>TARA_R110000765_G_scaffold58233_2_pt1 | contig 30569 bp, 28 predicted proteins | sample TARA_R110000765 | Tara Oceans TARA_R110000765 (sample SAMEA4398168) | marine metagenome | biome: Polar Biome; feature: [MES] marine water layer (ENVO:01000295) within the mesopelagic zone...; material: water (ENVO:00002006), including particulate matter (ENVO:01000060) such as...... | reverse complement strand
AAAGATCAACAAAAACAAATAGATCAATTACAGAAAGAAATTGATAAAATAAAAAAATAAAAAAATACCGTATATATCCATCTTAATCGCATGCAGTAGCCTACTTAGTAATGGTGAAGGGGTCATGGTTTGTTTGCTGTTCGCAGCAGACGGATTGGTACATCTTCACCAAACCATAAAAAACAATAAATGGAGGGTTTTTTATAATGGCTACAACTTATACAGAGTACGCTGAGTTTAACTACGTACACGCTGCGACAGGTGGTGCAGGAAATGCACAACCACGTCTCTTCGCGTCGGGTTCCTCAGAGAGTGCTCCTAAACTTTATCTTTCCGCTTCCGCAGCGGGAATTGTTGACCTTGCAGGTGCTAACTCGTTAGCGTTCGCAGGCGATTCAGGTTCGGACACAGGCTTCAAGCTTGACTCCGACACACTTACTTTCGCTGGTACTGCCAACGAAATTACAACTGCTGTTTCTGATAACACAGTTACAATCAGTCTTCCAGACTCCGTAACCATCGGTGATGCTCTTACGGTAACTGGTGTACTTACCGCCAACGGAAACGTTGACCTCGGTAATGCTACAAGTGATACAGTCTCGGTGACTGGTCGCTTTGACACCGATCTTCTTCCAAGTAGCGACTCTGCTCGCGACCTTGGTTCTTCTGCTCTTCAATGGGCAGAGGTCCACGCAGACGCTGGACATATTGATGCGTTGACCGTTACAGGTACATCGACTCTTACAACTGTTGATATCAACGGTGGTGCAATCGATGGAACAGCCATCGGTGCTTCTTCTGTTGCAGCAGGTTCTTTCGCTGCTATTGTTGGTACAACTGCTACTTTGAGTAGTACACTTACTGCCAACGGAGACGTTGACCTCGGTAACGCAACAAGCGACACAGTTACAGTAACTGGTCGTTTTGATTCTGACCTTGTTCCAAGTAGCGACTCCGCTCGTGACCTTGGATCATCTGACCTTCAATGGGCAGAACTTCACGTCGACGCTGGTCACATCGACACACTTGGTTCAGCACTTGACGCTAACGCCCAGAATATCACTAATGTTGGTACTTTTGAGGTTGACGGTGGTGCTACATTTAATGGTACAATGCAGGTTGGTAACGCCAACACTGACGTTCTTACACTCACTTCACAGTTGACTGCTTCGACATCAGCATTATTCAGTGAGACTGTTAAATTTAATTCCAAGCTTCTCCCAGTAACCGATGACACATCTGACCTCGGTGCTTCTGGAAAGCAATGGAAAGACCTTTACATTGATGGTGTTGCTTACATCGATAGTCTTCAGGCTGACGCACTTGGTGCGGCTCTTGATGCTAACAACCAAGCAATCACAAACATCAACGTAGACAGTGGTGCAATTGATGGTACTCCAATCGGTGCTAATAGCGCCGCTGCTGGTACATTCGCAGCACTCGTTGGTACAAGCCTCAACTGTTCTGATGGTAACATCACAAACGTAGGCGATATCGCTGTTGATACTATTTCCGCTGATGATGGTTCAAGCTTCGCAATGGGAAGCAACTGGACAAATGCAAGCCGCACAGTGGCTGACATGGGTACAGTTACAACTATGGACCTTAATGGTGGTTCGATTGACGGTGCAACACTTGGTGGTGCTTCCGCAGTTACTATCACAAACGCTGACATGAACGGTGGTTCGATTGACGGCGTTGCAATTGGTGCTGCATCCCGTGCCGCAGGTAGTTTCACAACGCTTGCTGCTAATGGTGACATGACAATGGGTGATACCCGTGCTGACGTTATGACTTGTGCTGCACAAATGACTGCTTCGGCAGGTGCATCTTTCGGTACCGTAGTATACGGAACTGAATTCTCTGGTTCCGGTAACGGATTATTTGGTGGTATCCTTAAGGTTGCTACTAAGATTCTTCCTGATGACGACGACCTTGTAGACCTCGGTGCTTCTAGCAAGCAATTCAAGGATCTTTACCTTGACGGTGTTGCTTACATTGACTCGCTTCAGGCAGATCAACTTGGTGCTGCTCTTGACGCTAATAGTCAAGCAATCACTAACATTAATGTAGACTCCGGCGCAATTGACGGCACAATAATTGGTGCTAACTCGGCTGCTGCTGGTACATTCGCAGCAGTTGTTGCAACAAGCCTCAACTGCTCTGAAGGTAGTATCACAAATGTTAATGACATTGCTCTTGACACTATCTCTGCCGACGACGGTTCAAGCTTCGCAATGGGAAGTAACTGGACAAACGCAGGCCGTACTGTTGCTGATGCTGGTACTCTTACAACTGTTGATATCAACGGTGGTTCGATTGACGGTGCAACACTTGGTGGTGCTTCCGCAGTTACTATCACAAATGCCGACATGAACGGTGGTTCGATTGATGGTGTTATAGTTGGTGCTGCTTCCGCTGCTGCTGGCTCTTTCACTACTTTAATCTGTTCATCGATGGGTGCTAACTGGACTAACGCCAGCCGCACTGTTGCTGACATGGGTGTAGTAACAACAATGGACCTCAACGGTGGTACTGTTGACGGTGCTACAATTGGTGCTTCTAGTCCTTCGACTGGTGTCTTCACAACACTTACGTGTAACAGTTCGTTCCTTCCGGACGCTTCTGGTGGTGCTGACCTCGGTTCTGTATCTGCTGAATGGGGTGACCTCTTCATTGCTGATGACAAGAAGATCCAACTTGGTTCTGGTCAAGACTTCACAATGGAGTATGACGAGGATGGTGACGACGTAGCTCAGTTCGCTGGTGCTAACATGCGTCTTGGACACGGTGCAGCCACAGAACTTCAGTTCCGTGACGCTGCTCTTAAGATCTACTCTTCGGCTAACGGTCAACTTGACGTGGCTGCTGACGCAGAGCTTCAACTTGAGGCTCCAATCGTAGACATCAACGCATCGACTTCCGTTCGCGTTAGTACAAAGATGTGCATCGGTTCCGACGCTCTTAGTTTCGGTTCTAATGAACTTCTTGTTCTTCCATCGACTGGTAAGATCAAGGCTGCTGCTTACATAACCTACTCCGACGAGTCCCTCAAGACTAACATCGAGACTCTCGACAGTGCTCTTGAGACTATTAAGTCCCTTCGTGGCGTATCCTACGAAGTAAAGGAGACTGGTAACAACGAGATCGGTCTTATCGCTCAAGAAGTGAACGAGATCGTTCCTTCCGTAGTTCAGAGCGAGTCCGAGGTTATGGGTATTGATTACTCCCGCCTCACTGCTGTTCTTATCGAAGCCGTCAAGGAATTGGCCGCTAAGGTTGAGAACACAAAGTAATTTATATTTAATTACAGTCGTTTAGTTTCTATTAATCGATAAAAGATGCCTCGTCTAGGTTTTTACTTGGGCGGGGCATCTTGCTTTAAAAATAAAATAAATGTGGTATAATTACTATTATGGGAAAAGATCAAGAATATATTGTAAAAGTAGAACAAGCAATCGCCAAGAAGTATGGGGAAGACGCAGTGCAGAACCCAAAAAAGTATTGGGATGACGAAAAAGAAAAAGATTATCTTGAACAATTAAAAGAGATGCAAACAAAAGAAGACACGAGAAAACAAAAGTCTGAAAAAATAATGCAAGATGATGTTCTTATAGATAAAAGACTACTTAATAAATGGATTGATAGAACATGCCCTGTATGCTCTGTTTATTCCTTCTCTACAAAAGATGACTTATACATTAATAAGTTTGGTTGTTGCAACCCTTGTTATATAGAATTCATCGAAGATAGAGAAGACAGATGGAATTCAGGCTGGAGACCAGAAAAAAATGAAGTTAAAGAAAGAAGATTTAAAAAGAATAATAATTGAAGAAGTTAATAAGATTCTCGATGAAGTCTCTCCAAGTGACGAGAAGATGATCTTTCATCAGATGATTCGCGATGTCGCCAAAGACATTATAGTAACTCATAAGCAACTTACGCCCGCACAACAAGAGACATATGAAAACATGCTAGTCATGGCAGGCCAAGAATTGGCTAACAAAAGAGAACAAGACACTGGGAGCCTTTAGATGTTGAGAAAACTCAGACCGCTTGTCTTTGAAGATAGCCGAATAGTTAGGTTCTTATCAAAGTTGGGTATCTTAGGTATTCGACCGATTGCAATAAGTTTCGGACCCTTTGTGTTTCTTAAGAACAAGAGAAACCCAGTAATGGAAAACCACGAAGCAGTTCATTTTTTCCAACAGTTGGAGTTATTGTTCGTATTCCAGTGGATACTATATGTTTTATTTTATTTAATTGGGCTTATAAAACATAGAGGAAGGGCCAAGGCATATTATTCCAATCCTTTTGAGAAAGAAGCATATGAAAAACAAGGTAATATGAACTACTTAGAGACGCGAGAATGGTTTAGTTGGAGAAAGTATTTATGAGCCCACTTAAAAACGATTTCAAAAATTGGAGAAACTACGTAAACGAAGATCTGATTATTGAAAATAGATACACTGATGCAGTAGCATATGCACAAAACCTTAATAAGGGTGGCAAACAGTATAGAGTCAAGGATGTTATCGACGGAATGTCGGAAGAACAGAAAGAGAGAATCAAAGTTGGGGCCAAAAGGGCAATGGAGATCGCTAGAGAAGACGATCCAAGCGGTGATAACAAGTATATTATGTGGGTCGCACGCTTCGTTAGAAAAGTTTTGACGAAAAGACTCCAGAAATATGGCAAACAGTGGGGCACATCTCCTGTTCTGTGGGATGACCCTGAAGCAGTAAAAAATAGTATCCATGATCCTGATTATGTCGCCGCCAACCTCCACGTCGCCATAGTTGCCGACACAGTTGGGCTCATGCCACTCATACAAAACTACCACTTGCTTAAAGAAAAGAACTTAATCAAGAAAGATCTTTATGATTATGACCCTCAAAACGAAGTCGGTGAGTTAAGAAACGACGTTGCCAATGGAATGAAAGAGTATGAGGGTAGACAAGAAAAAGATAAACTTAAACAACAGGTAAAAGGAGAGGCAGACGACCTCTTAGAGACCGAAGATTACTCAGTGATTCGCCCGAATACAGAGGGAGCGTCTTGTTACTATGGTTGGGGTACCCGCTGGTGTATATCTGCGAGAGAATCACGAAACTACTTTGCTCAATACAGTGGAGAAGGAAAGGTGTTCTACTTTGTTATGTTTAGACACATTCTTAATTCGAGTGATTATAAGAAAATGGCTTTAGTATATGGCAAGGAACAAGGATATGATTCCGATCCAGAACAAGTGTTTGACGCTGCTGACAATGAAGTTGCCGACGTTGGTTTAGTCGAGGGTATTACAGAAAATCTATTTTATAAGATTATAAATCAGGCCCCAATGTTCGAAAAGACAAGAGAGAAAATTAAAAGCAGTAATGACCCCGATGCCCGCGCTTCAAGTTATCTCACTGTTAAAGATGTCGTAGCCTCGATGATTGAAGAAGGCACAGACGGAGAATATCCCCCGGAACAGATATTAAGTATAGCAAACTATCTCTTCCCAGACACTTACTCTGAAGAGATCGATCTTGAGATAACTCCTTTGCAAGAAAGATTTGATGAACTTGTGCAAGAGACATACAGTGATATTACAGGCAATGCAGCCTATCATGCTGAACAAAATCCTGGTGGGCCAAAGTCAGAGGATTATGAAAAGCTGCTTGATCAGTACGCTCCGTTTAACAACATCTACGTGAACTACGATGAGTACGACACAAGCTCTTGGTATTGGGACGCTAGTACCATGATTTCACCAACTGACGACAATTTAGAAGATTTAAATCTCTCGGAAGACATAGATCTGGACCAGTTTGCTGAGGTTGTAGAGTCAGCCTTTAGTAATTCGAATATGTATGCAGACGAAATAGAAAGCGATGGAGATGACGGAGTTAACATACGTTTTACTCCAGACGATGATGAAAGCCAGGGCATTGATGGGTTCGAAAGATTTTTGGAGAGAATGAGTGAATACGATGATTACCTTGCTGCGGGTAGCGATTTCTGGGACGGGCTCGCAGAAGCACTTATGGGGTCTGGCCTAACTGCGGGTGGACTAAAAGAATTTGAAGGACTCCTTGACGAAGCAAAATTTGAGAATGTTGAGTACTCTATCTCCGGAAAAACGATGAAGATTGTGTTAGAGTTGGACCCGGTTTTGGCAAGGCCAAGGGGAATGTCTGGTCTTTATTTTGGTCGATTAATAACAGCACTAACAGGTTATGAACAAGATTTTCAAGGAATGGGGACAATGGGTGATGCCAGCCCCGAGGCTACGTTAAAAGCCGCCCCAGCACTCATATCTGCAAGAACTTTAGAGAAGATAAAGAAAGCAATTGAGGCAAAGTATGATATGCTGTACCTACAAAGCGAACTACCCGGTTTCAACGACCCCGAACCAGAAGATTTGGATGCGCTACCTCAGATCGACATGACTTTTGTTGGCCAACCCGGACAAATCAAGTTTTACGGCCCCGACGGCATCCAGATTAAAGATTTCGATACCGTGAAAGTAGACAAAGGCGGTGGTGGTATGAACATCGAATACCCATACAACTTTGTATTATCCCTCACTAATCAAGAATACTGGGACACTTTTGGAATGGAAGACGAGGAAACAGAATCCTTAATAAAGTTTATCAAATGGATAGACCAAACTAAGGTCAAGGACCAGATTGAGGGAATATTACAGGGTGCATTAAACGACGTTGCTTTAAAACTTATTAAACTATATCCCCCTAAAACTGGACCGGCTGGAGACACCGAAGAGGAAGGCGAGGAAGAACAACAAGTAGCAGAAGTATTTAAACGTTGGAATAAATTTTTGAGGTAGAAATATGTGTGCAGTGTGTGATGAAATTAAAAATAATACTTTGACATATGAGCAGGCATTTGTAAAAATAGCCGAAATATGGCAAAGTCTCGATAGGTATCATCGGGACGACTTAACAAAATTAGCATTAAATTTACAGAAGATTCAACAAAAGGGAATGTAAAAAAAATGAAAAAACTAAAACAAGCCTGGAGGCTTTGTTCTGTTTTGCTGGCAATAGGCATTATATTATTTGGTGTCATGACAGTAATGAAAGAGCAAAAGCAAAGTTTTCAGAAAAACAATAAAGCGGAAGCCGAAATAATCAACGAGGTTGATCTTAGAGATATTGAAAAGCCAATCATGGTCACCACAGTTGAGGAGGAATCTCAAATAATAATGTATTCCGCTCCGTGGTGCAAGTGGTGCACTGTCGCAAAAAAGTTTTTTAAAGAGAATAAGATAAATTATTCCTTAAAAAGGATGAATAACCCAGAAGAGTATGCTGAACTTTTAGAAATAGCAAAAAACATTGGGTACAAGGGTGCACTAAATGCAACCCCTCTTTTTATAATCAAGGATAAAATCATTATTGGATTTAATAAAAAAGAAATTATGTGTTTACTAGAACTATCTAAATGTGATACAATAGAATTTACTAGATCTAAGACTGAATTAGATTGAACACACTACTTATAAGGTAGCGTTATATTGGGAGATTTTCTTATGGCAGATATTATGGATATTTTAAGAGGCATATCGCAAGCGGCCAGCTTGAATTACGATGGGTCTCAAGACGAGAGGCAGGTTGTTGGCGATGCGAAAGACGCAGGCTTGAAAAGAGATGAGGGTGATACAATTCTTGACGCCCGAGTGATGGATGGATACAATGTCCGACTTCACGGGAAGACTTTGATGCTCACGTACCACTCAGAGTGTAAACTCAAAGAAGTACACAACGTTAACAAGTTCGAATCCGATTGTGAACAGCATTTGGCTAATATCGTCTCGTATTTAAAGAGTGAATATAAAAAGATAACAGGCAACAGTTTGACCCTTGTTGAGGCAGGCGAGTCAGACATTAAGGTTGAATACATGAACAATATTAGATGTTGGGTTATTGCTACGAAAAATTATACTGTTGGTGGATTAGAGGGCCTTGACGAGATCAGCGCACCGTCCACACCAGAAGAACGACTTGATAAAACAATTAGAGACTTTCTTTCCCTAGGAAAGAACGACAAAATGTTTTAGAAGAGATTATGAAAAGTGAATGTCCTTTCAGTTAACAAAAAAACAAATTACCAAAGAAGTTATTAAATGTGGAAAGGATCCCTCTTATTTTATTAATAACTATGCGAAAATCTCGCATCCTTTAAAGGGGCTGATCCCATTCAAACTTTATGATTACCAGGAAGAGTTAATCACAGACTACGAAGACTATCGTTTTAATGTGATATTGAAGGCTCGTCAATTGGGTATCTCTACAATTACGGCTGCTTACGTGGCTTGGTTAATGATGTTTCATCGTGACAAAAACATTCTTGTCATGGCAACCAAATACAATACTGCTGCCAACCTTGTAAAGAAAGTTAAATCTATTGTGAAGAACCTCCCGGACTGGGTTAGGATTTCTGAAGTGTCAATTGACAACAGAAATAGTTTTGAACTTACAAATGGATCACAGATTAAAGCATCAACGACTTCTCCCGACGCCGGTCGTTCTGAGGCTCTGTCACTTCTTGTAATTGACGAGGCCGCACATGTTGAAGGTTTGGATGAGTTGTGGACAGGGTTATACCCAACGCTGTCGACAGGTGGTCGCTGTATTGCTCTGTCCACTCCAAATGGCGTTGGAAATTGGTTTCACAAGACATACGCAGAAGCAGACCAGGGGTCTAACGACTTCCACCCTACTGAATTGATGTGGGAGGCTCACCCTGATAGAGATCAAGCTTGGTTTGAAAAAGAAACACGCAACATGTCTCGTAGACAAATAGCGCAGGAACTACAGTGTAATTTCAATACGTCCGGAGAGACAGTAATACACGCTGATGATATTGCGAGAATAAATGGAACCGCAATAGAACCGAAGTATAAAGTAGGGTTTGATAGGAATTTTTGGATATGGGAGAATCACCACCCTGGCGCGTCTTACCTACTATCAGCGGACGTTGCGAGAGGCGACGGGAAAGACTATTCTGTATTCCAAGTCTTTAAACTTGATACCATGGAAATCGTTGGAGAATACCAGGGCAAAGTAACCCCTGATATTTTTGCAAACATTGTTTCCGACGCAGGAAAAGAATATGGGAATTGCATGATTGTCGTAGAAAACAATACAGTCGGCTTCTCTGTCTTAGAAAAATTAAAAGAATTAGAATACCCGAACATATATTATTCAATTAAGTCTACACACGAATTCGTTGAACAGGCAACAGCGGAGTATTCTAATACAGCCGTACCAGGATTCACGACCTCTTCAAAAACAAGACCGATGATTATCGCGAAGATGGAAGAATTTGTTAGAAATAAAATTGTAACTATTTACTCTTCGAGACTATTGAATGAACTTAAGACTTTTGTGTGGGTTAATGGTAGGCCACAGGCAATGAGAAGTTATCATGATGATCTTATCATGTCATTTGCTATTGGTTGTTGGGTTCGTGATACTGTTTTTATGGAAAGTCAAAAAGATTTACAATATAAGAAAGCTATGATAAACTCTATGTACAGATCTGATAAAACGATATCAACAGCGATACCCGGAATGTCCGGGTATAGAAAACCTAGTCAAGACGCAGAAAAAGCAAAACAAGAAGTAGATAAACTAAAGAACTTTATTTGGGTTCTAAAAGGATAAAAAATGGCACCAGGAAATACAAAAAACAATAGAAACCCGCAATCTTCATTATATAAGAGATTGACAAGATTACTCTCAGGGCCTCTTACAAACTATAGAAGACAGACCCCACGACGAGAGAAGAGAAGACAACTAGATAAGCATTATTTTCAATCAGCCACAGGGCAGCAATTCAAAAAGGCTTCATATGATCCTTTTGAGAACATTACATCTAATATTATGGCAAACCAGAACCGCGTCGAGCGTTATTCTGATTTTGAGCAGATGGAGTATGAGCCAATCATTGCATCCGCCCTAGACATTTATGCCGATGAGATGTCCACATCAAACGTATTCAACAAGGTGTTAGACATAAAATGTTCAAATGAAGAGATCAAGGCCCTTCTCGACCACCTTTATAATAACATTCTTAATATTGAGTTCAATTTATTTGGCTGGTGTCGTTCAATGTGTAAGTTTGGTGATTACCTTTTATACCTAGACATTGATGACACTCAGGGCATAACCAATGTGGTTGGAATTCCATCAAGCGAAGTGGAGAGACTTGAAGGACAAGATAAAACAAACCCAAGTTACGTACAATATCAATGGAATTCCGGTGGGTTAACGTTCGAGAATTGGCAAGTAGCACACTTCAGAATCCTGGGGAACGACAAGTATGCACCATATGGAACATCTGTGTTGGAGCCTGCAAGAAGAATCTTTAGGCAATTAAACCTCTTAGAAGACGCTGTAATGGCTTATCGTATTGTTCGCTCCCCTGAGCGAAGAGTCTTCTATATCGACGTCGGAGGTATCAATCCGGACGATGTAGAGCAGTATATGCAGAAGGTCATGACCAATATGAAGAGAAATCAGGTTGTTGACTCGAACACTGGACGAGTAGATCTTCGTTACAACCCAATGAGTACAGAAGAGGACTACTTCATCCCAGTTCGTGGTGGAGTTAGTAACAGGATTGAAACACTTCCAGGCGGAACATACACTGGAGACATTGACGATATAAAGTATCTTAAGGATAAATTGTTTGCTGCTCTTAAAATTCCACAGTCTTATTTGTTTAGAGGAGACGGTGGTGACGAAGACAAGACAACACTTGCCCAAAAAGATGTTCGTTTTGCTCGAACAATACAAAGATTACAACGTTCTGTAGTTTCAGAACTGGAGAAGGTGGGGATTGTACACCTTTACGCTCTGGGATATCGACACGAAGACTTGTTATCTTTTAAGTTATCTTTGAATAACCCATCAAAGATTGCAGAACTTCAAGAACTGGAGTCATTGAATCAGAAATTCTCAGTTGCATCCGCTGCAACAGAAGGGTATTTCAGTAAAAGATGGATATCCGAAAATATATTTAATGTCTCGCATGAAGAGTTCTTGCGTAATCAAAGAGAGATGTCATACGATAGGAAGTTTGAGGCACTATTACAGGCTGAATCAGAGATAACAGTTGATGCAACTGCCGGTGCAGGACTTGGAGACCTTGATCTGGGCACTGGTGACACGGAAACCACAACAGCACCTGACGACACTCCAGCCGCAGACACAGCCCCACCAGCCCCGGCTCCCGCCCCAACTGATGATTCACCGCTTCTATCCGAGCCCCCTGGTAACCGTGACGATAAAGTGACTGTTCGTGGATTAGATGGTAAGAAACTTACAACTACAGATAAGTCTCACGGCAAATATTACAAAAAGAAGCAAGGAAAGGACGGAAGACATCAGAGAATGAAGCACATGATGAGTCTTGGAGGAGCGTCTCCATCAACAATAGATTCCACTTTTCCAGGCAACAGAGAGATGTCAAAACTATATAAAGGAATTAACGAAGGGCAGGGCACTATTTACAATGTCGAAGAAGAGAAAATTCTAAATACTAACTTCGACATCAAAGCCCTTTTGAATGAACTAGAGGAAAGAAAAAAATGAAAGCAAAGCATAATAAGAAGAGAAATACTGCCTTAATTTATGAGGCTCTAATGAGAGAACTTACAAAAGCCGTTGTTGCAAAAAACAAAGAGGCGAAGGAAAAGATCATCGGGATTGTTAAAGAGCACTTTGCAAGACAAACAGTTATGGCAAAAGAGCTTAAATTATATCAAGCCCTCTGCGAAACATATGATGTAAGACCACGCATTGCAGAAAAGATGGTGTTCGAAATCAGGAGACTTCACGAGACTCTCGACAAGAAAGAACTTTTCTCAGAGCAGAGTGCTATAATCAATAAAATAAATAAAGCATTTGGTAAGTCTTTCTTTTCAAGTTTTGTGCCCAACTATAAAACATTGGCCACCATTAGCCAGATTTTCAGTGATGACGTAGCGGTTAAAAAGAAAATTATGCTGGAAGAATCATTGATTGAAAAAATGTCGACTGAACCTCTAGAAGAAGAAAAATTACAACCTATTGATAATTTAACTTTTAAAACTTTCGTTGAAAAATTTAATAAGGAGTATGCTCAAACCTTGTTTGAAGAGCAAACAGAATTGCTTTCAAAGTATATTTCATCTTTTTCAGACAACGGCGTCGACCTGAAAGTCTATTTAAGTGAAGAGTTAAGCAGACTTAAGACAATCATTAGCGACTCATTGAAGCTTGATGAGATCAGTAGAGATAAAGATATGGTTGCAAAGACGGAGAAGGTTTTAGAAGTGATCAACAGTTTTAAAAACGAAAAGGTCCAGAAGCCAATAATTAAAAAGGTTTTAAAAATCCAAAGCCTAGCAAGAGAGGTTGTTGAAAATGGCAATTAATATTAAAATAGGAACAGACTCCGAGCCAAAAGAAGAGATCGAAAAGCCACAGGACACTGTTAGGCTGAACGCAAGAAAGACTCTCGACGGAAACCTTATGATTTTTGATCATGAGGACATTGACATTGTAATCGTTCCATCTTCAAACAAAATTATGACATTTCCAAAAGATTTAATGGAAGACAGAATTTATGCAACTCAAGACCGATTCTTTTATTTTCTGAGGAAGAAAGGAGTTATCGTACCAGAGAGTGTAAAAGGCGGCGCGGTGTATGGCTCTATCGAGGCTATTATTGCAACGCCGATTGAAGAAGGTGTCAACGCTAATCAAGTAGCATTAGCAACAATCACCAAATTCGTTCAAGAAGAGAAACCTTACTTCCGCAAGTATCACGAGGTAGAGGCGGAATACGAAGAAGAACTAACTGACCCAGACGATATGCACTCTACAGACCTAGGTGATGTACCACAATCCCCAAGAAAGGGTTCTCTCAGACCAGGATATGTTCGTGGCCCATATGGAATGACATCGTTCTATCGTTACGAGGAATAAATGGATCTTATATATTTTATTTTATGCTGTTATGGCATGACTTCTATTATTGTATACAGCCACATAGCCAGAATACCAAGAGATTATATCTCTTCTAAATCAAATTGGCTGTGTGAGTTATTAAGTTGTTCCATGTGCGTTGGTTTTTGGTGTGGAATATTTCTATGTGGCATAAACAACTATACAGAACTATTTAATTTTGATTGTAATTTTGCAAATTTTCTTCTTTTAGGAACTTTAGGGTCGGGAACCTCCTACCTTTTAGATTCTATCGTCGACGATGAAGGCATTAAGATCAAGCATAGGGGAGAATAAAAATGGAAGTTGAAATCACAGTAAAAAAATGGATTTTGCAGCCAGTAAGACGCTGTTGTAAAGGATCGTGACTATGAGCAAGTATTTACTTAGAGAATTTTATGAGTTGTGCCCGAATGGCACATGTGAGGATTTACTCACAGAAGAAGAAAAGAGGATGGTTCGTGAGAACAACGCCGTTTTCCTAACGGGAGTAATGCAGAGGGCAGAAGCCTTGAATCAAAATAAACGTGTATATCCCAAGCCGATTCTTGAGAGAGAGATAGAAAACTACAAGAAACTTGTGAAAGAGCGTAGAGCCCTGGGAGAATTAGATCACCCAGAGGACTCAGTTGTTAACCTAAAGAACGCCTCACATATGGTGACTGACGTGTGGTGGGACGGTAACGACGTTATGGGGAAGGTACAAGTATTGGGAACCCCATCCGGGCAAGTTTTAAAAGAACTTGTTAATGCTGGTGTAAAGCTTGGGATCTCCTCCAGAGGACTCGGTTCGGTAAGCGAAAGTCAAGGTAAAACAATTGTAGAAGATGATTTTCAATTGATTTGTTTCGACTTTGTATCAGAGCCTTCTACGCAAGGTGCGTTTATGATGACTGAAGGTAAAGATATCAATCTTGATGCCGTGTTTACAAAAGGCGACAAAATTAACAGAGCACTAAACGACATTTTGAGAGACGAATGAAGAAATCAGAATTTAAAAATATAATCAAGCCCATTGTTAAAGAATGTATTCAAGAGGCCCTTATAGAAGAGGGTCTTTTATCTGGCATAGTTTCAGAGGTTGTAAAGGGCCTTAATGTACAACCTATTGTTGAACAGGTGCAAGTTGAAGAAGCGAAACACGTTGAAAAGCAATTAGTCGACGAGGGTGCTGAAAGAAGAAAAGCAAAAGCAGAAGAAACAAGGAAGAAAATGCTGGAGGCTATTGGCCAAAACAGTTACAATGGGGTTGACCTTTTTGAAGGTACATCGCCAATGAGATCATCAAGCCCTCAAGGTGGACCTGATCCCATGGCGAATATGGAACCCGGTGATGCAGGCGTAGATATCTCTAGTCTTATGGACAACAAAAGGGTCTGGAACGCTATACTAGAAGGTAAAAAATGAGCAAAAAGAATATTAATGTAGAGATTGTTCCAAGAAACAACGAGTCTGTCGAGAGATTGTTGAAGAGATTCACTAGAAAACTAAAAAAAGAAGGTATCATTCAAGAAGTCAGAGACAGAAGATATTATGAGAAGCCATCTGCTAAAAAAGCAAAAGTGGCTAAACAACGGAAAAAGATTTTAGATAAGCTAAAACGAGAAAGAGACACTATTTAAAAGAGAAATCATTGAGTTAGGAGTATACAATGGGTGATGCATATGATAATGGGTATAAATTCCCACCAGTCGGGATCGGGAACGTTGGTTCTTACCAAGTTGCGGGTAAAGTTTACGTAACAGGTACAGTTGGTGTAACGCATACACCAGACACAGAGGTGAGAGTTCAGTTCCCATCTGTGGCCAGAACGCTTACAGTTTTGAACTTGAGCACAAATGCTACGATCTATGTTCATTTTAACTCTAACAACCCTGCCGTCACAGGTGGTAGTAAAGGTGTGATCACTGGTTCTCACTACATTCCTCTTGATTCGAAAGAAGATTCTTTGACAATGAATGTAAAGTGTAAAGAAATATATATCACTACACCTGCTGCTAACTCTGGTCAAGGAACACCAAATGCAGATTGGAGAGTGTTTGCAGAGTTAACCCATATTCCTACTAAAGCGATGTACGAACTTACAGGTTCGGGATTGACAGATAGTCAATTAGATCCATAGATTATAGGAGATAATTAAAATGGGATTTGGTTCAGGCGGCTTTACGCCAAGCAATAATGATATTAATGGTCCTTTTCGAGTCACTGGATCACTAATCCAGCTTTCTTCCTCGAACATGGAGTTCAACGGCATCCTTTCCGGCACCATCGCGGGTCCAGGAAGTTTCTTAGGTTTAACGGAAGATGGTAGGATGGTTGTTACAACGCCTGCCGCTAGCGGAGGAGACGGCGATGTTTCCGCTGGTAGCACGTTCACAACAGCGGGCGTCATTATGGCCTGCGACGGAGACGATAAAACTATTGACGAGCCCGGTGCGACACTCACCACAAATAATCAAGGCTTAACAGTTAGTGGGGTTACAAAGATTGGTGCCTCTGCTGGCAGTGGTAAAGACCTTTTCGCTTATACTGATGGTACTGCCGCTCACGTAGGATTACAATGGGACGCTGATGGCGAGACCGAAGGTATTCTTATTGGTGGAGCAGACGACCATGGTGTTGACCTTAAATTTTATGGAGAATCCGCCGGTAAATATATGCATTGGGACATGTCGGGTGACGAATTGCTTCTCGCTAGTTCAGCAAAACTTTCTTTCCATGACGCAGGTGGTGGAGAAAATATTTTAGCAACTACGGATGGAACCCTACAGATCAACGCTGGCTCAACTGTCGATCTCAATGCAAGCACATTCACTGTTGACGCATCAGCCTTTCTTCGAGAGAAGGTGACGATTGATATCCCTTCGCGAAGTGGAACCCCCTCCGCGACAGATGGATCAATGATGCACTTCGAAGGTGGCGCTACATTCACAGATAATAATACGTCCGCAGACGGAACAGCAGCACAATTCAACATGATGAGTGTTGAGGCTACTGCCCTCGCGGCTTCTAATAGTGGTGTAACAACAACAGACGCAGCCACTCTATTCATTTCTGGCGCACCTACGGCAGGTTCGAACCAGACAATTACAAACGCACACGCTATTTGGGCAAAAGGACCTTTGACAATCGGCGTCAACGACACAGGTCATGACGTAAAATTCTACGGAGCAACTTCAGGACAGTTTATGTTATGGGATGAGTCAGAAGACGAATTAGTTCTTGCTGGTGATTCAAAACTTTCTTTCCATGACGCAGCCGGTGGCGAAAATATTATTGCCACCTCTAACGGTCATCTTGAAATCAATGCAGGCACAACATTAGATGCGACTGCTCCGACTGTAGACATTAACGCCTCAACAGCAGTAACTATCGACGGACCAGCAGTGACAGTCGCTGACAGTGCCTCTGGTAAGCCAGTGTTAACTTTAAAAACGACAAACACAACCAAAACGACTTCGGGTGAATTACAGTTTCTGAAAGATGCTGCGGACACAGAAGACGGCGAAGTTTTGGGTCAAATATCTTTTTATGGCGAGGATGAGGGGAACAACAATACACACTTTGCTAATATCAAAGCATCTATTAGTGAATCTGATCAAACTGATGAAGCAGGTAAACTGGAATTGCAGGTTGCTGAGAGTGATGGTACGACTACAGCCATGACAACAGGTTTAACTCTAGAAGGTGAACACGCAACTGATGGTCAGATTGACGTAACAATCGCTGCCGGTGTAGCATCCACAACAACAATTGCCGGTGACTTAGCAGTTACCACCGACCTTACAGTTAACGGAGATGCAACATTCCATAACGCAGGTAGCAACTGTTTAATTTCGTTAGAGGCGTTAGCAGGAGCAAACTCTGCAATAGAATTTAGAGAAACAAACCTCTATTGGCAAATGGGTCATCGAGGAAGCAATAACTCCTTCTACCTTAGAGATGCTCTTTCCGCTACAGGCGACGTTATACAAATTGAAGAAAATGCCGGTGACAATCTCATATATGGTAAAGCCGGATCTCTTTTAGGTATCAATACAGATGCCCCAACACACACTCTTACTGTAGCCGGAACGATTTCTGGTTCAAGCACAGCCCACGTTGTTGGAGCAGTAACTCTGGGTAATACACTGTTGGTTACAGGTTCCATTGGTGGAGCAGGGTTATCGGTATCTAACAACGATGCAGGTACTTCTAACACTATCCTAGGAGGTAGTGCAGGAGCCGCTGTCGCTTCTGGCTGCAATTTAAATGTAATTATTGGACATGAAGCAGGAAACGATCTTAGTTCTGGTGATAATAATGTTTTAATTGGTTATCAGGCAGGTGACAAGACAACTGACGTCGACGGAGCAATTGTAATCGGACATGGTGCAGCAGGAGGAAACTTGACCGCTGCCGCTGATGGCACAGTACTTATAGGTACAAGCGCAGGAGCCGCTCTTACGACTGGTGCTGGAAACACAGCAGTTGGTTTTGAAGCACTCAAGACAAATGTCGATGGAGACTTCAACACTGCATTTGGTTATCAGGCTCTTGAAACATTTGAAGCAGACGCAGATGGACACGGTAGTAATACAGCAGTTGGATACAACGCTGGTCAAGCCGTAAGCACAGGAACAGGTAATACAATTCTTGGTGCAGCAGCCGGAGACGCTCTTCAAGGTGGAGACGATAACATCTTTGTTGGTGGTGGAGCCGGTGGAGCAACTACCGCTGGTGGAAATATTATATGTGTAGGTGTTGGCGCTGGAGCAGCAGTCATGACCTCCGACGCAGATGGTTCTATCTTTGTTGGAACAAACACTGGTGCAGCGATTACTACCGGACAATATAATACAGCAGTTGGGCATAATGCGTTAGACGTAGACGTCGCAGGTGACGGGTCCACGGCTGTTGGATATCAAGCATTAACTGCTCAGACAGGTACGGACGGTACAGTAGGTGCAACAGCAATTGGTTACTTTGCTGGTAAAATGAATCTTTCCGGAATTTCGTCCACATTCTTAGGCTGGAAGTCAGGCCCTCAAACCCCCGGTTCTAAACTTACTGGTGATAACAACACTTGTGTAGGCGCTGAAGCCGGAGGTACTCTAGGGGGAGCGGGCCATTCGAATACATTTGTTGGTTCTCAGGCTGGTCTGGTAACAACCATTGGTGTCGAGAACACAGTCCTTGGTTTCAATTGTGACATCTATGATGCCACAGCAACGAACCAGATTGTAATTGGTAACAACCTCACAGGTACCGATCTTGATAACAGTGTTTACATCGGTAATGACAGCAGCCACATACAGAATGATTTCAACGCTGACGCAACCTGGACTCACTCCTCAGATATGAGACAGAAGACTAATATTCAAGATGATCTCCTTGGGCTTGACTTCATCAATAATTTGAGAACTGTAACGTACAAGCACAAGTCGCCAAGCGAATTTCCACCAGAGTGGACGGCACACGATCCAGACGATACAGATCCAATGGGTGGGGGCAATACTATTCACGGGTTCATTGCTCAAGAAGTGAAAGAAGCCCTGGGCCAAGCCGATTGCGAAACTTTCGGCGGGTGGAGCGAAGACCCCGATGGACGCCAGCGTGTTTCGTTTGAAGCCTTTGTGATGCCTTTGGTAAAGGCTGTCCAAGAGCTTTCCAGGGAAGTCGAAAACCTAAAAGCCCAGTTGGAAAACTCCACAGAGAGTGAATAAATGGCTTTTTGTATAGATAACAACTATTTATCTTTGATTGCAATCATTTAATGGAGAATTTGACATGTCAAAAATGCTAGAACAGGCTATTATTGACGCAGAAGCCCTGCGTGAAGCCGCACTTAAGAGTGCAGAGCAAAGTATAATCGAGAAATATTCTGAAGAAGTAAAAACTGCTATAGACCAGTTGCTTGAACAGTCAGAGGATGAGATTTCCGGGCTAGACTTCGAAGATGCCGCAGGAGACGCAAGTGAAGGACCAACAGATGAGTTCCCAGATGTCCCACGCGCTGATACAGACGGTGATGATATGTGCCCTTGTCCAGACGAGGGAGAAGAGATTGTAATTGATTTGATGAAAATTGCACAAGAACTTGAAGACGAGATGACTGATCGTGAAGATATCGTTTCGGATGTAGAAGACGAGTTGCAAGATGCAGACCAAGAAGAGGAAGAGGACGAGATGGCCCTTCAAGAAGATCAAGATCTTGATATTCCTGAAGAGTGGATTGACCAACTTGTAGAGAAGGTCAACCTTAATGTAACGCCTGTTCCTGGTGGTCAACCCGGTGGTACAACAAACAAAACCATGGAAAGGGAACTAGAGAACATCATTAAAGCACGTTTAGCAGTAGACGCTGAAGCCGAGGAGGCAACTCCGACAGAACAGGCTTCGGATCCTGTTGACACAGAAAAACTTGTTCAAATCGCCTCTACAGAAGAGCTTGAGTTGAACGAACAAATTGAAACTTTGACAAAAGATAAGAAAGATCTCGTTAAATCAAATAACGATCTTAAAAAACTTATGTCAAAGATGAAGGTAAAGTTAGAAGAAGTCAATCTGACTAACGCACAACTTTACTACACAAACAAAGTTTTGGGTAGCACCTCTTTGAATGAGCGACAAAAAACAAATATTGTCGAGTCTTTATCCAATACTTCGTCAGTTGAAGAGACAAAAGTTATTTTTGACACACTTCAAAGTGCAGTGGGGTCTGACACGAAAGTGCGACCACAATCACTGGACGAAGCAGTCAGTCGTCCTTCGACAACACTTCCTCGTCGTGAGGAAAAACAAGTAAATGAAAACACTTCTAGTCGCTGGAAGGCACTAGCAGGTATTCATAAAGATTAAAACGATAATAAAGGAGTATTAAAATGTCTGTTTTAGAAAAACTTACTGAAGGTATCGTTAACAGAGACTTGGCAAAAGAAGGTGCTACTCTACTTGAAAAGTGGGATAAAACCGGTCTTTTGGAAGGCATTGGTAACGATACAGAAAAAGGGTGCATGGCTCGCCTTCTTGAGAATCAAGCAAAAGAGCTGCTTAGAGAGGCTTCCACAATGGCAAGCGGTGACGTAGAAGGATTTGCATCAGTTGCATTCCCTCTCGTTCGTCGTGTCTTTGGTAGCCTTATCGCTAACGATCTTGTTAGCGTACAACCAATGAGCCTCCCATCGGGACTCATTTTCTTCCTCGATTTCACAACCCAGGATGCCAAACTTGGTTACGAGGCAGGCGATTCATTGTATGGTGGTGGCGTTGTTGGTCAATCCCTTACTGGTGGTGTAACACTTACCGGCGAGGCTGGCGAAGACGGCCCATATAGCCTTAACAATGGTTATTCTGCCCCAACAGCTTCCGCTGTAGTTACAACCCAGGCTGCACTTATCATGCATGGTACAGCATCCACAGGCGATGATGATCTGGACAGAGCAGTTCGCTTTGACCCAGATCTTTCCGGTTCCGTGGTTATTGTCTGCGCTTTCGCAGGCGAGGCGGATATCGCACAGTTGGATATGAAGAACCTTGTGGCAACCACTGGTTCGACACAAACTGGATTTAGACAGATTCGCCGTTTGACCGAGGTACACTCTGGTTCTACGGGTAATCTTATGGACCCAACAAACACTGGCTTAGATATTAAGCTTGTTTATGAGGCCACCACCGCCACCGCAGCCCAGATTGTTACTGCAATTGCTGCACTTGACGGTGATGCCATTGGTCTTTCCTTCACACTTGCAGACAACTTTAACAACGTTACTGAGGCCGGTGGCCGAGGCGTTGGTGCTGTTGTTGGTGCGGACACATGGGGACTTGAAAATCAATCAGCAATCCCAGAGATCGACCTTAAGGTTGACTCCGTGTCCGTAACAGCCGTCACCAAGAAGTTGAAGGCAAAGTGGACCCCTGAACTTGGTCAGGACCTCAATGCTTATCACAACCTCGACGCAGAAGTCGAGCTTACAGGTATTCTCTCCGAGCAGATCGCTCTTGAGATCGACCGTGAGATCCTTGAGGACCTCATTAAGGGCGCAACCGGTGGAACACTCTACTGGTCTCGTGCTGCTGGTAAGTTCGTAAACCGCGAGACTGGTGCAGAAATTGGTGCTACTACAGTAACACCTGACTTCACTGGTACAGTGTCTGAATGGTATGAGACGTTGTGTGAAACAATTAATGATGTTTCCGCACGTATCCACCGTAAGACACTTCGTGGTGGCGCAAACTTTGTTGTTTGCTCCCCAGAGGTTGCTAACATTCTTGAGTTTACAGCAGGCTTCCGTGCTGAAGTTGGCGGCGACTTTGATCGCGGCTCTATTGGCGCGGTTCGCGTCGGTGCACTCAGCAAGAAGCAGGACGTATACGTAGATCCATATTTCCCAAGAAATGTGATTCTCGTAGGTCGCAAAGGTAGTTCGTTCCTTGAGAGCGGATATGTCTATGCACCATACGTACCTCTTCAGGTAACTCCAACTATCTTCGGTATCGAGGACTTTGTACCTCGTAAGGGTGTAATGACCCGTTACGCGAAGAAGATGGTGAGACCTGATATGTACGGTCTTGTTGTTGTTGCTGACCTTGTATAAGCAATAGACTAACGCTTCTCAAAAAGCGAGCCCCTCTTGGAAATAATTTCCTTGAGGGGCTTTTTTTTATTCATAAACGCTGTGAAGCGAACTAATTACTATACGCAACCTTAAGGTTGTGAATATATAAGGAGGATATATTATGTCAAAAAGATCAATAAATTTATTGAGAAAGAGTATGAGTCCAAGCATGAAAGTGGTTGCTGGAAACACAGTAGTATTGAGCGGTGGCGGAGCCACAACTTTAACTGCTGATGATTCAGGCGCAACTTGCGTATTTGATACGGCAGCGGCATCTACTTTCACATTACCAACCCCTGAGTTGGGAATGAGTTTCACTTTCGTTTCAGCTATAACAGCGACAGGTGATCATGAAATCATCACAAATACAAACACCTACGGGTTTTTGGGTGGTGCTACAATCGTGAGCACAACAGCCGATGAAACTAATGCATTTTCAGCAGCAGGCACAGGTGTAAATGATTACATTACGATGAATGGTACAACATCTGGTGGTATTGCAGGATCGGTGGTTCATGTTTATGCTATCGTAGGTCAAGCCGAAGGACTCTCTACAGGAGAGGCAAAATCTTGGGCAGTACATGCATCGCTTATCGGTTCTGGCGCAATGGTAACACCATTCGCAGATGCTTAAAAGCAATAGTTAATTAAACTATAGTTAAACTTAATACATAATTTAAATTATGGCCTCCCTTTCCTTCGGGAAAGGGGGGTTTCTTTTTGTCAAAACTATTTACACTAAGAGGACCAAATGAATGTCGACAAGAACCTTATCTCCAACGAGCGTAACAAGTTCTATAACACTACCTGCTTCAGGCTCTTTTATAGGCCAAGCAGCGGGAGGAACACAAGTAATCAATGGTGTGGTATACGGAATGTATACCGGGAGCGTAGACTTCGTTACAGGAGCCCAAGATCAAGTTGGATACGTCTTTAAAAAGTTAGGCGGAGATATCTTAGATCTCGAAATTACAGAGACGCAGGTATACGCGGCATATGAAGAAGCCGTATTAGAGTATTCATATCTTATTAATCTACACCAGTCTAAGAATTCATTAGGCGACCTTCTTGGCTCAAAGACAGGAAGTTTTGACAGTAAGGGTGAGTACAAGGGCGGAGCAGGCTCAGTATCGGCAAGTCTTGATCATACAAAGTATGGTGGTGGGAACGTCGCAACGAAATATCCACACTTAACTTTCGCATACGAAAGAAAAACAGGACAAGCCTTGTCCAATGAAGTCAACTTAAATGGGTATGAAACAGTGTATTCCGCTTCCTTTGATACTGTTCAAGGGCAGCAGGATTATGATCTACAAAGTCTAATCGCGGCAGACTCTGCCGCCACAGCATCACTACCGTTCTACGAGAAAGTGGGGAACAATAGACTTCTTATAAGAAAAGTATATTATAAAACACCAAATGCTATGTGGAGATTCTTCGGATACTATGGCGGTTTAAACGCTGTAGGTAATTTACAAAATTATGGACAGTACGCAGACGATTCACAGTTCCAGATCATTCCAGTTTGGCAGAACAAACAGCAAGCAATGTCGTTTGAAGATGCCATATATACAAGAAACTCACACTTTTCTTATGAACTAAAAAACAACAACTTAAGAATCTTTCCACAAGCAGTAGCAAGTGGCCCAAAGAAAATGTGGGTTGAGTTTGTTATTGCGAATAGCAAAGAACCCTGGGAAGAAGATGCAAATCGTATGAACAATGTTAGCGGCGTGAACAACATAAACACACTGCCGTTTAAAAACATTATATACGAGCACATAAACTCAATGGGTAAACAATGGATTAGAAGATTTGCCTTGTCTGTTTGCAAAGAAATGCTGGGACAGGTTAGAAGTAAGTTCGGCACAATTCCAATCCCAGGAAACAATTTATCTTTAAATGGTGATGCCCTTATTACTCAGGCCAAGCAAGAACAAGAGGCGTTGAGAACTGAACTTAAACAAATCCTCGAAGATACGACTTATGTCAAACTTGCTCAGGAGAATGCTGCGAAGACAGATTCTGTCCTCAAGGTTCAAGAAAAAATGCCATTACCAATATTTCAAGGATAAGTAAATGTCTAGTGACGATAATAAATGGGCACAACCATCAGCCCCACCTCCTCCGCTTTTTGTTGGACAGAAAGAGAGGGATCTTATCAAACAGATCAATGACGAACTTATCGAAGACGTAATTGGCCAACAAGTTTTATATTTTCCGATAAGCCAAGAGCACACCAACTTTCATCCGATTTATGGAGAGGCAATTAAAAAAACATTTATGCCGCCAATACGTGTTTACGTATTAGTTGATTGGGATGGCCAAGCAACAACGTATATGAACAACGTGGGAGTAGACAAGTATTCCAGCATCACCCTTCACTTTCATAAGAGAAGGCTTACGGAAGATCAAGATCTAAACGTTAGAGTTGGAGATTTTGTTCAGTATGGTGATAACTACTATGAGATAGTAACTCTTGACGAGCCGGTTCAAATTTATGGACAAGTAGAACACAAGATTGAAATCTCCGCACAATGTATTTACGCAAGAGAGGGATTATTCAATGGCGAATGATAAAGACGATACAGGGAAATTTGATCCAAGCATCATTGAGGAAAGAATAATCACCCCTTCGACTTTGGAAACAATCGATGAAGCAGTATACAGATATGTTGACGAAAGTTTTAATATCGCCTGCCAGACTCATGAAGGCTTTAATAAAGTGCCCGTTCTTTGGTTATCCGCTGAAAGAGCATTCCAGATTAAGAATAACAGAGACGTCAGAAACGATGGCGACTTCCTTGTATTGCCAATTATAACAGTTGAAAGAACTTCAGTTGTTAAAGATCCTACAAGAAAAGGAATCTTTTACGGCAACATACCACCAATCGCGGATGCACAAGGTGGCTCTATTGTTGTATCGAGAAGAATAAATCAAGATAAAACACAGAACTTTACAAACGCAGACGCCCACCGTTATGCTAAAGGCGGAGCACACCAGTTTAACTTCCCCAACAAGAACGCAAATAAAGTAGTGTACCAAAGTATGTCGATACCAATGCCGGTTTACGTAACAATGAACTATGATATTGTTATGACAACTCAGTACCAACAACAGATGAATCAGATGGTAACACCATTTATATCACGACCTGGAGGTATTAACACTTTTACTATTCAGCGTGACGGACACCAATATGAAGCATTCATACAAGAGAACTTTTCTCAGAACAATAACGTTGCTTCTCTCGGAGAAGATGAGCGAAGTTACCAAACAACAGTATCGGTAGAAGTCCTAGGATATCTCATCGGAGACGACGTAAACCAGGAGCAACCAAAAATAGTAATTAGAGAGAATGTTGTGGAAGTAAAACTACCTCGTGAGCATGTGATTGTGGGTGATATTCCTCAAGACATTGATAAGAGAGGATTTTATAGAGACTAAAAGTTCTTTTCATGGCCCCTCTTACTACTTATTTATGAATTATTCTGTAAAGGAGATTGTGTGTCATGGCAGAAAAAAAGTTTAAATTCGTCTCTCCGGGTGTTTTCCTTCAGGAAATAGATAACTCCGCCCTTCCAGAGACTGGTCAAGATATTGGCCCAGTGGTTATTGGTAGAACAGCGAGAGGCCCAGCCCTTCGCCCCGTAACAGTTAACTCGTTTGCAGAGTTTGTTACTGTATTCGGACAGCCGCAAGCAGGCGGTAGAGGAAACGATGTATGGAGAGATGGAGACACGCTTGCTCCAACCCCAGCAGCATATGCCGCTCAGGCATACTTAAGAAACAATTCCCCAATCACAGTTATGAGATTGCTTGGTGATCAATCATCTAAAGCAACCACTGCTACCCCTGGTGGACTCGCTGGATGGGGTGGTGCAAAGACATCGCCTGTTAATTTTGGTGGTGTCGCAGACGGCACTCCCGGAGGAGCATACGGATTATTCGTTGTTAACTCTGGTTCCGGAGTAACTGCTATTAAAGGTGAGCAACAGGCCAACCTTGCAGCAGTTTTCTATTCAAACACAACTGTTACACCTGCTCTTTCTGGTTCCGCATTAAGCGGTACCCAAGGAACTTTCGTTACAACTGCATCGCAAGGTCAGATGTTCGCGACAAATTCCGCAGGTAACTTTGTAATGACAATTGGAACACTAGCACAGCATGCTGCTGCCGGTGGTTCCACAGCCGAAAAATTCGAATTTAACTTTAACAGGAACGATGACAAGTACATCAGAAACGTATTCAATACAAACCCAACTCTTATGAATGCGGATATTACTTCAACCACTAAGAATTATTTCTTGGGTGAGACTTTTGATACGTGCCTTAGAACAGGAAGTATCGGAGACCAGAAGCTTCAAGCAGGCCAATCAGGCAACCCCGCTTTGAACGCTAACCTTAGAGTGTTGAACACTGGTGTTAGCGCACCTGCCGATATCAACAATGCTTTCATTATCGGTCTCGCTGCCAATGCAGGAGCCGGTTCGGAATGGAATGACCATGCGTTTGAAACTAAAGACGCTCGTACTGGTTGGTTCATCGGACAGGATCTAGGTGCAGCGGCTTCTTATGTACCAGAAAGTGCCCAGAAGTTGTTTAGACTTATTGGTTTAAACCAGGGCGCATGGTTGCAGAACAACATCAAGGTTAGTATTGAGAATATTCGTCCATCCTCAACAGATGCAGACGATTACGGTACTTTCAATGTAACACTTCGTAGAATCGAAGACAGTGATAAAGCACCAGTAGTTGTAGAAAGATTCTCTAACTGCAATCTTAATCCAAATTCGGTCGATTATATCGCACGAAAGATTGGTGACAAGAATGTGCAGTGGGACGATACAGACAAAAGACTCAGAGAGTATGGAAATTATAACAATCAATCTAAGTTTGTTAGAGTAGAAATGAACTCTGAGACAGATGCTGGTGATGTCGACCCTCGCTACCTTCCATTCGGATTCCACGGAACTCCTTCATGGTTAGGGGCCCTTCATGTTTCCGGAGCACTTATCTCCGGTCAAGCAGACACACTTGGTACAACTCTTACAAATGTAACTTTAACAGCAGCAGACGACATTGCTCTGTACAAGCCACAGCTTCTACTCGCCTCTGGTTCGAACGCATTGTTCGTATCCCAGAATCAGGCAAGTGGACCTGCTTCTGGCCCAGCACAGTTAACCGCTTCTTATCGCATGCCGATAGTACCGCTTAGAATCAACGCTAATGATGGTAATATGGCTTCTTTCAGAGACGCATACTTTGGTGTACACACAGGTCGTTCCGGCTCTTATAACACATATGACGAGTCTACAGTTGACCTCCTCCGCCCAGCAAGCGCCGATTTGGATGTTGACTCAAACGTAAGTCAGACCACACCATACATTTTCTCTCTCGACAACCTGTCGGGATCAAATGATAGTGGTGCTGTTTATGTTTCCGGTTCGCGTAATGCAACGGCAGTATCGCAGGCTAAGTCACTCTCGGCACTTTATGGTGCAAGCGCAGTGTTGACAGGTTCTACACTTGACTCGGCAGAGGGTCATATTGGTGGATTCAACCAATTTACATGCCTCTTCCATGGTGGTCATGATGGTTTGGACATAACCGAGAAGGATGCATTTAGAAATGCTGGCTTCAACTCTACACCGACAGAGGTTAACGATTATACTTTCCATACAGTTAAGAGAGCAATCGATACCTTAAGAGACCCGGAGTTCGTAGAGTACAACCTCGCAACCTTGCCTGGTATTACAAATTCTACCCTCACAAGTCATTTGATCGAGACATGCGAAGAACGTGCAGACGCTCTTGCAATCATCGACCTTGAGGGTGATTATGTTCGTACTACAGAGGACACACAAACTTCAGCACAAAGAAGACCAAATGTTGCAGAGACTGTAAGAAATCTCAAGCTTCGTAGCATTAACAGCAGTTATGCTGCTGCCTACTTCCCGTATGTGCAGATTAGAGATACTAACACAGCACAACTTGTGGACATTCCACCTTCAGTTGTCGCTCTTGGAACTATTTCCAACAGTGAGAGAAAGAAGGCTCTATGGTTCGCCCCCGCAGGATTCACTCGTGGTGGATTGAGCGAAGGTGCAGCCGGACTCCCAGTTGTCGGTGTTAAACATCAATTAACCGCAAAGGAACGTGATGACCTTTACGGTGCAAACATTAACCCAATCGCTACATTCCCAGCAGAGGGTATTGTTATCTTCGGTCAAAAGACCTTACAGGTGACACCTTCCGCTCTTGATAGAGTTAATGTAAGAAGACTTCTTATATTCATTAAGAAACAAGTTTCCAGAATCGCCGCAACAACGCTCTTTGAGCAAAACGTACAGGCAACCTGGGACCGCTTCTCCAACCGCGTAGAAACACTTCTTAGTGGTATTAAGGCTGCTCAGGGTCTCGAAGACTTTAGAGTTATCCTTGATTCTTCTACGACAACACCAGAATTAGTTGATAGAAATATCATGTATGCGAAGGTGTTCTTAAAGCCAGCCCGTGCAATTGAGTTCGTAGCACTCGACTTCACAGTCACTGATTCGGGAGCGGCTTTCGATGATTAATTTCACCACTAACTATTTATTGCAAGAGGAGATAAAAACTAATGGCTGAGAAATTTTGGGCAGATGCTAGATTAGAACCAAAGAGAGCACACAGATGGCTCTTGAATTTGGATGGGATTGACGCTTTCGTCATTAAGACGGTAACGAAGCCAAGCTTCTCGGTAAGCGAGACGGCACATTCATTCTTTGGTCATCAGTTTTATTATCCAGGGCAGGTTACATGGAACACAGTAGCAGTTACATTGGTAGACCCAATTGATCCTGATACTTCATTAATGCTCTACAACAAACTTCGTTTGTCGGGATACGATATTCCAGATCGTTTGTTAAGAGAACCTCTCCGTCCGGGCCTGTTCACTCCTTCAAAGGCAGAAGCAACAGACGCACTTGGTGGTAAGGTAAAATTAAGGCAAATTGGCACAGTTGATGATGTACCAAATCAGGTTGTTGAAGAGTGGCAACTTTTCAATCCATGGATTCTTGACGTAAACTTCGGTAGTCTTGACTATGCGAGCACTGATATGGTAGAGATTTCAATGACACTTAGATATGATTTCGCACAATTAATCGCAAAACCTTAATTAAGTTAAGAGGAATATATGTCAACTAGAAATAATGAAGACCGAACTGGTGCAGCACCTTCAGAGGATACACCAGTTACAACAAATACTAATGCTCATGGCACGGGAGACGCTTTTTCCTATGTGGTACCTACAGAACATGTAGAACTACCATCAGAGGGAAAGTATTATCCAGAGGGCCATGTTTTACATAATCAACAAACTATTGAAATAAAATATATGACAGCAAAGGACGAAGACATTCTTACTTCTCCTTCCCTTCTTAAGAAAGGACTTGCGCTGGATAGGTTGTTGCAGAGCGTAATCGTCGATAAAAGTATTAAAGCACAAGAACTTTATATTGGGGACAAGAATGCCCTTCTGGTATCTTCCAGAATCACAGGCTACGGGTCCGATTATAATGTAACAGTTACTTGTCCAATGTGCGGAACAAACTCAAAATCCGATTTTAATTTAGAAGAATCAAAGAAGATTAAACATACAGAAATATGTGAAGGGGTTCAGCATGTTAGAGGAGACCTTTTCTTTACTGTGTTGCCGAAAACACAAGTGGGGGTAGAGTTTTCTCTCTTGACAGGCGCTGATGAAAGAAGAATAGTTCAGATGACAGAGGCAAAGAAGAAGAAAGATCTTCAGGAAACCCCATTGACTGACCAACTTAGAATGGTTATGAGAACAGTGAATGGTTCCAATCGCCCAGAAGATATTAATAACCTAGTCATGAACATGCCAGCCTTAGACGGAAGACACCTTCGAAAGATGTTTGCCTCCGTATCTCCAGATATCCAATTGGTCAATACACACACTTGCGGAACCTGCGGTGAGCAGGAGGAGGTTGAACTGCCCTTGACGGCAGAGTTTTTTTGGCCTAAACAGTGAATATATGGAAAACGTTTATGAACAGTTCTTTTTCTTAAAATACCACGGTGGTTGGAGTTTCACAGAAGCGTACAATTTACCGCTTCGAATCCGCCGTTGGTTCATTGAGAGACTGACTAAACAAATGAAAGACGAAAAAGACGCAATTGAAAAGGCATATAAAAAGTAGAAGATGCTAATTATATGTTAGAGGACTATGTTATGGAAAACAATGGTGAAATCCAAAAGCAGGTTATTGACCTAGGATTAAGAAGAAACGGTACACTTGATGAGAATGCATATACTCAGATGGGTGCTCAATTAGGATACGCTCTAAAACAGATTCTAGTGGGTGTAGAACCCTTCTTAGACGTCCGGGGTACAACTGGTGAGATCGCAGCCCTTTCGGCTGCTCTAGGCATGGAGAAACGCCATTTAGAAGACATCATAAAGTATGGTGCTAACAGTCCTCAAGCAAGAAGAAGTCTTGGAACAACAGATCAGGCAGCATCCCGCTTTCAGAAAGTCACTGGTATTCCTTGGCCGTTCTCCTCATAGGGACTAACAAATGGCCAATGGACCAATAGATTACAGTAAGTTATTAAACGCACAGCAACAGTATCTAAAAAACCAAACAGAGATTGCTGAAGCCACTGGAAAAATATATAGTGACGCTGAAAAGGCAAGTGCTGGGGAACTGGTTGCGTTGGAACAAAATCAAGAACTCTTGAGGGCTACTTTCCAGACACAAGAAGGGTTATTACAACAGGCAATCGAACTAGAGGATAAGGCCAACAACAGCCTGAAGTTAAGTACACAAGAGAAGGAAATCATGCGTCAGAGGGCCAACGCGCTTCTTGATATTGCTACGCTGAAGGAGAAGGATCTTAAGAATGCCCAAGAAAAGTTAAAAACTGAAATAAAAACAACAATAGAAAAGGAAAAACAAA
>TARA_R110000765_G_scaffold422360_4_pt1 | contig 30591 bp, 27 predicted proteins | sample TARA_R110000765 | Tara Oceans TARA_R110000765 (sample SAMEA4398168) | marine metagenome | biome: Polar Biome; feature: [MES] marine water layer (ENVO:01000295) within the mesopelagic zone...; material: water (ENVO:00002006), including particulate matter (ENVO:01000060) such... | reverse complement strand
GACGGCGCACGAGCCGATGAAATCCATCTCGAATGAGACCACCTTCAACGACGACACCGCCGATCCCGATATTCTGGACGGCCACCTGTGGCGCATGGCGGAAAAGGTATCAGACCGCGCCAAGGCCAAGGACATGGCAGGCCGCGTCGTCACGCTGAAGCTCAAGCGCGCGAACCACAGCACTCTGACGCGGCGCGTGTCGCTGCACAGTCCCACGCAGATGGCCGACACCATCTATCGCACCGCGCGTGCCCTGTTCGATCAGGTCGGCAACGAAGGCCCCTACCGGCTGCTGGGCTGTGGCATTTCCGACCTGACAGATGCGGACAAGGCCGACACCGAGGGCGATCTTCTGGACCCGAACAAGACCAAGCGCACCCAGGCCGAACGCGCCACCGACAAAATCCGCAGCCGCTTTGGCCCCGACGCCATCGTCAAGGGCCGAGCATTGCGTTAGCCTTCAGTCGAACCCGACAAACCGCGCCATCTCGCTCACATCCCGTCGCCGCGATACAACCGAATTGGCCGAGAACTCCTCATCCGGCCAGCCCAGCGCCACACAGGTCAGAATCACCTGATCGTCGGGAATGCCCGCATGTTCGCGCACCACCGGCGACTGCATGATGCCCTGACCGTTAATCACAGCCCCCAGGCCACGGCTCCATGCTGCCAGCACCAGCCCATAGGTCACGGCGCCCAAGTCGAAATGCGCAATCGTCCCGCCGTCCAGATCCCTGTCAAAGGTCACAACCACCGACACCGGCGCATCGAACTGGCGAAAGCCGCGCATCACCCAGTCCTGCCGCTTTTCCTTGTTGTCACGCTCGATCCCCATCGCCTCGAACAACTGGATCGCAATCTCGACCTGCCGGTCGCGGTGAACACCCTGATAGGCGCCGTGATCCACGATCTCGCGCTGTGGCGGCACGCCGGACAGCATCCGCTCGGAATTGCCCGCGCGCACAGCTTCCAGCGGCGCACCGGTCAGCACATGAAAATGCCAGGGCTGCGTGTTCATCGACGAAGGTGCGCGATTGGCCAGCGCGACAATCTCTTCCAACAGGTCGCGCGGCACCGGATCGGGTTTGAAACCCCGGATGCTGCGCCGCTCGGACATTGCCTGTTCCAGATCCATCGCTCTCTCTCCCCTGAGTACCGTTCAGGCAACGCTACCTGCAATCGCCCCGGAGACCAGCGTAACGGGACGTCAGATCACTCGGCTGCCAGGGGCATCCGCCCCTGACCGATCTGCGCCACGTCAGCCACAACCGCCGCCAGCCGCGCGCGGATGTCGTCAAAGCCGCCGTTGGGCCGCACCAGCGCCTCGTTCATATACAGCGACCGGTCGATCTCGACCTGAACCGCATGTTGCCCCCGCGCCGGACGCCCATAGGCCTGCGTGATATAGGCGCCGGCAAAAGGCGCATTGCGCGTCACGACAAACCCGGCGGCCACAAAGGCGGCCTCGATCCGGTCCACGACCTCGCCCGCGGCCGCCGCGCCAAAGCGGTCACCCAACACCACATCAGGCCGCTTCATGCCGCCGCGCACCACGCTGTCCATCGCCTCGTGCGGCATCGAATGGCAATCAATCAGAATCGCCTGCCCGTGACGGCGGTGTGCGCTGTCCAGCAATTGCTGCAACATCGTGTGGTAGGGTCGCCAATACAGATCAATGCGCCGCTCGGCCTCTGCAAGGCTGAGCTTGCCGCGATAGATCGCACGGCCATTCGCCACCACGCGCGGCACCACGCCAAGCCCCGACGCCACGCGCGGATTGTGCCCCTTGGGACGCACCCCTTCGATCAACGCGGGGTCCAGCTCGTCCACCGCCCGGTTCAGGTCCACAAAAGCGCGCGGCGCGCCGGCCTTGAGAAAGCTCGCTCCGAACCGGGGGGCACAATCAAACAGCTTGTCGACAAAGGCATCTTCCGACGACCGCACCTGATGCTCGTTCAGCACCGTCGTCCGCAAGAATCGCCACGGATAATCGCGCCCCGAATGGGGCGAGGCGAACACCACACAGGACGTATTCCTGTCAGGGTGCAGGACTTCGTAAGCAAGCTTGGGCATCGGCTCTCCTCATGGAAATAACATAGCGCAGGAAATACACGTATCAAAAGCCCTTGATCCCGCTTCCGACTCCTTTTATACGCCCCCCTACCGGCGCGAAATCTCGCGCCCCATTTTTGTTTTGGGGCACAGTTTCGTGAAGGCCAGAGTGGGCGATTAGCTCAGCGGTAGAGCACTTCGTTGACATCGAAGGGGTCACAAGTTCGATCCTTGTATCGCCCACCATTCTATTCACAGTTCGGGCACCCTGCCCGGACACCCGCAACCCCGGCGCTGCTTCGCGCCATGAAACATGAGGAAGAAGCGCCATGAAGGTTCGCAACTCGCTCCGCTCGCTCAAAAACCGGCACCGTGACTGCCGCGTTGTGCGTCGCAAAGGCCGTGTGTACGTCATCAACAAGACGCAGCGCCGGTTCAAAGCCCGCCAAGGCTAAGGCTTACGCCAGATCAATTTCAAAAAGGCCGTCCTTCGGGGCGGCTTTTTTATTGCCTGAAATCCCCATGTCCGCGTTCTTTTGGCCCCAAATATCCCGGGGGAGGCGCGCCAGCGCCGGGGGCAGCGCCCCCAACACGGCCTTGCGCCTTCCGCACAAGACCATAAGTTGTCCCCAAACCCCTGACCGAAAGGCATTCAGAATGACCGACACCTACACGCCCCCCGACGTCTGGACCTGGGACAAAAGCAGTGGCGGGCGATTCGCCAACATCAACCGACCCATCGCAGGCCCGACTCACGACAAAGAACTGGACGTCGGCAAACACCCGATGCAATTGCACTCGCTCGCCACGCCCAACGGCGTCAAGGCGACTGTGATGCTCGAAGAGTTGCTGGAAAAGGGTCACAAGGGCGCGGAATATGACGCCTACCTGATCAACATCGGAGAAGGCGAACAGTTTTCCTCGGGCTTTGTCGAGATCAACCCGAACTCGAAAATCCCTGCCCTGATGGACCGTTCGGGCGACACGCCGGTGCGCGTGTTCGAAAGCGCGTCGATCCTGTTCCATCTGGCCGAGAAGTTCGGCGAATTCCTCCCCGCTTCCGGCCCGGCCCGCACCGAGGTGATGAACTGGGTGATGTGGCAAATGGGCAGCGCGCCCTATCTGGGCGGCGGCTTTGGCCACTTTTACGCCTATGCGCCGGAAAAATGGGAATACCCGATCAACCGCTTCACCATGGAAGCCAAACGTCAGCTTGACGTGCTCGAGCGGCAACTGGCCGATCATCCCTATATCGCAGGCGACGAATACACGATTGCCGACATCGCGATCTGGCCCTGGTATGGCCAGTTGGTTCTGGGCCGCCTGTACGACGCTGCAACCTTCCTGGATGTGGAAAGCTATACCAACGTGGTGGCCTGGGCGAAAAAGATCGACGAGCGCCCCGCTGTCAAACGCGGTCGCATGGTCAACCGTGCCTTTGGCGAACCGCAATTCCAGCTGCGTGAACGTCACGACGCATCGGATTTCGAAACCCAGACATGGGACAAGATCGGCGACGACAGCGAAAGCTGACAGGCAACGCTGCGGGTGGCCTTTCGGGGCTGCCCGCGCTTACCGGCTGCGTCCGACCTGACGACAGATCAGGATGACCGGCAACACCCCCACCGCAACGATCACCAGCGACGGCACCGCCGCCCCGTCCAGCCGTTCGTCGCTGGCCAGGCGGTACGCCTGTACCGCCAGCGTGTCATAGTTGAACGGGCGCATGATCAGCGTCGCGGGCAATTCTTTCATCACGTCCACGAACACGATCAGCGCCGCCGTCAGCAGGCTGGGTGTCAGGATCGGCAGGTGCACACGGCGCAGCGTGGCCATCGGCCCCTTGCCCAGCGACCGGCTGGCCGCGTCCATGTTCACGTGCACCAGCGCCTGTCCGCCTTCATAAGCCCCCAGCGCCGCCGCTAGGAATCGCACCATATAGGCCGCGATCAGCAACCAGATCGACCCGGTGATCAGCAAGCCCGTCGAAACATCAAAGGTCGCGCGCATCCAGGCATCCAGCCGGTTGTCAAAAGCGGCAAAGGGCACCATCAGCCCGACCGCAATCACGCCGCCCGGTACCGCATACCCCAACCGCGCCACATAGGCCGCGGCGCGTGCCAAGCGGCCCGGCTGAATGCGGTTGTAGAAGCCGACCGCAATCGCAGCGCCCAGCGTCAGAGCAGCCGCAATCGCCGCCAGCGTCAGTGAGTTCTTCACAAAACCCAGATACCGCGCGCTGGTCAGATCCTGCTCGGACCCCAACCCCATGACCACCAGCACCACAATCGGCAGCAGCGCACCCAACAGCACCGGCACACCGCACAGCAGCATCGCGAGCCCCGCCGGCAGGCCTGACAACTGAACCGGCGGGTTGCTGCCTTTGCCACCCCGCGACGGGTCATGATACTTGGCCCGCCCGCGCTGCGCCCGCTCCAGCATCGCCAGCAGCAGCGCAAACCCCAGCAGGCACAGCGCCAATTGTGCGGCGCCCGTGCGGTCACCCAGACTGAACCAGCTGGTATAAATGCCGGTGGCAAAGGTCTGGACGCCGAAATAGGCGACCGTGCCAAAATCCGCGATGGTCTCCATCACCGTCAGCAGCACTCCCGCTGCAATCGCAGGCCGCGCCAGCGGCAGGCTGACCTTGAAGAACGCCCCCCAGACCGAGCTGCCCAAGGCCCGCGCCGCCAGAAAGGTCGTACCCGATTGCTGCAGGAAGGACGCCCGCGCCAGCAGGTAGACATAAGGGTACAACACCAGCACCAGCATCATCGCCGCGCCGCCCAGACTGCGGATCTCGGGAAACCAATAGTCACGCGGTCCCCACCCCATGACCCCGCGCAAGGTCGATTGCACGATTCCGGGGTGATCCAGAATATGCGTATAGGCATAGGCCAGCACATAGGCCGGAAAGGCCAGTGGCAGCACCAGCGCGATCTCGAACAGGCGCACGCCCGGAAAACGGGTCATCGTCACCAGCCACGCCGCACCGACGCCGACCATGAAAGTGCCCACCGACACCAGCAGCGCCAGCGCCACCGTATTGCCCATATAGCGAGGCAGCACGGTCTGCATCAGGTGCTGCACCGTGTCGAACCCGCCACCAAAGGACGCCAGCAACACCGCAACCATCGGCAACAGGCACACCGCCGCCGCCAGCAACGCCACCGTCGCCAGCCCCTTTGGGGCCAGCCGCGCAGGCGCGGGTTGTCCCGCGGTATGTATCGACTGATCGCTCATAGCCCTTATGTCGATCATTTCTGTCGGAATGACCAGACCACGCGCGGCCCCCTAGCCCTGCTCGAAGAACGCCAGAATATCATCGAACACACGTGGTTCTGCGACATACAGCAGATGGCCCAGACCGGGGTAGAAGGTGATCGGCGCGCCGCCGATGCTCTTGGCAAACCGGCGCACTTGGCGAGGCCGGAACACCGTGTCGGCGGTGCCTGCGTACAGGTGCACCTGTTCGGGTGGCAAGGTGAACCCCTCGGGCATCTGCCAGCCCACCAGCGCCATGGTGTGCGCCTTGAAGATGTTGAACGACGGCTCGACCACGATCTTTTTCGGGCGGCTGGTGATACGGGCAATGTCGTCGGCCCTTTCGGGCGACCGCGCGCCCGCACGTCCGAACAGCAAAACGGGAAAATAATTTTCCCACACCTTGCGCGTGTTCACCGACTGCGCCCGCGCCGCTGCAACCAGAATATCATCGACCCCGCGCAGCGCCGTCTGCGCGCCACCGCCGAATTCGACCGCGCTGGACATGCCAGCCACCTGCGCGCGCGGACCGATCTGCTTGGCCGCCAGCATGGCAATCGGCGCGCCGGTGGAAAACCCCAACAGCTTGATCTGCTTGTCGGGAAAGCGTTCGGCCAGCTTCACGATGGTCTGCGCCGCGGTGGCGATGTCCAGCGGTCCGTCCAACGGCCGACCATCCATGCCAGGAAAACGATACGCGGCAAAGGCATAGCCTTTGGACCGCCACTCCACCACCGGATCAAAGATGCCCAGCGGCGTCATGGATCCGGGTATCAGGATCAGCAGCTTGTCCTGCTTCTGGATATCAGCCGCATTGAACAACAACGGCATCACTGGTGCATCAGCCCCCTCGGGCTTTGGCCCACACGCCGCCAGCAGGCCGCAGACCGCCAAAACCAAAACCCGTACCATCCACATGCGCGCGCCCTTGCTCTGCCCATTGATCCCTAAACGGCAGTCCTAGCCGCAGCGCAGGGCATCCGCCAGCCGCCCGAGATCACAATATTACAACGGCTGGGAAAGAAACTTTGGAACCTTCCCGCCCTGGAAACCCGTTTTTCCTATGGCCCGTACAAATTCTACCGCGGCTGGCAAACGCAAAGGACCAATACATGACCCAGAAAACAGCCCATCTTTACCGCATGGTCATGCCCGACCACCTGTGCCCTTACGGCCTCAAGTCAAAATCCCTTCTGCAACGTCACGGCTATGTCATTCTCGACCACCACCTGACCAATCGCGCGGAAACCGACGCATTCAAGGCCGAGCATGACGTGAAAACCACCCCCCAAACCTTTATCGGAAACGAAAGGATCGGCGGCCACGACGATCTGCGCCGGTTCTTTGGCCAGTATGTGGGGGACGGTGACGAAAAATCCTATCGGCCCGTGCTCGTGATCTTTGCGATTTCTTTTCTGATCGCGCTGGCGATCTCGGTGATTGCCCATGGCACTCCGCTCAGCTGGTCGGTGGTCCCGTGGTTCGTCGCCACAGCCATGACCATACTTGCGCTGCAAAAACTGCAAGACGTCGAACAGTTCTCGACCATGTTCCTGGGCTATGACCTGTTGGCGCGGCGCTGGGTGCCCTACGCCTATATCTACCCCTATGCCGAAGCCGTCGCGGGGGTGTTGATGCTGGCAGGTGTCGCCTTGTGGTTGGCCGCGCCGCTCGCCTTGTTTGTCGGAACCGTCGGCGCAATCTCGGTGATCAAGGCTGTCTACATCGACAAACGTGATCTGAAATGCGCTTGCACAGGCGGCAACGACAACGTGCCACTTGGCTTCATCTCGCTCAGCGAGAACCTTGCCATGGCGGGCATGGGCACATGGATGCTGATCCGCCTGATCATCGGCTGACCCTTCATCTTGCCAGATAAACTCCGGGGGAGCGCCGCGAGGCGCGGGGGCAGCGCCCCCACCCCGCATCAGTCGTAAGTGCGCTGATCCTCGATCACCAGCCCGTCACGTGGCAGGCTGCCAACCGGGACGATCTCGACTGCGCCTTTCAGCTTCAGCGTATCGACCACGCTGGCGGCATAGGTCTGCACATCGCCGCCCTCGGCCTCGATCTGCACCGTCATGGCGTCCTGCTGGCCATCGCGTTGGGCGACCACACGGGCACGCGCAATCTCGGGGTGTTTGGCGACCAAGGCGGCCACCTGTTCGGGGCGCACGAACATGCCTTTGATCTTGGTTGTCTGATCCGCCCGGCCCATCCAGCCCTTGATGCGCATGTTGGTGCGCCCGCAGGGGCTTTGCCCGGCCAGTACCGCGCTCATGTCGCCGGTGGCAAAGCGGATCAGCGGATAGTCGGGGTTCAACGAAGTCACGACAACCTCGCCCACTTCGCCCGGCTCGACCGGATTGCCGGTGCCGGGGGTCAGGATCTCGACGATCACGCCTTCGTCGACAATCATCCCCTCCATCGCAGCACTTTCATACGCGATGTTGCCCAGATCGGCGGTGGCATAGGACTGCAAACAGGCAATGCCACGATCCGCATATTCCTGACGTAGGCTGGGGAACAGCGCGCCGCCGCCCACGACGGCGCGTGACAACTTCAGTGTCACGCCCATCTCGTCGGCCTTGTCCAGGATCACCTTCAGGTAATCCGGCGTGCCCGCATAGGCCGTGGTGCCAATATCACGTGCAGCGATCACTTGCAGTTCGGTCTGCCCTGTGCCCGCAGGCAGCACCGCCGCACCCACCGCCCGCGCGCCGGATTCAAAGATCATCCCCGCAGGCGTCAGGTGATAGCCAAAGCAGTTCTGGACGATGTCGCCCTTGCCAATGCCCGCCGCGTGCAGAAAACGACCCATCCGCCACCAATCGTGGCTGATCCCGCCCGGCTCATAGATCGGTCCGGGCGACTGAAACACATGCGCCACATTGCTGACAGCGATGCCACCAAAAGGCGGGTTCTCCTTTTGCCACGCCGACAGGTCGGACTTGCGCATCACCGGCAGCCTTACCAGATCATCAGGCCCCTGCACCGACGCCGCCGCATCACGCCAGTCGGCAGGCGCATGGGTGATCGACGCCAGCCGCGTGCGCAGCAGCGTGGCCTGTTCAGCTTGCCGCTGGTCTGCACTGCGGGTTTCCAGATCGTCAAAATACGCTGTGTGCGGCATCGGAGAATGTCCTGTTGGTGTGTTCAAAAATTGCGCGGATCGGTCTTGCTCAGCTCAGCCAACGCTTGCGCCGGCGGTAGGACCGCACATCGCGGAACGATTTGCGGCCTTCGTCGGACATGCCCAGATAGAATTCCTTCACGTCCGGGTTCTCGCGCAGCTCGGCGGCGGGGCCGTCCATCACCACGCGGCCCGACTCCAGAATATAGCCGTAATGCGCGAACCGCAGCGCCACGTTGGTGTTCTGTTCGGCCAGCAGGAAGGACACGCCTTCGTTTTCGTTCACCGATTTCACGATCGAGAAGATCTGTTCCACCAACTGCGGCGCCAGACCCATGCTGGGTTCGTCCAGCAGGATCGTCTCGGGGCGGCTCATCAGGGCGCGACCGATCGCGCACATCTGTTGTTCCCCGCCCGAGGTGTACCCCGCCTGGGATTTGCGCCGCTCTCGCAGACGCGGGAAATAGTTGTAAACCATTTCGAGATCCGCTGCGATGGCGCCCTTGCCGTCGGTGCGCGTATAGGCGCCGGTCAGCAGGTTTTCCTCGATGGTCAGGTGCTCAAAACAGTGACGGCCCTCCATCACCTGCACCACACCGCGCTTCACGGTTTCGGCAGGGTCGGTGTGCTGGATCACATCACCGCGGTATTTGATCGAGCCCTTGGTGACTTCGCCGCGCTCCGAGGCCAGCAAGCCGCTGATGGCCTTCAGCGTCGTGGTCTTGCCCGCGCCGTTGCCGCCCAGCAATGCGGTGATCCCGCCCTTGGGCACCGACAGGCTGACACCTTTCAGCACCAGGATGACGTGATTGTAGATCACCTCGATGTTGTTGACCTCAAGCAAGGTCTCGTCAGTTTTTCCGGCATCCAGCATGGTCAACCTGCCCCGTTTGGTGGTGTTTGGGAAAACTCCGGCGACGCGGACGCGCCGCCGGAGGGTTCGACTTAGTTACAGCCGGGTTCGATGTTGTTTTCAGCCGCGTAGGCTGCCGAATCTTCGGCCACCAGACGGCCGATCAACTCGCGGTCGGTGGGTTTATAGTCAGAGATGACATTCCACTTGCCTGCGGCTGCATCCCACTGGGTCACACCCACCAGGCCCGGACCACCGTGCTCTTCGCACGACACCTTGAACTCGGGGCCAAAGTTGGGAAGGCCCAGCGCGGCCATCTTCGCCTCGGTGATCTCCAGCGCTTCCATACCGTCGCGCATCATCTTGGCGTCGATATCCGGCGTGCCGTGGATTTCCTGCGCGGTTTTCGCAGCTTCGGCGGCCAGCATCGCGGCGTACATGCCACGGTTGTACTGAACCGTCCCGATCTGGTCGCCCGCACCAGCGGCTTTGCCCGTGTCCACAACGTATTTCTGGATATCGTCATAGATCGGATAGTCTTTGCCAACACCGTGGAACGTCAGCGCCTTGTAGCCGTTGGCCGCCGCACCGGCGGGGATCACGTCCGCTTCGGAACCCGACCACCACACACCGATGAAGTTTTCCATCGGATAGCGGATGTTCACAGCCTCTTGGATCGCGACCTGGTTCATCACGCCCCAGCCCCACATGATCACATAGTCGGGCTTTTCACGGCGGATTTGCAGCCACTGCGATTTCTGCTCCTGACCGGGGTGGTCAACGGGCAGCAATGTCAGCTCGAAACCGTGTGTCTTTTGCAGCTCTTCCAGGGTGCGGATCGGCTCCTTGCCATAGGCCGAGTTGTGGTAGACCAAGGCGATCTTCTTGCCTTTGATGTCGCCACCGTTCTCGTCCAGCAAATAGTTGATCGCGCCCGATGCACCGTCCCAATAGTTGGCCGGATAGTTGAACACATCACGGAACACTTTGCCGTTGGCTGCCGATGTCCGGCCATAGCCCATCGAGTGGATCGGAATACCGTCCGCTGTCGCCTTGGGGATCAGCTGATAGGTGATGCCGGTGGACAGCGGCTGATAGACCAACGCACCTTCGCCCTTGGTGGATTCGTAGCATTCCACACCTTTTTCGGTGTTATAGCCGGTTTCACATTCGGGCACACGGATCTTGGCACCTCCAATGCCGCCATCCCGCTCGTTCAGCAGGGTAAAGTAATCGGCATAGCCATCCGCAAACGGGATGCCGCTGGCCGCATAAGGCCCGGTCCGGTAGCTCAGCGATGGGAACACAAGGTCCGCCATAACCGGGCCTGCCGCCATAACAGCAGCAACAGCCATTGTTGCAAACTTCATCTTCATCGGTGTTTCCTCCCTTGGTTTTTCCGATGTGGCCCCTCGCGGAACCAGCGCAGTGCGGGATTGTAGGCCCCCGCCGGTCTTGGCGACCGTCCCCGTTAATGCGGGAACGGCCACAATCTCAGTTTCTCCTTGGTCACGCGCCAAAGCTGCGCGATGCCATGGGGTTCGGCGATCAGGAACACGATGATCAGCGCCCCGACGATCACCAGCTGCAAATGCGCCACGATGTCGGTGGGCCAGCCCAACCAGTCCACGCCCACAACCTTCAGCGCCACCGGCAGCAGCACCAGGAACGCAGCCCCGGCAAAGCTGCCGAAAATGCTGCCCAACCCGCCGATGATGATCATGAACAGCACCAGGAACGACTTGTTGATGCCAAAGGCTTCGCCGACTTCGACGGCGCCCAGATAGACGCTGAAGAACAACGCGCCCGAGATGCCGACAAAGAACGAAGAGATGGCAAAGGCACTCAGCTTGGCGGTCAGCGGGTTCACCCCGATGATTTCGGCCGCAATGTCCATATCCCGGATGGCCATCCATTTACGCCCGACCGACCCGCGCGTCAGATTGCGCGCGATGATGGCGCTGACCAGCGTGAAGATCAGGCAGAACAGATAGGTGGCCCAGGCTTCGGTGTTCGGTCCGGTGATCAGGATGCCAAAGGTATCACGCTCGGGCGCGTTGATCTGGCCGGAGGCGGAATAGTTGTAGAACCACGGCACGCGGTTAAAGAGCCACACCAGAAAGAACTGTGCCGCCAGCGTCGCCACGGCCAGGTAAAACCCCTTGATCCGCAGCGAGGGCAGGCCAAACAACATGCCCACGCCCGCTGTGATCACCCCGGCAAGGATCACATGAATGAACATGCTCACGTCAGGAAAGGCCGTCATCAGCTTGTAGCAGGCATAGGCCCCCACCGCCATGAACCCGCCGGTGCCCAGCGACACCTGCCCGCAATAGCCCACAAGGATATTCAGCCCGATTGCAGCAATTGCATAGATCAGGAAGGGCAGGAAAATCGAGTTCACCCAATAGTCGTTGACCATGAACGGAATGACACAGATCGCCACGAACAGCACAAAGTAATAGCGCCACCGGTCGAACCGGATCGGAAAGGTCTGGCTGTCTTCCTTGTAGGTCGTGCGAAATTCGCCCGCTTCACGATAAAACATCAGAGTACTCCCACAGCCCGCAGGCTTTTCATTCTTTTGGCTGTAAATATCCCGGGGGTGCGGGGGCTGGCCCCCGCTGCTGCTTCGGTCAGATCAAACACGTTCAATGATCTTCTCCCCGAACAGACCCTGCGGACGGAACACCAGGAACAGCAGCGCCAGCATATAGGCGAACCAGTTCTCAGTCGCCCCGCCCAGGAAGGGCGCGCCGATCAGGAACTCGAACAGCTTCTCGCCCACACCGATGATCAAACCGCCCACGATGGCGCCGGGGATCGAGGTGAACCCGCCCAGCATCAGCACCGGCAACGCCTTGAGCGCAATCAGCGACAGCGAGAACTGAACCCCCGACTTCGCACCCCACATGATGCCCGCCACAAGGGCAACAAAGCCCGCCAGCGACCACACAAGGATCCAGATAAAGTTCAACGATACGCCAACCGACAGCGCCGCCTGATGGTCATCCGCCACAGCGCGCATTGCGCGCCCCTGTTTGGTGTATTGGGCAAAGGCCACCAGCGCTGCCACCAGCAGCATCGCCACAACAGCCGCGACAATATCCAGGCTGTCGATAAAGAAGCCATAGAACCCTTCGCCACCCAAACCGGCGGTCATATCCTCGATCCAGAAGTTTCCGCCCTGCGGCAGGCAGTGCCCTGCGGACCAGCACAGATCCAGCGTCTTGATCTCGGACCCCCACATCAGGTCCGCGAACCCTTCGAGGAAATAGGCCAGACCGATGGTCGCCATGAACAGGATAATCGGCTCTTGCCCCACCAGATGCCGGAACACGAACCGCTGCACGGCCCATGCCAGAAAGATCATCACCAGCACGGTCAGGAACACCGCAACAACCGAATGCAGGTTCCAACCAAAGTTGGTGACATGTAGCCCGAAGGTTGCGTTGATCAGATGCGCGAACGGCACCTGTCCGTTCTGAAAGCCCACCAGCGTCATCGCCGCAAACAGCGCCATGACCCCTTGGGCAAAGTTGAAAATACCTGACGCCTTGTAAATCAACACAAAGCCCAGCGCGACCAGCGCATAGAGAACGCCCGCCATCAGCCCGTTCAGGAACACCTCGACCGTATAGAGAAAAGCCTCAGACATCGCGCAGTTCCTTCACATTCCAAATCTTTGCATCAGTCATGAGCCACCCCCAGATAGGCGTCGATCACGTCTTGATTGTTGCGCACCTCATCAGGGGTGCCATCACCGATCTTCTTGCCGTAATCCATCACGACCACGCGGTCGCTCAGGTCCATCACCACGCCCATGTCATGTTCGATCAGGGCAATCGTGGTGCCGAATTCATCGTTCACATCCAGGATAAAGCGGCTCATGTCCTCTTTCTCCTCAACGTTCATGCCCGCCATAGGCTCGTCCAGCAGCAGCAACGACGGCTCGGCCGCCAGTGCCCGCGCCAGTTCGACCCGTTTTTTCAGACCATAAGGCAGACGCGCCACAGGCGTCTTGCGGATCGCCTGAATTTCGAGAAAGTCGATGATCTTCTCGGCAACTTCGCGGTTGGCGGTCTCTTCTTGCTCGGCCTTGCCCTTCCACATCGACTGCCAGAACAGGCCGGTCTGCATGTGCGTCAGACGTCCCGTCATGACGTTGTCCAGCACGCTCATGCCCTCAAACAGCGCAATGTTCTGGAACGTGCGAGCGATGCCCTGACGCGCCACCTGAAACGGCTTCATCGGCGGACGCGGTTGCCCCTGATAGAACACCTGCCCCTCTTGCGGCACGTAAAAGCCCGAGATCACGTTCAACATCGACGATTTACCGGCCCCGTTCGGCCCGATGATCGCCCGGATCTCGCCCTCGCGGATGTCAAACGAGATGTCCTTGATCGCCTCAACGCCGCCAAAGCGCAGGGTGATGTTCTTCATCTCCATCACAACCGGGCCAATCTTGCGCCCGTCTGCGGTTGTGTAACCCTCTGCCTGATCCAGCATCACACGTCCCCCTGCGTCTCTGGTTCAAAAAAATCGCCCCCGGAGGGTCGGCTTGCCACGGCCTTAGGGCCGACAGATGCAAACCCCATCATTCCGCCGCCATCCGCGTGGCGACAGGCTGGACCATCGCATGACGGATCTCCAAGGTCGCCTTGATCGCGCCCTTGCGGCCATCCTCATAGGTCACTTCGGTCACCGTGCTGATCTGCTCGGACCCGTCATAAAGCGCCGTGATGATGTCGTGGAACTTCTCCTCGATCTTCTTGCGGCGCACCTTGCGGGTGCGGGTCAGTTCGCCGTCGTCGGCGTCCAGTTCCTTGTGCAACACGACAAAGCGATGGACCTGACAGCCCGACAGCATCTCGTCCTCGGCCACTGAACGGTTCACTTCTTCTACGTGGTTCTGGATCGTCGCCAGCACCTGCGGGTGTCCTGCAAGCTCCTGATAGGACGCATAGGCGATGTTATTGCGCTCGGCCCAGTTGCTGACCGCCGTCAGGTCGATGTTGATGAACGCCGTGCATTCATCACGCCCGTTGCCAAAGACGACGGCTTCCAGAATGTTGGGATAGAACTTCAGCTTGTTCTCGACGTATTTCGGCGCGAACAGCGACCCGTCCGCCATCTTGCCCACATCCTTGGCGCGGTCGATGATGCGCAAATGGCCCGTATCAGGCTCGATAAAGCCCGCATCCCCCGTGGCCACCCAGCCTTCGGCGTCCTTGGTGTCGGCAGTGCTTTCGGGGTTCTTGTAGTATTCGACGAACACACCCGGCGAGCGGTAATAGACCTCGCCGGTGTCGTTTATCTTCAGCTCAACTCCGGGACAGACCACGCCCACCGTGTCACTGCGCACCTGTCCGTCCGGCTGCGCGGTGATGTAGACCGTGGCTTCGGTCTGACCGTAAAGCTGTTTCAGGTTGATCCCCAGCGAGCGGTAGAAATCAAAGATTTCCGGCCCGATCGCCTCACCTGCGGTGTAGCCCACGCGCACGCGGGTAAAGCCCAGCGTGTTTTTCAACGGGCCATATACCAGCAGATCGCCCAGCTTGTATTTCAGCCGGTCCATCAGGCCCACGGGCTTGCCGTCCAGCAGGTCCGGCCCAACCTTGCGCGCATGGGCCATGAAGTGATCGAACATGCGCTTTTTCAGCGGGCTGGCGTCCTCCATACGGATCATCACGTTGGTCAACTGGTTTTCAAACACGCGCGGCGGGGCAAAATAATAGGTCGGCCCGATCTCGCGCAGGTCGGTCATCATCGTCTCGGGGCTTTCGGGGCAGTTGGTGCAATAGCCCGTCCACAGCGCCTGTCCGACCGAAAAGATGAAATCGCCCACCCATGCCATCGGCAGATAGGCCAGGATATCGTCTGTCTGGCGCAGCCCGTCGAACTCGGAACTGGTGCGCGAGGTTTCGATCACGTTGCGGTTGCTCAGCACCACGCCCTTGGGGTTGCCGGTGGTGCCGGAGGTGTACAGCATCACGGCGGTGCTGTCGTAGTCCAGCTTGGCAATGCGAGCGTTCATCTCGGCGACCAGCATCTCGCGCTTGGCGCGACCGTTGTGCTGGATCTGCTCGTAGGACCGCAGCTTATCATGGTCGTACTTCCGCAAGCCGCGCGGGTCGAGATAGATCATCTCTTCGAATTGCGGCAACTGGTCCTGGATTTCCATGACCTTGTCGACCTGTTCCTGATCACCCGCGACCACGTATTTCGCGCCGCAATGCCCAAGAGTATAGGCCATCTCTTCCGCCGCAGCGTCGTTGTACAGGGGCACCGGAATCGCACCGCACATCTGCGCCGACATCATTGCCCAGTACAGCCGGGGCCGGTTGCGTCCGATCACGGCGACAAAATCGCCCTCGGCCACGCCCAGGTCGATCATCCCCAGCGCCAGCGCCTCGATTTCCTCAAGCGCCTGCGACCAGGTCCAGCTTTGCCAGATACCAAACTCTTTTTCACGATAGGCGGGGGCATCTGCGAACTGGGTCGCATTGCGATGCAGCAACGCCGGTACGGACCGCAGTCCTTCGGCGCCTTCCAGCGTCTTGGTCAATGTGTTCTCCTCCCGAACCCGCCGACGTTGTCGCGACAGGCCTTTTTCGCGTGACCTGCGAATCCTCCTCGCAAATCATGCTGGCTGCACACTCGCGGTCAACTTTTTCGGGATGTTTGCTGGATTCTAACGAATTGTTACACGCAAGGTGGAATGCGCGTCAGACTGCCCGCAAGAGCAATCCGCCCGCGCCTGCGACCACCAGCGCACCGGCGGCAATCTCGACCAAAGGCAAGAGGTGCGTGGCCCATGGCCCACCTGCCGCGCTGCCCAGCAGGCCGCTGCGCAGGCCAATGGCACCTGTGCCCACGGCGACGGTGACAACCGCCGTGCCAACCGCCATCGCAAAGACACCGGCGATGCCCGCGCCCGCAATGCCCATGCCATGCGTGATCACCAGCACGAACAGCGCCCCCGTGCAGGGCCGGATCGCCACACCTGCAATCAACAGCAGCGCCTCGCGCAGCGATGTCAGGCCTGCGACCTCCTCGACGCTGGGGGCGTGTCGGTGCCCGCAATGGCTGCAGGTGCCGTCGTCATGGCTGTGGTCATGGTCGTACCCCACAGGACGCCGCAGCATCCGCCGCGCACCACGCCCCACCAACCACAGCCCGATCAACACAATCGCCCCATAGCTGACAGGGGCCATGATATCCTCGGCCGTCCCCACCATCTGTTCGCGGGTCAGTGCAAACAGCCACAGCCCGCCCTGCACCAGCACAATTGCCGTCACCGCCTGACCCAGCGACGACAGCAGTGCAATCATGCCCAGCCGCCAGACTGTCACCCGACGCCCCAGCCCATAACCGCCGATCAGCACTTTGCCGTGCCCCGGACCCACCGCATGAAAGAACCCGTAGGCGAAACACACACCCAGCAGCGTCCAGAACGCGCCCGCGTTGCCCGCCTTGGTGGCGCGCAGGGTCAGGGCCATCTCGTTCTGAAAGGATCGTTGATAGCCCGCCGCCATCTGACCGATCTGCCCCAGCCCGCCACCGGGCCACAGCCACCAGCCCAACGCGGCCAGCAGCACCAGCAGGACGATCAGCGGGGCGCGCACGTGATTTCAACCTCGGTGGCAAAGGCTTCGCCCACTTCGGGAAAGCCTTCCTCGATGGCATCCTGATCACGCCCCAGCTTGGACAGCGCCCCCTGCAACTCTTTCATCCCCGCATCCAAGTCAGGCAGGTTGCGTGCGATGGTACAACCGTCGAGCCCCTGAACATTCACATTCAGGGTGACATCGTAAGAGGTGTAATAGGTCGGGTCATAGGGTTTCATAGACAAGCTGTGCCCGACCAGCACCGGCGCCCCTACCACGTCGCGCACATGCGTGGTGACCAGACGCCCCTCGCGCATGATCAGCGTGGCATCACGTGGCCCGGACAGCTCCAGCGGCTGTCCGTCCAGCCGTGCGACCAGATCGCCGTTGTACCCTTCGATCCACTGCATATCAAAGCCGCGCAACTGCGCCTCTTCGTCCTTGGTCAGGACAGCGTTGCCATCGGAGTCCAGTCCTGCGTCCTCGGTGACCAGCAGGGAATAGAATGCATCATAGGCCCAGGTGACCTTGATCGCCTGCAACCTGCCGGTCTCGTCCACGATCGCAGTCAGACCCGCATCAATGAAGATGTGCGGATGCGCCTGCGCGGCAGAGCCGGTGCAGATCAACGCGATTGCGGCAAGGGTTCTCATGGCGCAATCTGTACCCATCTTCGCGGACCCGCGCAAACCACCCCTTTGCGATTGCGGTCCGCGATGCTACCCCCATCGGCGGAGGATCGCCACGTGCCAAGAAATGACGACCAGAACAGGGCGCTGACAACCGCCGGGCTGAACCTGATCGCCCAGGCGCTGTCGATCTATGACAGCGACCTGCGCCTGTCGGTCTGCAACGTGGCCTTTCAACAGATGTTCCGCCTGCCCGATGCGCTGGTGCAGCCCGGTGCCACCTTCGAGGACACCATCCGCCACATCGCCACACAGGGCGAATACGGCCCCATCGACGACATCGAAGCTTTTGTCGCCGAGCGCGTCAGCACCGCCCGCGCGTTCGAGCCGCATTACATGGAACGCACCCGCGCCAACGGGCGCACGATCTCGGTCGAGGGGGCACCGCTGCCGCAGGGCGGCTGGGTCACCGTCTATACCGACATCACCCGCACCAAGGATCAGGAACACATGCTGCGCGCACGGTCCGATGCGCTGTCCGATATGGTCCTGTCCCGCTCGGAAGAACTGGCTGCAACCAACCGCCAGCTGTCCGCCACAGTCGCCGCACTGGAAGAGGCCAAGCGCGAGCTGACCGAGATGGAAGCGCGCACCCGGCTGGTGACCGAAATGATGCCTGCGCATATCGCCCATGTCGATGAAACCGGCCACTACACCTATACCAACCGCCGCCTGTCCAGCATCCTGCCCGACCGACCCAGCGATCTGATGGGCCTGCATATCTCTGATGCGCTGGGGCCTGCCAATTACGCGCTGATCGCGCCGCATCTTCAGGCCGCATACGAAGGCCGCCCGTCCGTGTTCGAATTCACCGACGGCCCCAGCGCCCGCCGCATCCGCGCGGCCTTTACCCCGGACACGGCTCAGGGCGCGTACATCCTGTCCATGGACGTGACCGAGGAAACCCAGGCCCGCGTCGCCCTGCAACAAAACCGCAAGCGGGCGCTTGCGGCGCAGATGACATCCGGTCTGGCGCATGATTTCTCGAACCTGCTGACGATTATCCTGGGTCTGCAAAGCAAGCTCGAGCGGATGGACGACCTGCCCGAGGGGGCCGCCCCCCTGATCGAAGGCACCCGTGCCGCCGCGCGTCGTGGCGGGCACCTGCTGGACGGGATCGCCAACGCCACCGCCGCCCGCGTGCTGCGTCCCGGCCCTGTCGAAGTCGCGGGATTGCTTGCAGACGTGGCCACATTGGCCTCGCCCACATTGCCTGCGGGACAAACCCTGCGTGTCGATTGCACCCTGCCACCGGGACCGCTCTTGCTGGACACCGGCATCGTACAGGACAGTCTGCTGAACCTGATCCTGAACGCCCGCGACGCCTGCGGGGCCAAGGGTACGATCACCCTGACCGCGGCCGCGATTGGCGAGACCTGGGTGGAATTCACAGTAACCGACACCGGACCCGGCTTTTCGGATGAAGCCCTGCACAAGGCCTGCGATCCGTTTTTCACCACGAAGGGCGGCGAAGGCTCGGGGCTGGGGCTGCCGATGGTCTATGACATGACCAAGACCGCAGGCGGGCACCTTGGGCTCAGAAATACCCTCACCGGCGCCGAAGTGCGCCTGCGTCTGCCGCTGAACCGCCCTGCGCCCGTCACGGGCGGCATGGTCCTGCTGGTCGAGGACCGCGATGACCTGCGTGCGCTCTATCGTGATATGCTCATGGGTCTGGGGCATTCCGTCGTCGAGGCCGCAAGTGTCGATGAGGCCACCGCGCTGACCGCTGACCTGCCCGACATCGGCCTGATCCTCAGCGATATCCGGCTCGGCGCTGCCTCGGGGATAGATCTGGCGGACCGGCTCAAAGACGCAGGCACACCGATCATCCTGATGACCTCGTTGCCCGTCACGGATCCGACGCACCGCGCGGCACTGATGCGCGCGCCGGTGCTGCAAAAACCCTTTTCTGCGGACGATCTTGCCGCGCTCTTAATGCCGCAGGCCGCCCAATGACCAAATCCGACAGCCCCCTTGTCACAATTCTGGATGACGAACCCGCCATCCGCACCATGCTGGCTGACGCTCTGGAAGAGGCGGGCTTTCGCACCCTCAGCTTTGCGCGCGCCTCGGCCTTCGAGGCGGCGCTGAAAACCCATCAGCCCGATGTGTGCCTTGTCGATCTGGGCCTGCCCGACACCGACGGGCTGACCATCGTGCACCGCCTGGCGTTGGAACAGGGGGCGACGGTCATCATCATCTCGGGCCGCGCCCAGGTGCAGGACAAGGTCACGGGGCTGGAACTGGGGGCCGACGATTACATCATCAAACCCTTCGATCCCGCCGAGGTCGTCGCCCGCGTGCGCGCCCGCCTGCGGTCGAACCATCAGCCCACCCACAGCGGCAACACCGCGCGCTTTCAGGGCTGGACCGCCCTGTTCGACCGCTACACGCTGGTCGACGATGCGGGCGGGGAGACCACGTTCTCGCACGCCGAGGGCGAAGTGCTGCGGCTGTTCCTGTCCAGCCCGCGCCGTCTGATCTCGCGGGCGCAAATGCAGGAATCCTTGGGCGGCGGTGCCGGAGAAAGCTTTGACCGGGCCATGGACGTGCGCATCTCGCGCCTGCGCACAAAACTGCGCGAAGACCCGAAAAACCCACAATTGATCAAGACAATCTACGGCGCAGGCTATATCTTTCTCGGAGACGTCCACTGGAGCTGACGATGCTGCAAGCCCTTCTTTACCGCACCGGCAAGGCCCGCCCGCTGTTCTACCGCGTCGAAATCTCGCGAAACCTGTTCGAAGAAGCCTCGGTCACCCGCGAATGGGGCGCAGTGGGCGGCACGCCGCGCACGATCACCTCGTGCCACACCGACCTGCGCGCGGCCTCTCAGGTGGCCGATACCTACCGCCAGCGCGCCCTGCAACGCGGATACATACGCGACACAGTGCCCCTTCATCTTGCCAAACAAACTCCGGGGTGAGGCCGCAGGCCGAGGGGCAGCGCCCCTTAGCCCGCCTGCACCTGCTCCACGGCCCGCGCCATCACGCGCAGCCCCGCAACCAGGTCCTCCTCGGCGGTGTCCTCCTCGAAGGCATGGCTGATCCCGCCAATCGACGGCACGAACAGCATCGCCACCGGCATCAGCTGTGACACGTTGGTGGCATCATGCAACGCGCCCGAAGGCATGATACGCCACTTGCCCGGCGCTTCCGCCTCGGCCGCAGCCTCCAGCGCGCCACGCAGGCGGGCATCCATCTGCACCGGCTCCAGCCCCAGCATCGGCCCGAAGGACAGCTTCATGTTCCGCTCTGCCGCGATCTCTTCGGCGAGGTCGCGAATGATCTTCTCCATCCGCACCAGCCGGTCGCTCTCACCATCCCGCCACTGCATCGAAAACCGTACCTGTCCGGGCACGATAGACGACGCATTAGGTGACAGCGACACATGGCCGATGGTCCAGACCGTGCTGGGCGTCACCACATTGCGCAGCCGGTCGTTCAGCGCGGTGTTGAACGCACTCAGCGCCTGAAACGCATCCTGTCGCAAATGCATGGGCGTGGTGCCCGCATGGTTCTGCTGGCCGGTCATCGTGATGACCATATCGCGGATGCCGACGATATGTTCGACGACGCCGATCTGTTCGTTGTTGGCCTCCAGATAGGGCCCCTGCTCGATGTGCATCTCGATATATCCGGTGAACTGCGCCGGATCGACGGGGCCGGTGACCATCTCCGCCATGGCCCGCCGCGCCTCGGCCAGCGATTGGCCTGCGTGATCCTCCAGCCCGTCCGCCTTATCCTGCGCCAGATTGCCCGACCAGACGGCACTGCCCGTGGTCACGCCGAACCGTCCCTCTTCGTCCTGAAACGACACCACCGATACCCCGCCGCCCGCCACGCGGGCAATTTCCAACGCAGCGATCACGCCCAGCGCACCATCCAGCCAGCCGCCCGTCGGCTGGCTGTCGCTGTGTGATCCCAACAGGATCGACGGTCCATCGGCCAGCCCGAAGAGATTGCCCATGGCGTCCATCTCGACCCGCAGGCCCGCGTCGCGCATCTGATCGGCCAACCATGCACGCGCCGCCACATCCGGCTCGGAATAGGCAGGGCGCACCACGCCCACCCCTTGCGCGCCAAAGCGGCGCAATGCGTGCAAATCCTTCAGAAACCGCTGACCGTCTACCTGCATATTCATCCCCTCGCGGTTGACCACCGCCCTCGCCCACGAAATAACGTGGGTAACATGCCCTGCCACAAGGTAAAAAGTCCATGGCCCAGCCCATTATCGGTATTGATCTTGGCACCACCAATTCGCTGATCGCCGTGTTCGAGGATGGCGCGCCGCGCCTGCTGGCCAATGCGCTGGGGCATTTGCTGACGCCCTCTGTGGTCTCACTGGACGGGGACAAGGTATTGGTGGGCGAAGCCGCGCGCGACCGCCAGACGACCCATCCCAAGGACACCGCGGCCGCGTTCAAACGCGCCATGGGGACAGACACGACATTTCAACTGGGCCGCAAGAAATTGCGGGCCGAGGAACTGTCCTCGCTGGTGCTGCGCAAGCTCAAGGACGACGCCGAGGCGGCCCTTGGCCAGACCATCCGCGATGTGGTCGTGTCCGTGCCTGCCTATTTCAATCAGGGCCAGCGTCAGGCGACGATGGCCGCCTGCGCCATGGCCGACCTGAACGCGGTGCGGCTGGTCAACGAACCGACTGCGGCGGCGCTGGCATACGGCCTGCAGGACCGCGATGGCGAAAGTCAGTTTCTGGTCTTCGACCTTGGCGGCGGCACCTTTGACGTGACCGTGCTGGAACATTTCGACGGCGTGATGGAGGTCAAAGCCTCTTCCGGAGATGCCTTTCTGGGCGGCGAGGATTTCTCGGAAGCATTGGCCAAGGCGATGGCCGACCAGATCGGAACCCCGTGGGCCAAGTTGAGCAAGGACACCCAGCAACAGCTGCGCTTGCAAGCCGATGTCGCCAAACGTCACCTGAGCGGCAAGGACGACTTCGAAGCCCGCCTGAAACTCGACGGCGCGCACCACACCCTCAGCCTCAGCCGCGCCGATTTCGAGACCGCCTGTGCCGCGTTGATCAAACGTCTGCACCGCCCGATCGAGCGGTGTTTCTACGACACCGGCCTTGATACCGACGCGCTGGATCGCGTCATTCTGGTCGGTGGTGCCACCCGTATGCCGATGATCCGCCAGATGGTTGCCCGCCAGTTCAAGCGGCTGCCCGAGATGACCATCGACCCGGATCATGCCGTGGCGCTTGGCGCTGCGGTGCAGGCCGCCCTCGTGGCCGAAGACCGCGCGCTGGACGACGTGGTGATGACCGATGTCTCGCCCTTTTCCGTCGGCATCGAAACCGCAACCAAGCTGAAGAACGGCACCGTCATCGGCGGCTTCTTCCAACCGATCATCGAACGCAACACACCCCTGCCCGCGTCGCGGCAGGACAGCTTTTCAACGATGGACGACAACCAGACCCAACTGCGCGTCGACATCTATCAGGGCGAGGCCCCCAAGGTCAGCGACAACGTGCATCTGGGCCAGTTCAAACTGGACGTGCCCAAAGGCAAGGCCGGCCACGAGGGCATGTTCGTGCGCATCACCTATGATCCGTCGGGCCTGATCGAGGTCGAAGCCACGTCAATCACCGATGGCAAGAAGGCGGGTCTGGTGATCCGCGACAACGTATCCAACCTGACCGAGGCGGATATCGCCAAGCGCCTGAAGCAAATGCAGGCGTTCAAGATGCACCCGCGCGAGGACGAGGAAAACACCGCCTTCCTGGCCCGTATCCGGCGGCTGTACGAAATGGCCAGCGGCGACGACCGGCACCTGCTGCAAGGTATGCTGATGGAGTTCGAAGGCGCGCTCGAAGGGCAGGACCCCGCCGAAATCTCGCGGATGCGCGGGGATATGGGCGAAACGCTGGACCGGATCGACGACTATTATGTCTCCTAGGTGGCCGTGGTCCGAACTGGGCCTTGAGAAACGCGCGACCGAACGCGAGGTCAAACGCGCCTATGCCGCACGGCTGAAACAGATCGACCGCAATGACCCGCAGGCCTTTGGTGCGCTGCGCGATGCCTTTTCAGCAGCAAAGAACGGTGCGCTGAAAGACAAGGCTGCCCCCAAGCGCCCGCGCATGGCTGACATTGCGCAAGGGCGCACCGGAGTGGATTCCGCACCGGATGACGCACCGCCCATCCCCCTGCAAGAGCCGCTCAGGCCGCCACCCGTCCAACCCGAAACCCACGTGCCGGACACCGCGGCAGAACCCGACACGCCGGTCGATCCAGGCCAAAACCCTGAACCCGATGTTCAGGACCTCTTCGCCGACCTCCCCCCGCCGCCCCCCGCACCCGCGCAGCCCAAACCCGCGCAACCGTGGGGTATCGCCATTGGCCAGCTCGACGCCATGGCGCAAGAGGACCCGGCCAAGGCACAGTCGATATTCCTGACCAAATTCAATGACGCGCTGCGCAACACGTACTGGGATACCAAAGCTCTGGATGCGCTGCTGTCTTTGGACATGGCCCATGACCTGACGCTACGCCGCTCTCTTGAAGCGCAAATTTATGATACGCTTCAAACGCGGCTAAACGATCCGGAAACGGGCTATCCCACCGAAATGGCCCTTGTAGTCGAAACCCATTTCCAATGGGCCACCGACGGCGTCGGTGCCAGCAAACGGCTTGGACGGCGGCCCGATTATCAACTGCTGATGTATGGCCACGCGCGGTCTGTGCCGCAAACCTCAAGGCCCGTCAGCACGAAGACTTCTAAGAACAAGGAAACATACATCTGGCACAAGGCCGCTATCTTCGCTGTGCTTTGGTTGCTGTCGCTGAGCGTGCAAAAAATGCGCGGTCCAGATGATTATTTTATCCAGATCATCGCTCTGGCGGTCCTTTTCATGTTCCTGCGTTGGCTGACCATGCTGGGGATTGCCGTCATTTCCAAACTGGCCCGCACGCTCAGACTGTCCGGCCCCGCGGTACGTTTGGCCGCTTGGGCCTTTCCCGCGACCACGCAGAAACTGAACACCAGCGCAGAGTTCCGCAAGCTGGGCATTTTTGCCCTGACTGCGGTGGTGGCGGTGGCTCTGTACCTGCTCGACAAATACGCCTGACCCCGCCGCAGCCGCCTATTCGGCGGCCACAGCCTCAGCCGCCTCGACCCTTACTGCCGAGAATTTGAACTCGGGGATTTTCCCATAGGGGTCCACCGCCGGATTGGTCAGGATGTTCGCCGCCGCCTCGACATAGGCGAAGGGCAGGAACACCATATCCGGCGCAACGGCGCGATCCTCGCGCGCCATAACCGTGATGCTGCCCCGCTTGGTGGTCAACCGCACGTGCCCGCCCGCCGCCACACCCAGCTTGCGCAGGGTGGACGGATGCAGCGAACAGTTTGCCTCGGGTTCGATCCCGTCCAGAACCGTGGCGCGGCGGGTCATCGACCCGGTGTGCCAGTGCTCCAACTGCCGCCCCGTGGTCAGGATCATCGGATATTCCGCATCCGGCACATCATCGGGCGCGATCACCGCTGCAGGGGTAAACTTCGCCCGCCCGTCCTTGCGCGGGAACCCGTCGCCAAAGACGATGGCTTGCCCCGGATCGGTCGGTGACAGCGACGGATAGGTCACGACGTTCTGTGTCTCAAGCCGGTCCCAGGTAATGTTGTCCAGCGACGGCATGTTCAGCGCCATTTCGGCGAACACTTCCGCCGGTTCGGTATAGGTCCAGCCCAGCCCCAGCCGCTTGGCCAGTTCGACCTCGATCCACCAGTCCTCGCGCGCCTCACCCGGCGGAGTCACCGCCGCGCGGCCCATCTGGACCTGACGGTTGGTGTTGGTCACCGTGCCCGTCTTCTCGGCAAAGGCCGATGCCGGCAGGATCACGTCCGCATAGTTCGCGGTTTCGGTGATGAAAATGTCCTGCACCACCAGATGGTCCAGCTTGGCCAGCGCATCGCGGGCGTGTTCCACGTCGGGGTCGGACATGGCGGGGTTTTCACCCAGCACATACATCGCCTTGATGTCGCCCGCGTGTACCGCGTCCATAATCTCGGTCACGGTCAGGCCCTTCTCGGCCGAGAAATCCTCCGTGCCCCAAACCTCGGTAAAGGCACGGCGCACGCCTTCGTCGGTGACGTCCTGATAATCGGGCAGGAACATCGGGATCAGCCCGGCATCCGACGCGCCCTGCACGTTGTTCTGGCCCCGCAGCGGGTGCAGCCCCGAACCGGGCCGCCCCACCTGTCCCGTCATCAGCGCCAGCGAGATCAGGCAGCGGCTGTTGTCGGTGCCGTGAATATGCTGCGACACACCCATGCCCCAGAAAATCATCGCGGCCTTGGCCCCGGCAAAGGTCCGCGCCACATCGCGCAGCACTTCGGCGTCGATGCCGCACATCGGGGCCATCTTTTCGGGGCTGAAATCCTTCAGATGCGCCTTCTCGGCCTCCCAGTTCTCGGTATAGGCGTCGATGTATTGCTGGTCGTACAGCCCTTCCTCGACAATCGTGTGCATGATCGCGTTCAGCATCGACACATCCGCACCGGGGCGGAATTGCAGCATGTGGCTGGCAAAGCGTTTCAACGCCTGCCCGCGCGGATCCATCACGATCAGCTTGCCGCCGCGTTTGGTGAACTGTTTGAAATAGGTTGCCGCAACGGGGTGGTTTTCAATCGGGTTGGCCCCGATCACGATGGCCACATCGGCGTTCTCGATCTCGTTGAACGTGGCCGTAACGGCACCGCTGCCCACGTTCTCCATCAACGCCGCCACCGACGACGCATGGCACAGCCGCGTGCAGTGATCGACGTTGTTGTGGCCAAAACCCTGACGGATCATCTTCTGGAACAGGTACGCCTCTTCATTGGTGCATTTCGCACTGCCAAAGCCTGCCACCTCGCGGCCCCGCCCCTTCATGCCGGCGGCGGCAAAATCCAGCGCCTCGTCCCATGACGCCTCGCGGAAATGGGTCTGCCAGTTGGCGGGGTCCACGTTCAACCCCTTGGCAGGCGCATCGTCGCGGCGGATCAGGGGTTTGGTCAGGCGGTGATCGTGGTGGATATAGTCAAAGCCAAAGCGTCCCTTGACGCACAGGCGGCCCTCGTTCGCGGGGCCATTGATGCCCTCGACGTATTTCACCTTGCCGTCCTTGACCTTCAGGCTGATCTGGCAGCCGACGCCGCAGAAGGGGCAGATGCTGTCAACCTCATCGTCGAAATCCGCGCTGTCACCAACCTGATCCGCGTCCACGACCGTTGCAGGCATCAACGCCCCCGTCGGGCACGCCTGCACACATTCGCCGCAGGCCACACAGGTGCTGTCGCCCATCGGGTCGGCCATATCAAAGACCGGATAGGCATCATGCCCGCGCCCGGCCATGCCGATCACGTCGTTCACCTGCACTTCACGGCACGCCCGCACGCACAGCCCGCATTGGATACAGGCATCCAGGTTCACGCGCATCGCGACATGGCTGTCGTCCAGCAGCGGAATGCGGCCCTCTTCCAGCTTGGGAAAACGGCTTTCGCTGACACCGTTCAGTGCGGCCATCTCCCACAGGTGGGCGGATTTGTCGTGGGCGACGTCTTGGGCGGGCTGGTCGGTCACCAGCATCTCGACCACCATCCTGCGCGCGGTTTCGGCGCGGGCGGAATTGGTGGTGACAACCATGCCCTCGCTGGGTTCGCGGATGCAGGACGCGGCCAGGGTCCGCTCGCCCTCGATTTCAACCATGCAGGCGCGACAGTTGCCGTCGGGGCGATAGCCGGGCGCGGGTTTGTGACACAGATGCGGGATGACCAGACCGCGGCCATTGGCCACTTCCCAGATGGTCAGACCCGCCTCGGCCTCAACCTCTTGTCCGTCCAGTACAAACTTCACCACGTCCGACATCACTGTTGCCTCCCAGAACACTCGTCCCTTTCTATCAGGACGCGCGCGGCTGCGGGACTCCCATTCCCGACGCCCGAACCCGAATTTGCGCCACTGATGTTTCCGATAGACGTCGCACCGTTCACCTGCGCACAAAGGCCAGCGTTGCGATCATCCCAAGTGCGGCCAGCGGCAGGCACGAGACATAGACCCACTGGGCGACCTCAATGGCGCTTGAGCCCGTGGTCATGGTCAGGATGCCCGCCGCATTCGCCACCAACCCGACATAGACCGCGCCTAGCGCATAACCCAAACGCTGCACCGTCGGGATTGCGCCCGCGATGCGCTGGACCTCTGACGCCGATGCCAATGTTTCAGTGCGGCGCAGGACAAAGGTCCACGCCATGCCAAAGCCGATCCCTTCGATCAGGGCAACGACCGCAATCAGCCACAGCGGCCCGTAGGGGACAGCGTAGAGCATTCCGGGCACGCTGGCGGCCACCAGTCCCATGCCCAGCGCAATCATCAGCCTGTCGGTCCGCACGGAAAAGCCGCTGACAAGGATCGCAGCCAGGGTCCAGCCAATCGACCCGCAGCTGACCACGTAACCGACGGTCAGCGCGGGCGCGTCGTGAATCGCGGTGATCAGCAAGGGGCCAAAGGCCGCAATCGCGATGGTGGCCATGGACAGCGTGACAATCATCACCAGCGCCGCCCCGATCCGCGTGCGCAGATCAAAGGGCCGACGCGGCAACATCCGGCTGTCGCCCGCACGCGCGTCCAGCCACAGAAACAGGCCAAGGGCCGCAATCCCGCACAGGATCGTCACACCGCTGCGCAGGGGGGCGATGCTGACCCCGCTGGCCGCGATCAGCAGGATGGCAATGCAAAGCAGCATAAGTCGGCGAAATGGAAACATGGCCCCGGCGCTTTGCTGCGGTGCAGGTTCGCCTTGCGGACGCAGGAAAATCCACACACCCAGACCAAACGCCACGGCACCAAAGCACACAAACCCCCAGCGCCAGGTCGCATAGGCCACAAAGGCACCGCCAAAAAGCGGCCCTAAAAAGGATGAAATGCCCCAGATCGTCGACACCACGGCCAGCGCCCGCGCGGCATAGCGGCGGGGGAACAGCACGCTGATGGCGATAAAGCACATCGCCACCATGCCGCCGCCGCCCAGCCCTTGCATCGTGCGTCCGACCAGAAACAGGGCCATCGTCGGGCTCGCGGCACTGACCAGACAGCCCAGCCCGAACATCCCCGCCGCCAGCGCCATCGGATGCCGCAATCCGATCCGCATCGTCAGGATCGCGCTGGCAGCGCCCGCCACGATCGAGCCCATCTCATACAGCGACACTGCCAGCCCGACCAACGACGCGCCCTTGATGTCGGCCACAATCGACGGCAACATCGTGGCCACAATCAAACTGTCGGCGGCGTGCAGCATCACCGCAAGGCTGACCAGAATCAGCGCGGCCGTGTGCCCGCCGGTCAGAAATTCACGCCACGAAACATAGGCATCCGGCACGGGTGTAGTGACTATATCGGTGGCTTGGGTCATCGTCTTCTCCTACTGACGATGACCTATGTAATTGCTCAACCCTACTTGAGATCAAGCCACAATTTACCCGAAATTGGTTTGCGCGGCGCCGCGTGACACTTTCCACGCCCGCGCCCCTCGCCTACAACGGCACCAAAGCGCGAAAGGCTGTCATGTCCCACATCACTCTCATCCGCCACGGTCAGGCCAATTCCGGTGCCACCGACGAAGAATCCTACGACCGTCTGTCCCCCTTGGGCTTTCAGCAAGCCGCGTGGCTGGGTGCCCATATGCGCGACACCGGCCAGCACCATATGCGGCTCTATACCGGCACATTGCGCCGCCATATCGAGACCGCCGACGCGATGGAGACGGGGCTGACGCCGATCCGTGATGCACGGCTGAACGAGCTGGAGTATTTCAATCTGGCCGCCGCCCTTCGCGACGAACAAGGCATACCGATCCCCACCGAGCAGACCGAATTCACGGCCCACCTGCCCCGGGTGTTTGCGGCTTGGCAGAACGGCGAGATCGTCAATGTGCCCGAGACTTTTGAACAATTCGAAACCCGCGTCAGCGAAGCGTTGACCGAGATTGCCGAAGGGGACGGCCCTGCGCTGGTGGTCACCTCGGGCGGGCTGATCTCGATGGCGATGCGTCAGCACATGGGGCTGGACATCCGCGCCATGGCCAATCTGGCGCTGGCGATCATGAACACCTCGCAGCACCGGCTGTTCCCGGTCGGCGGCATCTGGTCGCCGGTCCTGTTCAACGCCGTGCCGCATCTGGAGCACCCAGACCGGCATCACGCCCAAACCCACGTCTGACCCTTTCAGAAAGGCACGATCATGCATCTGTACTATACTCCAGGCACCATCTCGATTGCCGTGGCCATCACACTGGAAGAAGCGGGGCTGGACTATACCACCACCAGGATCAGCTTTGCCGACGCCGAGCAGACCAAAGAACCCTATCTGGCCAAGAACCCCAAAGGCCGCGTGCCGACGCTTGAGGTACAGGGTCAGATGCTGACAGAAACCGGCGCGCTGCTGGACTACATCGCCGCCAGCGCCCCGCAGGCCGGTCTGGCGCCCGCCAATCCGCTGGATGCGGCCCACATGCGCAGCGTGATGTACTATCTGGCCTCGACCATGCACATCAACCACGCCCACAAAATGCGCGGCAGCCGTTGGGCCGACCAGCAATCCAGCTTTGACGACATGAAAGCCAAGGTGCCGCAGACGATGGCAGCCTCTGCACGCTATGTCGAAGATCACGCGCTCAAAGGTCCCTTTGTCATGGGCGACACCTTGTCGCTGGCCGATCCCTACCTGTTCGTGGTCTGCAACTGGCTGAAGGGCGATGAGGTCGACCCCGCAGACTATCCGCGCATCTCGGCGTTCATGGCCGCAATGGAATCGCGCGCCTCGGTCAAGGCGGTGCGTGCAGCGGGCATGCTGCCCTGAAATCAGGTGTCAGGGAAACCGAATTCAGTGGCACATTCCTGACCCAGATCACCGCAGCGGAGCGCAAAAGCGGTCGTTCATGCCAGGCGCAGCTAAGGTCCGGTTCGAGCCCTTAGTGACCTTGCCACT
>TARA_R110000765_G_scaffold70595_3_pt1 | contig 30709 bp, 29 predicted proteins | sample TARA_R110000765 | Tara Oceans TARA_R110000765 (sample SAMEA4398168) | marine metagenome | biome: Polar Biome; feature: [MES] marine water layer (ENVO:01000295) within the mesopelagic zone...; material: water (ENVO:00002006), including particulate matter (ENVO:01000060) such as...... | reverse complement strand
CGTAAGTTGAAAGCTAAGTGGACCCCAGAGCTTGCTCAGGACCTCAATGCTTATCATAACCTCGACGCTGAGGTTGAGCTTACTAGCGTCCTTTCGGAGCAAGTTGCTCTTGAGATCGATCAAGAAATTCTTAACGATCTCGTCCAGGGCGCAAGTGGTGGTACTTTGTACTGGAGTCGCCGTCCCGGTCGTTTCCTCGATCGTGAAAGTGGTCAGGACATTACTTCGGCTACTGCTCCTCCCGACTTTACGGGTACTGTGAGTGAGTGGTACGAGACTTTGATGGAAACCATCAATGATGTCAGTGCTCGTATTCATCGTAAGACCCTTCGTGGCGGTGCAAACTTTATTGTTTGCTCACCAGAGGTCGCCAGCATTCTTGAGTTCACCGCTGGATTCCGTGCTTCAGTCGCCGTTGACGACGAAGGTGGATCTTGGGGCGCTCAAAACGTTGGTTCGCTAAGCAAGAAGATGGACGTTTACGTTGATCCTTACTTCCCTCGTGGGTTGGTATTGGTCGGTCGTAAGGGTAACAGCTTCCTTGAAAGCGGCTATGTGTATGCACCTTATGTGCCACTACAAGTCACGCCAACCATCTTTAATCCCGATACATTCGCACCTACCAAGGCTGTGATGACTCGGTATGCTAAGCAGATGGTACGGTCAGACATGTACGGTCTTGTTATCTGCCGTGATCTAGTCAACTAAAAGTAGGCTAATCAGATGATGATGCAGAGACCCCGCCCTTGTGGCGGGGTTTTCTGTTTTAATAGGACAAGTTATCCTAAAGGCAAACTAGTTAGTAAAGGTTACTCCTACAATACTTGGAGACTATTCATATTATGGTAGCAAGAGATATAAGCCCAGTCAGCACTACTAGCGCAAAAGTTTTGCCAATAACTGGTACACATCAAAACGTAGCTAGCTCTTTAGCAATTGGTGTTTACAGTGGATCTGCTGGTTTTGTTAGTGGCGCAGTTGACCAAGTAACTTATGTGTTCAATAAGTTGGGCGGCAATATATTAGACATTGAGATACAGGAAAGAAACGTATATCAAGCATATGAAGAGTCATGTCTTGAATATTCTTATATTATTAATACACATCAAGCCAAGAACGTCCTTTCAGACATGCTTGGTGGTGCCACTGGTTCTTTTGATGAAGATGGAGAGTTTACCTCCTACAGATCAGACACTAATATCAAGCCTAACCTAAAGTTCCCACGATTTACTTTGGAAGCCCCAAGGCACATGGCAGAAGCCGTGGGTGTTTTGGCAGGCGTCGGTGGGCAACAATCTTCTTATTCTGCATCATTCGATACAATAGATGACCAGCAGGATTATGATTTGCAGCAATTGATTTTTTCAGCGTCAACCGACTCTGGATCTAGATTTTTTAATCAAGTTGGAAACAATAAGGTTATTATTGAAAAAGTATATTATAAAACACCCGCCGCCGCCTGGCGATTCTTTGGCGGAGGGACATACGGTATTGTCGGTAATCTATCAACATACGGAATGTATTCAGACGATAGTACTTTTCAATTAGTTCCGGTTTGGCAAAATGAATTACAAGCTAACGCTTATGAGAACAATTTAAAGGTTCGAGGGTCTCACTATTCATATGAGCTTAGAAATAATAAATTGAGGATTTACCCAGCGCCTAAAGACGGAATTGCACCTAACTCAATGTGGGTTAGGTTTAGACTTCCGGAAGAAAACTACGATGAGGACGGTGATCGAAAATACGGCGCAGACGGAGTTAATAACATGAATACGTTACCATTCCCGAACGTTCCTTATAATAGAATTAACTCAATAGGAAAACAGTGGATCAGAAGGTTTGCCCTAGCTCTATGCAAGGAAACCTTGGGTCAAGTTCGGTCAAAACTAGGCAGCATACCAATCCCTGGTAACGATATTACTTTGAATGGTTCTGCATTGATTAGTGAGGGCAAAGAAGAGCAAAATGCCCTAAGAGATGAACTTAAGACAGTCCTTGATGAAATGACATACAGCAAGTTATCTGAGGGTGATGCTGCTTTCCAGAACAATCTTGGCGAAACTCTAAAGGTTATTCCACATGGCATTTATGTGGGGTAACTTAAATGTCTGATTCCACAAAGTCAAAGCCTGATAACAAATGGACACAACCTTCTGCCCCACCTCCACCAATGTTTGTGGGAAAGAAGGAAAGAGACCTTGTAAAGCAAATTAACGATGAGATTATTGAAAACGTCATTGGTCAGAGCGTTTTATATTTTCCTATTGATATGGAAGCTTCAAACTTCCATCCTTTATATGGGGAGGCAATTCAAAAAACTTTCTTACCACCAATTCGGGTGTACGCTTTGGTAAATTATCAGGGCACCCAATTATCATCTGATAAATTTGGTATTGACAAATATGATAATATTGAAATCCATTTTCATAAAAGAAGACTAACAGAAGATCAAGATTTGTTTGCTAGAGAAGGCGATTTTATCCAGTATGATGGAAACTTTTTTGAAATAACAAAACTTGTGGAGCCCAGGATGTTGTTTGGACAAGATACTGGTCAAGATGGTGTTCGTATAGAAGTGGTTGCTACCTGTAGAAGAGCTAGAGAGGGACTATTCGATGCCTCGTAGAACAAAAACAAATGAGTTAACAGAAACACAAATACCAATCAATCCATCAAAGATTGAGGATATTGATTTTGCAATGCACAATTATCTTAATGAAGTTTTAGATATTCATTGTGATACAAATAAGGGGTTCAAGAAAGTGCCTGTAATTTTCTCTACTCAAGAGCGGGCACACATGATTAAGAATAATAAAGATATTCGCAATAAAGGTGTCTTAATCTATCCTTTAGTTTCACTAGAAAGAACGTCTGTAACTAAAGACCCTGGAAATCGTGGTGTGTATCATGCAAATGTGCCAGCGATCAACGACGAAAAGGGTGGTTCAATCACTATAGCTAGAAGAGTGAGTCAGAGTAAAACTTCACTTAGAGCTAACGCTGATTCAATTAGAAGAAGTTTGTCTGGGGCTGATAAGTATGTGAAGACCGCCCCAAGATCAAATAAGAAAGTTGTTTACGAAGTTATATCAATTCCCCAACCAGTTTATATTGATGTATCTTATACTATATCAATTACAACAGAGTATATTCAGCAGATGAATCAGATCTTAGCTCCACTTATAACAGACCGTGGTGCGATCAATAGCTTTTTTATCTCCCATGAGGGAAATAGATATGAAGCTTTTGTGGATTCAAGTTTTGCGCAAACAAATAATGCAGCGTCCTTGGGTGAAGAGGAAAGACTCTTTAAAACTGACGTAACGCTCAGTGTGCTGGGTTATATTGTTGGCGGAGACAAAAATCAAGATAAGCCCAATGTAGTAATTAGAGAATCAGCGGCTGAAATTGTATTCCAAAACGAGCGAGCTTTACTTGAAGAGGAAGTAGAGTTTATACAGAGGGTGGAGCTTGAAAGTGGGGTCTTTAGATTGGCAGATCAAGTCCGTGCAAGTCAGAAGATAATTCCCCGCAAAATTAAACCATTTGGAAAACCATAACACCGTGGGGAGTTTGCAATATCAAGCAACTATTTACTAAGGAACAACACTGGCGCTTACGCCTAGGTGTAACTCGTCTTAGAGGAGAAAAGTTTAATGTCTGAAAGAAAGTTTAAGTTTGTGTCTCCCGGCGTCTTTATCAATGAGATCGACAACTCGGAGATCCCAAGAGAACCCGGAGCAATTGGACCTTTAGTTATTGGTCGGATGCTGAAAGGTCCAGCTATGACACCTGTCAGAGTTGAGTCTTTTGCAGAATTTGTTGATGTATTCGGGGCACCAGTCCCTGGTGGTCGTAGTGGCGACGTATGGCGTGAAGGTAACATGACCTCACCAACTTACGCTGCTTATGCCGCCCAAGCTTGGCTAAGAAATAATTCTACTCTAAACGTTGTCCGTGTATTGGGCGAAGAAGATCCCAATGCAACAGAAGCCAACGGTGGTAGAGCCGGCTGGAACTTCGGATCAATCAGTGCAACCGACACCGAAGGTGGCGCTTGGGGGCTATTCGTTTGGCCATCGGCGTCTGGACCTACAACTGGTGACAATGTGCATCAAGTCACAGGTACACTAGCAGCTATTTTCTACTGTGCAAATGATGAAACTGCCGGTGGGCGTATCATTTTGTCTGGTACAACGGGTACGGGGCATCAGTCTCAGGCTCGTGGTAGCACTTTGATCAAAAGTGATTCAAATGGCGAGTTTGTCGCTAGTATTACCGCTGGTGGTAGCCAAGTTGACAAGATTAGATTCAACTTCAACCCCAACAGTGATCGATTCGTTCGTAAGGTGTTTAATACTGATCCAACTTTGGCAAACAGTGCCATTTCGACGGCTAAGTTCCCTGGAACAACGACAAACATTAACTACTTCCTAGGTGAAACCTTTGAAAGACATGTGAACCAAACGGATTTTGCTGAATTAGCTATTACCGGTACAGTTCAAACTGCTGGTACCTTGATGGGTGCAGTGATGCCGCTTCGGAACGACCAAAACACCGAGCAAGAGCAAGGAGATCAACGCCAGGCAGCCTCCAAGGCTTCAACCGGTTGGTATATCTCTCAGGATTTAGGTTCAAACACTACTGGCTTTAAGCCTGAGAACATGCAGAAGCTATTTAGGTTTGAAGCTGTCTCTGCTGGCGAAAGCACGATGAGAGAAATTAAGATTTCAATCACAAATATTACTGCTCCAACGAGCGACTTTGATCCTTATGGTACTTTCTCCGTAATAGTTCGTCGTTTATCGGATAATGATAACAGACCAGTAGTCATTGAAAGATACGATAATCTATCTTTGAATCCTGCGGACAAAAACTATATCGCTAGAGAGATCGGCGACCAGTATGTAGAGTACCAGACTTCAGAGGGCGCAAACCGTACTTACGGCAACTATCCAAACAAGTCACGCTATATTCGTGTTGCGATGAATGAGGATGTTGATCGTGCAGTAACTAATCCTGAGTATCTACCCTTCGGTGTCTTTGGACCCATTAAGTATAGAGACTTTGCAATCGTTAGTGGTGCTGCCAGCTTTGGTACTTTGAGTAACCCTGCTGCTACTAGTCGCCATGTGATGGTTGACGGTGGCGATCAGTCGCTGTTTGGTGTTGTTGGTGGACACCTTGGTGGTATCGGTGCTGGTGTCCTGTCGGGTGCCGCCACCGCACAGCAACTAGCAGTTGTTATGCCAAGCCTTCCAGTTCGGATTAGTTCATCCGACGGAAGCCCAAATAGTCCTAAGAATATTTACTTCGGTGCTTACACCGGTAAGGCATTTTCGGACAACAGATTTAGCACTGAAGTCATTGATCTACTTAGAGCTAGAGCCCAAGGGCTTAATGACTCAAAGTCACCCACCACTAACCTCGACATTGGCGCAGAGCCAGGTGCTCAAGGTCGCAAGGGTGGCTTCATTGGTCAAGACACAAACGCAGGATCAAGCCCACTGCAACACATGTGGTGCTTCTCCTTGGATGATGTTGGTCCCGTAAGTGGATCGACGGATGCGGCTGTATACCGACGTGGTAAGCGTGCTGCTGACGAAAGTTTCTCGGCTGGTGCTAAGGTCCCAACCGAGAACGGGCAGGCAATTGTCGCTGCTGTAGCCGCCTCGGCTTCATATAAGCGAGTGTTAAATAAAAACTATAAGCAGTTTACGACTTGCTTGCACGGTGGTTTTGATGGACTGGATATCTCCGAGAGAGAACCATTTGCCAACAGAAACATTGGAACGGCAGAAAAGACTAGTTATGAGCTTCACAGTTTACGTCGGGCCATTAATGTTGTCAGAGATCCAGAGGTCGCTGAGTTTAACATTATCACTATCCCTGGTGTTACCGCAACTGGTGTGACTGATTATCTACTAGACGTTACCGAGGATCGTGGAGATGCAATCGCCATCATCGATCTTGAGAAGGTATACGAAGCACAAAGTGAAAACACTAAGAGCTATCAAAACCGTAACTCATTCTCGATCTCGCAGGCTGTTGATTCACTTCGTGAAAGAGGTATCAATAACAGTTACGGCGCTTGCTACTATCCTTGGGTTCGTATCCAAGACACCGTTAGTGGTCAAGCTCTTTGGGCACCACCTTCGGTAGCAGCCCTCGGTGCCTTCTCGTTCAATGACCGAGTTCGGGCTCCATGGTATGCTCCAGCAGGCTTTGCCCGAGGCGGGCTCTCTGAGGGTGCCGGTGGTGTGCCAGTACTTGATGTCTCAAGACGACTAACCTCTGATGAAAGAGATGATTTGTACTCTGCGGGCATTAATCCAATCGCACAGTTCCCAGCAGAGGGCATTGTGATCTTTGGACAGAAAACGCTTCAGCGCACTAGATCAGCACTAGATCGTATCAACGTCAGACGTTTGATGGTGTTCTTGAAGAAAGAAATTAGTTTCATCGCAAGTCGGATGTTGTTTGACCAAAACACTCAATCAACATGGAATAGATTCATTGGGCAAGCCGAACCAATTCTTCGGAGCGTTCAATCAAGATTTGGACTGGAAGAATTCCGCCTAATCTTGGATGAGTCTACGACAACTCCAGACTTGGTTGATAGAAACATTATCTACGCTAAGATTTTGCTGAAGCCAACCCGGACTGCCGAGTTCTTTGCAATCGACTTTGTGATTACAAATACTGGTGCTTCGTTTGCGGATTAATCAACAAAGCACTATATATTTTAAGGGAGTAAATTAGAATGCCAAATGCAGGTGAAGGAATTTTCTGGGGAGATGCTCAGTCAGATCCAAAAAGAAAATATAGGTTCTTTTTCTATCTAGGAGGAGTTCCCGTTTGGGTTGTCAAGAGTGTGTCAGCTAAACCAGAAGCTACCATTGCTTCTACAGGCCACACCTACTTAAACCACGAGTTTAAATACCCAGGGCGTGTTACTTGGAATTCTCCAATCAGTGTTACCATGGGCGATCCTGTTGAGCCAGACCTCGCTAGAACTTTGATTAATATTGTCCGTAAGTCTGGATATGATTACCCAACTGGTCCCGGCGCTATCAGAACTACAAGTAAAGGCAAGGCTATTGAAGCTCTTGGCGGCGCAGTTCGTATCGTCCAGCTTGATGCTGACGGCAACGAGATCGAAGTTTGGGAACTTAAGAACGCTTGGATTGAAAAAGTATCCTTTGGCGAAGGATTAAGTTACGAAGACGATGGCTTGCAAGAACTTAGTGTGGACATCGCTTATGACTGGGCAGAGCTTACTAGAAGCGCAGGAAATGCAGTAGCAGGCTACGCAGGAACTGAATAGCTTAACATTAGGCTAATGTTATAGTAAATTAGATACTATATCTAGGAAAGGTTTTATTTATGAGTAGAAATCAAGAGCGTATGGGCATGCCCGATCTTCAAGATGGGGGCAGCCCTGCGCCAACTCAATCATCTGGCGCACAAATGGAATGGTCAGTTCCCACGGAGATGGTTGACTTACCATCAAAGGGAAATGATTATCAAGGACCTCACCCGTTGGCAGGCGTCGAACAGGTAGAGATCCGCTTCATGACTGCTAAAGAGGAAGACATCTTAACGTCAAGATCCTTGCTTAAGAGCGGCATGGCACTGAACAGATTAGTTGATAGTCTGGTTGTGGATAAAAGAGTTAAAGCTAGCGACTTGTTAATCGGCGATCGAAACGCAATTCTTGTCGCCGCCAGAATAACTGGTTACGGTAAAGAATATGATGTTAGAATGACATGTCCAGCTTGCTCTGCTGCCAATGAGATGGTTTATAATATCGACGAAATAATCAAACTTAAATATCAAGATTTAGAGGGCTCTGATGTCTCTAAAAACTCAACTAATGGGTACTATGTTACAACTCTGCCGAAGAGTGGCTATCTGGTGGAGTTTAAGCTATTGACGGCTGCTGATGAAATGAAAGCTACTAAAAGTAGAGAGCAGAAGTCTAAGCATAAGCTGGGCGAGACATTATCGACGGATCTTTTGAGGTCTGTTCTGGTTAGTGTCAACGGGTCAAGCAGTCCTGTTGATTTGTCTAAAGCTATTCAATCGATGCCTGCATTAGATGCTAGACACATAAGAAAAGCCTATAAAGAAGCGTGTCCCGATGTATCTCTCAAAGACTATTATGTTTGCACTGATTGTGGGCATGACGAGGAGATGGAGATCCCGCTTAGTGCGGAATTTTTTTGGCCTGAGTAACTCATATATAGAGTCTGTATACGAGGAGCTTTTTTTACTTAAGCATTATGGTAGTTGGAGTTTCTTTGAATCGTATAACTTACCAATCAAATTAAGAAGATGGTTTTTAAGCAGGTTACAAAAAGAAATTGAAGAAACTGCTAAGTTACACAAACAAGCATCGAGAAAAAAATGAAGGGGAGCCTAGGGTTCCCCTTTGTATTTATTGACTATAGCAACTATTTAATAAGAGTAGTATATTTGGAGGTCTAACTGTGAAAGACATGATTGACTTTGATGAATTTGTTTTTGATTTAGACAGTGGGAATAAAGACCAGCTAGATGAGAACATGTTAAAGGTTTTTGGCGCTTGGATTCAATACTTGCTAGAGAAGATGTTTAAGGGCACCAGAGTCCCAGTTAGAGTCGTTGGTAACAGAATCCAAGTTGATCGTTTTACCTCCGCTCTGATTGGTGAAAAAAAGTATATGGACTCCATTAGGAGGAACGGTTTAGACAGCCCAATGACTTACAAGCAAAGAGCCAAGCTAAACCGCTCTATTGAAAGATTTGAACAAGAAACAGGCATTTCTTGGCCTCTCAAGTAAGCTGGGAGCTAATGTAACATGGCTACTTTTGAAGAAGCAATCGCAGAACAAAAAAAGCTTTTAGCAGAAGCTAAAGCTGATATTAAACAACTAACTGAAGAAACATTTGCCGGCAGGAAAGAACAGCTACAGATAGAACTTCAGGGTATGAACGCTCGAATCGAAGCAGAAAAAGCAGCTTTAGATGAAGCGAGAGCAAGAGGCGAGGGAACAAAAGAGATAGAGGCAGAAATTGCTGCGCTTCAAAAACAGGTGCGTGACGAGCAAAAAACCTTCAATGAAGATCAATCTAAATTCCAAGAAGGTGAAGAGAAGAAGGCTAAAAAGAGGCACGCAAAATCGATTAGAAGAATTACCGCACTAAAAGGTGCCTATGATGGTGTTAAGTCTGTAGTAAGCAGCGTTGTCTCTTCATTGGTTAATGCTACATTAGAATTAGAAAAACAGTCTCAATCGTTTAGAAGGTCTACCGGCGGCGCTATGGCTTTTACAAAAGAGATTTCTTTTGCCAGTAGAGAGATTGCAATGTTCGGTGGTACCACTGCGGACGCCGCTGCCATGGTTGGGACACTTAACAGCGGTTTCTTTGGGTTCCAAAGAATATCAGGGGACTCTCGAAAATCATTGATTGATCTCACCGCCGATATGAGTCAACTTGGGGTTGACGCAGGAACCACGGCTGAGTCGATGGATTTAATTATGGGCACTTTCCAGGGCACGGCTAAAGATGTTGAAGCATTTGCTCTGACTATTGCCGGCACTGCTGAAAACATGGGAGTAGGTCCAGGGGGTTTAGCCAAAGCAACAACTCAAATGGCCAATAGATTATCAGAGCTTGGACCAAGAGCGATGGGCGTTTCATTGGAATTTCAAAAAATGGGACGTCAGTTTGGTGTTAACGCAGATAGCTTGTTAGCGTTCTCAGATAAGTTTGAAACATTTGACAGTGCGACAAACACAGTCAGTCAATTGAACGCAACGTTCGGAACTCAACTTAACACATTAGAACTTATGAAGATGAGCGAAACAGATCGTGCTATGGCTGTTATGGATAATCTCAAAGCTCGGGGCACCCAGTTTGATCAACTAAGCAAACATCAGAAGAGGAACCTTGCAGAGATCACTGGATTAGAGGTCGCAGAACTAAGTCGTTTAAACCAGAACAAAGAAGCTTTCAAAACAGAACAAATGGAAAGAGATAGAGCAGAACAGCAAGGCAAGAGTTATCTGTCTTTTATGGATAAGATAAAGGCTATGTTTCAGGGCTTGGTTCTTGATATGGCTCCGTTAGTAGAGGGGCTTATGGATCTAAGTAAAAATGTATTAGAAAAACTCCTTCAGAGATCGGATAATATATCAAAAGTTTATTTTAACTTATCAACAAGGATATTCAAACCACTTGGTAGTGTCATCTCACACATCGGTAATGTTTTGGCTGAAAAGGTTTTACCTCTGCTGGACATGACTGGTAACAGTGCTGGTTCTTTTGGCGAGACTCTTGTGGGCATATCAGAGGTTATCTCTGAAAAATTAATCGGAGGCATTGACTACCTAGCTAATGATTTATTCCCTAGACTGATATCAATATTTAATTCTCCTGGTGTACAGGGTTTTATACAAGGCATAAAAGATACGTTTGGTATGATCCTTGAAGGTGACTTTACGGGTGCTATGGGCAAATTTAAGTCCGCTGCTGTGCCTGCTTTGAAATCCATCGGGGAAGCCCTATTAAGCATTGTCAAAGGTGCCTTAACCAGCGGTGCTGGCACCGGAGCTTTAGTTGGCGGTGGCGCACTTGCGGGCGCTCAATTTGGTGCAACAATCGGGTCGATATTCCCTGGTGTTGGAACTTTAATTGGTGGTGCCGTTGGTGCTGCTGCTGGTGGTTTGCTGGGATTCTTTGGACCAAGAATGCTTCTTGAGCAAGGCGGCTATGCCCACCAGGGTGGCACGACCATGGTCGGCGAAAGAGGTCCAGAACTTCTGTCAGTCCCTAGAGGCTCTTATGTAACAAACAATGAAATGATGAGATCGGGCATCACCCCTCCAGCAGCCCAAGCTGTTAATGCAACAAACGGTGGTGGTGGTAGTGGGCAAGGTGTTATTCATCTGTATATGGACTCTAAGCGGTTTGCTAGTGCGGTTATTAAGAATATTAATGACGAGAATAGGCTCACTGTGGTGTAGAGGAGGATATAAATGACGACTAGAACGAAAGAAACTATTGAAAACCCCGAGGCTGAAAAGAAGAAGGAACCACCTCGTCCTGGTGGGAGCAGCACTCAGCGACTCTTTGAAGCAAGAGGTAGGGGTCTTTCTGTGGACCCATCGGTTACAAGCCTAAGAAAAAGGGGTGCGTATGATATTTCGATTACTCATGTGCCAAGCGATAGAACTGTAAGTTTCCCCGCTTTTTTAACGACCATATCAGATGGTGTAGCGCCTACCTATGGTGGAGAGGTATATTATGGACGAATGGATGCGGCTCCAGTATATCAAAATACTACCAGAACTATAACGGTGGGTTTTGACGTCCTGTCATATAGCGAAGAGGAAGCTCGACAAAATTTATTCAATATTAATAATTTACAGTCATTTGGGTATCCTGAATACGAAGACTCTGGTACTGGGGCTACTACAATAAAATCTGCACCTTTATTAAGGGTTAAATTGGCTAACTTGATATGTGATGCAAGAACCGGTGGCGGGCTTTTATGCTATACAAGTCAGATAAGTTTTGATCCTGATCTTAATACATACGGGGCTTTTCAGGTTGATGGAAACATTATACCAAAGATGTATACTATTACCCTGAGCCTGACTGTATTGCATGAGCATGAGCTTGGGTGGGTTGGAGACTCATTGCGTGATCCTGGCATAGCGAACGGCGACTTCCCCAGAAAACTTAATAGTCCACAAGCTAGCCAGCAAGGTACAACTGGTGGTGGAGTTGCCCAAGCCACACCCGGCATCGTTGAGGGAACACCCGCAGCGTTTGACCCCAACGCAGATGGGGTTAACACCAGGCAGGCAGGAACTGAGGAACTGGGGCAAGCAAATGCTACCAATGTTCTAGGAGGATAATTATGGGAATCTCAAGATATGATGTTAGACGTGTGATCGCTAATGAAGATCAGGGTTACCAAGAGGATATCTTAGAAAGAAGAGGGATCAAGAGAATCAATCATTTCTCAACTCCCACATTGAGGTACCCAACTTCTAGAGAGATTGCAGATATGCAAGTCAACGCTGTCACATGGAAAAGAGGAACTAGTTTGGCAAAGATTGCAGCCAAAGAATATGGCGATCCAAAATTATGGTGGGTGATAGCTTGGTTTAACAAACTACCAACTGACGCTCATTATAATTTGGGTGACAAAGTATTCGTACCAAAACCATTGGAAAGAATATTAAGACAGTTTAGGGTTTAGAAGTGGCTAAGACAAAGAAACAAGTTGAAGAGAAGGTACAGACTACAAACGCAGCACAGAATGCTGCAAGGCGCACCGTCACTTCAAATTATGATGAGCAATATATGCTCTTCAAATATTTGAGAGAAATATTAAAGTATAAGAAAACTGCCGAGGAAAATGTCCCAGACACCGCCAATGTTAATCCCATGAGGCATCAGAAAATTATAGAACTTGATGCAAGACCTAGAGAGTGTGCAAACTTATTTTTCTTGCAGAAAGCAGACGAAGTAAAGGGATTCCTAGAGGGTCTGCCCGCCGACTTTGGTTATCTGGTGCCCGAGATAAAACTGTATAAACCAAGCATTGGTGCAGATGGAACACCCTTTGATAGGTTGGTATATATGCCAGATTTTACACTCCCTGGTGCTGACGGTGACTTTGAAAGAGAGGCGGTTAGGGAATTACTAACCGACCCGGATGATCCTGTTATTTATAGGTCTGCGATAGGCACCAACTGTGGTATTACAAGTTTTACTTTTGACGAAACTCAGGCTAATTTTGGTTTTAAGGCTTTCCGAGGCAACTTAGTTATGAATTTTGCTAGCCTTAAAGATTTCAGGGACAGTGATTACATAGATCTTATTGACCCAAGACCAGACGGCGAGCCTCAGATTTCACCAACGGCGGCTCCGTTGCCAGAAAAGCCCAGCAAAGCAGATATATTGCGACAGCAGTTAGAAACTATTGATATCGAGTCAACATCTAAAAAAGTAAACATACGGCGGAAAAAAGAACCAAGCGTTAAAGTTGTTTGTGGATGGGCTACTCCTAATTTGGATAGTCCTAGTGCGCCCAAGAACAAGGCGTTATATGACTTCATTAGGACATCCAAAAGAACTTTAATTTTACACTTGAGCAGATATAGAACTAACTTTCAAGAAAACGGACAAGTGAGTCTGGACTTTGAATTCATGGCTTCAGTTGAAAACTCACTAAAGCGGACGGACTCAGACATATTTCAGGTTAATAAATCAGATGGACAGCCGACTGTAGAGGTTCCCACCAGTCAAATACCACCAGCCCAGCTAGCACTTCTAGAAAGTAAAGAGTCCTTTATGGACAGATTAGAAATAAAGGGTCTACTAAGTGATGCTAAAAAAGTAGCGGGTGATGACAAAGAAGCGATTGTAGTTGTCCAAGTAACAAACGAACAATTGGATAGAGATGTTCGGAGGTTAAAGTTTTATGAGGCGTCATCAGATACCGCTCAAAAGAAAGAGTTGTTTGTAAAAACTAGAGCGGCTCTTAAAACTTTACAGGTAATAGAAAAAAATGAATCTATCACCAGAACCAGAAGACGGTTCATGGATAAGATTGTTGGTAGAGCGAGTAGACAATCTGGCGCAAGGATAAACAAGTTGTTTGAGTTTGCAGTGCCGGGACATGAAGTTGGTTTTGGATATGATAGACCATTTGCAGTTCGACCATACGATTTCAAGAGGACGAAGACATCAGAAGACTCTAGAAAGTATACGGTCCCTTTCATATTTCTCGGAGACATATTAGATGTTGCTGCTGAGGTTGGTTTTGATGAAAAAGGTAATATTGTTTTAGGCACTATCCCAGCACCCGGATTTCCAAAAAATAGAATTTCAATCGGTGATATGCCTATTGCCTTAGAAACTTTTACAACTTGGTTTAATGAAGTCATTGGAGATCCCGACAGAAGACAGATTCCATTTCATTTATTTCTAACGAATCTTCTTAAAAAGATTGTTGCAAAAAATACTTTCAACCTTAAGGGGTTAGACCAGCTTGGTGGTAAAATACCTGATCTAGAAATGAATGTAGTCTCGGTTAGTGGGAATAGATTTGGCAGGGACTTGGTTCCAGGGGGACGAGTAAGACGCAGCGATTTTCTGACTCAGCGCCGGGATGGAGTGAAGACTGAGAGCAATCAAGTTTTTGAATCGAGCGACCGTCTTGATCTAATTTTCATAACTACATCAACGTCAAGGAACGTGAGGGGACTAAGAGGTTCATTTGAGCAAGATATAAAAAGAGGCATATATCATTTTACTGTTGGCGCTGATCGAGGACCTCTGCAAACAATTTCTTTCACCGAGATGGAGAACGAACATCATAAGACACACTTAATGATGAGTTCGCTTGATAAAGGTGGAGATCTTGTTTCAGGACTGGCTTTACCACAAAACGTAACCATGTCCCTCAAAGGTAGTAATCTATTGACCACTGGTGCATATATTTATGTTGATGCAACTTTTGGACTAGGGAGAGCAGTTGCGGAAAGACTTAGGTTGGGTGGTTATTATAGGGTAATAACAGTCAATCAGTCATTTACTCCACAAGGGTGGACAACAGAAGTTGCTGCGATATGTGAATTAGATTCTGGCAATATCAGGAAAAATATAAACAGACGTAACAGAAATGTGCGTGACTTTGGGGAGGGGGGTGTGTAAATGTCACTTAAATCCCCAGATAGAGTATTAATTTTAGATAACCCAAACGCCCGACCTAGGGAAGCTTTTAGCATGGATGCTGATTATCAAACCTTGTTACCGGAGAGCTTGGTTCCAAACCAAGTCGATTTTGCAGGGATTGATAGATACTACGGCAGTGCAGACTTAGACGGTGATGTAACTCTGTTGAAGGAAGATGTTTTAGCGCAGTTAAGATACTGTAAAGATAATCAAACAATGTGGGCAGCTAATTTTGTCGTTGATGCTTGGTCTGATTTAGCGGCAAAAATGAGATACTTTGTCAAAAAGGGTAGAGTTGTTGCTGGTGGACCGTATGCAAATCCTGTGGTGTTTGAAGCTTGGAAAAGCCCAGATATAGAATACGATATCTACATGAAGTATACTGTGTTTCCTTTGTTAACAGAACACTTAAAAAAACCAAAAGAAAATAGAAGCGTTAGATCATTCCAGGGTTTTTTATCTAGCTATTCTAGATTTTGCCGAGCACAGAGCTTGAGAATACCAATCACACGCACAGGTTTTGTTGAGAGCAGGTTTTTTGATGTGGCTTGCACTGGGCTTGTTTTAAATCTATCTAATTCAGCAAAGGGCAACAGAGCGGAAGCGGCAGAGCAATTTGTTAATGATCCCAACTTTGAATTTTTTGCAGACGTAGCAAAACAACATGGGTTTTTGATCGATAAAAATAACCCATCTAGAATAGTAGCAAACCTTAGATCTTCAGCGATGCAAAGATATATGACAGAGAGAGGCTTTGACACTGTACAAGATTTTTTCCAACAATCTTGCGATAAATCCCACCTATTTGACATGGTTGCACTTGAGGTGTATACTAAAGATATGTATGAAACATTTTTAGTGGGCAATCCCTATGTTACCACACACAAGACTTCATCAAGGGTAGGTTGTGATACTAAGTCAATAGCTTTAGCCCGCTCAATCGCACCATCCAATTCTTTTGGTCAGGATGATAGTATCTTTTCTAAGAGATGGTCTTTGTCAACTTATTTTTTTGTAAGAACTAACGAAAGAAACTTAAAAATATCACCAAATGAGCATAAGATAACCTTGCGTACATTATATACGTTGAACCAAATTGACGGGGGAGGCTATGATGAGTCCTTCCAATTTTTATTAGACCGAGTTATCGGACCAGTTATTTAGACGGAGAATAAGTGTTATTTCAAACACTGGATGACAAAGATCAGTGCGTTGGTATTTTTTACGACGGAAAACTAATCTTTAACTTTGAAGAATTTCCCCAGGACCTTACAAGGACATGGCGCTACAGTCCATATTTACTTGGTTACCGTGGGGTGGACTATGCAGAAATATATGCCCAAGGTAAATCCTTGGAGGATATGTGTCCGGAATATCTGCGGGAAGAATGGGAAGAGGTGTGTGTAAAGCTTAAATCATTTCTTCTATCGTTTAGCATAGCAAAAGTAAACTTGAGGCACAACTGTTTTTTTGATCTAGTGCCAGAGAAATTCTTGAGGGAATATTGTCAGATCAAGAACCAAATAACAGATTACGTTATTAGTGAATCTCCTAAGCCAGCTAACTACAAGCATCTAGTCGCTGTCAATACTATGATACGAGATATTGAGTCACAGCCCCTTGATATAAATATGGATTCTATCTTACCAAGAGTATCCGACATCAAGGTTTCCAACTTCGTAAAGAGGATCAAATCTTGTGATAAAGCAATTAGGTATAATTTATTTGGGACTGTTACTGGGAGATTAACGACTAGGAAGAATTCATTTCCTATCCTAACAATGAGTAAAGACCACAGGCAAGTCTTGAAACCGAGCAATGACTGTTTTATAGAGCTAGATTATAACGGGGCTGAACTTCGGGTACTTTTGGCTTTGCTTGGATACGATCAGCCGAAACATGATGTACATCAATGGAATCTGGATAACGTATTTGAAAACAAGGTAACCAGAGCCGAGGCAAAAACCCTTTTCTTCGCCTGGCTTTATGGCAGCCGATCTGATGATGTAAAAAGGCACTCCTCTCTCTTAAAAGAAAAATATAATAAAGATAGCTTGATTGACAAGTATTGGGATGGACATATCATAAGAACCCCGTTTGATAGAGACGTTGTATCCCCTAAGCACAAGGCGCTAAATTACTTGGTCCAGTCGGTAGCGGCAGACCTTGCTTTGGAACAAGCAACAAAAGTTTGGGCACTGTTAAAGAAGAGCAGAGCAAAGTCAAAAGTGGCATTCATTGTTCATGACGCTTTAGTTATAGACTTTGATTTAGAAGATAGAGAACTATTTAAAGAGGTTCAAGATATTTTTAGCTTGACTAGATTCGGAAAGTTTCCTGTCAATAAAAGTATCGGGAAAGATTTTGGATCGCTGAAAGAGGTTACATAAGTTGGATAAAATCCTAGGTCTAGGCAGATCAGTGAAGAAAGTGTTAGATGCGTTCGCCATCTACCCACAGTATGAAATATTCTATCTTAGTGAGGATGACCTTGGTGATCATGGGGATATGGAAAGTTATGAAAGTAATTTTTCCCCGATTACACTTGATAGCCGTTTGTTCAGATTAAGACACGAGGCTGAAATATTATTTGTTATTTTCGGTGGTTCCGAGGTCAACGGCTGCTCTCTTCGCATTCTTGAGATGCTAAAAGAAAGCAATATAACTATCTTGTATATTGATCCTGACAGAGACTTGCTGACAAAAAGACAAAGGATGAACAATAAGATCTCGCTGGGTATATTGCAAGAATATGCTAGGTCCGGTATGTTTGATATGTTATATATCGTGTCGGAAAACGAGATCAAGACAGCCATGGGTGAAGTCAGTTTGCTTGAATACGATAATAGACTTGCAGATTACCTTGTTTCTACATTCGGGATGTTCAATTACTTTACTCATTCAGATCCGCTAAGAAAGGTTGAGAAAGAGAAAAAAGAGGGTTTAAGAATTGGCACCATTGGCTTTTTTCAAATGGGTAAAGACAGAAATGAACTTTGTTTGGCACATCTAGAGAAAATAAAGCAAAAAGTATATTATTATGGCTTAACTCCTGATGAGATAAACAATCCGGGTCTAATGACAGAGATAAGAGAACAGTTGAACTCTCAAAAAGAGACGGGTTATGACTGTTCTTACGAGGTTCATGAGGTGGACGGACAGCATAGCACAACTATTTTGTGTGCTTATACTGACCACACGCAGCCTGTATAGAGCCTGTCGAACTATATACAATATTACAAGGAGTGTATTTGTCAAGTGTCAAATCTCAGAAGAGGATGTTTAATGGCTACCTTCGTTCGAGGTAGCGAAGAAGAAGTTGAAATGGTGGTGCAGAATATTGTTAACAGTGTGCTGCTGACCAACAAATATATCTTTGTTATGAGTGATGAAGAAGATCCTGAAAATAGAATTATTACATACAATGCTGACGGACACAACTCAGATATTAGAGAGGTGACCGGCGGGCACTTTACTTTGCGGCTACATAGGAAAAAGAAAACAAACACTTTATATACGATTAATGGGTTGAACTTAGCTATCCAAAAAGAACATGGGAGAACCGGCAGGGATTTACAGCTAGACTGGGAGGGATACAGAAACTGTATTTTGCTTTCTAAGAATGCTACTCTTAAGGTGATTCAGGCCAAGTTGGAACAAATAATGGAAGTAGAGAATCTTTAAGTGTTTGCTATGATTATTAACATAACAGTGGCGCTGCTCTACGCCCCGGTTTATTGGTCAATATTGTTACTAGACAAACTAAGAGTAGAAAAAGCTTTATCGGGCGCTAATGAAGGCAGAGACCTTTAGATAAAACCACCGAGCGTCACGGTATATAAGGAAGGGGATATAACCCCTTCCTTTTTCTTAGAAAACAAAAAAAGATTGAAAAAAGGCTTTACAGGGTATAAGCCTGTGGTAAGATACTATCAAGGTCAACTAACCAGTAAAGGAGAATACCATGGGTATTGACTTAGAGAAAATGCGTGCCAAATACTCGGCACTAACCACCAAGGGCGGAAGCTCTGACAACAACTTCTGGAAGCCAGAAGAGGGGACTCAGATTATCCGCATTGTAGCACCGGAAGACGGCGACCCCTTCCGTGATTACATGTATCACTATCGTATGGGTGCCGAAGGGAAGACGACTTTCATTAGTCCACGGTCATTTGGGCAGAAGGATCCAATCGCTGAGTTTGGTAACCAGCTTTGGAATGAGAACACGGATGAGTCCAAAGAGATGGCTCGCAAGTTCTTCCCCCGTATGCGTGTCTTTGCACCAGTGGTGGTGCGAGGAGAGGAAGAGAAGGGTGTTCGTATTTGGGGCTTCTCAAAGACCACCTACGAAGCCCTGCTTCGCTTAGTGATTGATCCGGAGTACGGCGATATCACTGACGTTCACACGGGCACTGACCTTCGTGTTGATTACGGAAAGAAGGCTGGGCAAATGTACCCAACCACTGAGATCCGTCCAATGCGTAAGACGTCTAATCTAGTAGAGGGTGACGATGCCATCAATAAGATTCTGGAGACTGTTCCTAGCTTTAAGGAGTTGTTCCCAGAGACTACTTATGATCAGGCACATCAGCTACTTCAGGAGACTCTTAATGCCGGTGACGAGGATACTTCGGAAGGCAGCACACACTATGCTTCGCCAACTACAAAGAAGGAAGATACCTCCACCACCGAAACTGGCGCTGTGACCAACATTGATCAAGCGTTTGACGAGCTTCTGGCGTAGTTGACCCGTCAGCCCGCAGGGAGGCACGGGGTTACAGGTGCCTCTCCTTTTTGGAAAGAAATAAATATGACTAAGACTCTTGCAGACGATCTGCGCAAAGAACTAAATAAAGCGGCAAAAGAAACTATTGCCTATGACTTGAATGGGGAGAACCCAACTGATGTTAAAACTTGGATTTCCACTGGCTCAACTCTTCTAGATTATATTATCTCTAATCGTCGAGACGGTGGTATCCCTGTTGGCAAGCTCACCACAATCGCTGGCGAATCTGCCAGCGGCAAGAGTCTTGTCGCCACTCAGATCCTGGCGAACACACAAAAGATGGGGGGGCTGGCAATTTACATTGATACTGAGAACGCAGCGTCTCCAGACTTCATGGCACAGTTAGGGCTTGATACAGAGAATAACTTTATGTATATCCAGCCCGGTACGATTGAAGAAGTCTTCGAGAGTATCGAGAGGTTGATTGGGCTTGTTAGAGAAAAGGCACCTGATCGCCTAGTCTGTATTGTATGGGACAGCGTTGCTGGTACACCAGTTAAGGCTGAGATTGAAGGCGACTATGATCCCAACAGCCGTATCGGTTTGACTGCCAAGGCACTAGCCAAAGGCATGCGGAAAGTAACTGAGACTCTCGGCAAGGAGCAGATCGCTCTTGTCTTTACCAATCAGTTAAAAACTAATATTGGTGTGATGTTCGGAGACAACCGAGTTGAGCCAGGTGGCAAGGCTTTACCCTACCACGCTTCCAGCCGTGTCTGGCTCACCCAACATAAGGGGAAAGCTAACGGTCAGATTCTAAACGAGAAGAAGCAGGTCATTGGTTTTCACACCAGTGCCAAGACTATGAAGTCTCGTTTCGGGCCATCACCAAGGAGTTGCCAGTTCGATGTATTATTTGACCTTGCTAACGACCGTGTTGGCGTTGATGATGAGGGTTCCTGGCTTACTGCTATCGCTGGCACGCCTGACTGCATTCGTAGTGGCGCTTGGTATACTATCAATGTTGACGGCGAAGATAAAAAATTCCAAAGCAAAGACTTCCTAAAACTTCTTGAAGACCCTAAGTTTAAAGAAAAAGTTCTTGACATCTTAGAAGATGAATGTAGAATAGGGAAGAAATAAGGAATGAGCCAACAATGGAATACGACCCGAAAAACGAGATACGCAACAAGTTTCTCAGACTGGCTCTACGACGCATCGACGGAGAAGAATACAGCCAGGGGATTATACATCGCCACGCTGCTGTTGTCGTAAAAGCGGGACGTGTTCTTTCAGTAGGTAGGAATCGAGATAAGACCCACCCCGATGCTGTTGGGGTAGATGAAGATGGCGAGGTTTTTACTCGGACTATCCATGCCGAAATGGATGCTTTCTCTAGGGTAAAAAACAAGAATCACTTAAAGGGTGCGACCATATATGTGGCTCGCAAAGGCAGAAATGACGAAGCGGGGATGTCGTGTCCCTGTAAAATGTGTCAAGGTCTTATCAGCAAATACGGTCTTAAGAAAGCTGTGTTCACGACTGAATATGGGACTGGAACAATCGAGTTTACAGGAGAAGACAGGTGAAAAGAGTATTAGTAATTGACGGCATGAATAATTTTGTAAGATCTTATGTCGTGGACCCAACCTTAGATGCTAATGGTAATCCCATCGGTGGACTATCCGGTTTCTTAAAGATATTACAAAAAAACATACGAGAGATTAGACCAGACAAGATCGTTATATGTTGGGAAGGACCCAGTGGATCAGTAAAACGCCGAAGCATTAATAAGAATTACAAAGCGGGAAGAAAGCCACCAAGATTAAATAGGCAATTTGATCTGACGCCAATCGAGGAAAAAGAAAACAAAATCCAACAACATGTTCGTCTTCTAGATTATCTTGAACTCCTACCTGTCACTCAGCTAGTGATAGACGGTGTGGAGGCAGATGATTTAATTGCCTGGGCTGTTAGAGCAAAGTACTTTGATGGTTGGCAAAAAGTTATTTTGTCAAATGATAAAGATTTCTACCAGTTGTGTGATGACGATACAGTAATTGTTCGCCCAGTTACAAAAGAAATCATGAACAAAGCAAGAATCATTGATGACTTTAATATCCACCCAGACAATTTTGGTTTAGCTAGGGCTATCGTTGGGGATACATCAGACAACATTGCCGGCGTCGCTGGAGTTGGGTTGCCAACAGTGGCAAAGAGACTACCTTTTCTAAAAGAGGAGAAGTCGTTTGATGTGGCAGACGTTATAAAGTATTGTAAAGAAAATGCAGGGGGTGTCAAAGCCTACACCTCAATCGCCGAAAACGAAAATGTTATATCTGAGAACTATGAGTTGATGCAGTTGTACATCCCAAGCGTCTCTACTCAGGGAATTAATAAATTACATTGGGCGATGGAAAATACTGGAAACACTCTGAATAAAACAAAACTTCGTGCTCTGCTCATGAAAGATGGACTGGGTGGGCTTAACCTAAATGAAATGTTGATGTATCTTTCTAGGCAGAGCACGGAGCAAGAATGACAAAAAAAGAACAAGAATCATTTTCTCAGTTTGGGAAATCTTTTCAAGAGAAGCTTGGTCGAATTATTCTACACGACCGTGTTTTCTCAGACCAGATGCAAGAAGTATTAGAGTACAAGCACTTTGATAAGAAATACTTACAGGCTTTTGTCCAGGCTATATTTGATTATAAACAGAAGTACGAAGCTCATCCTACCTTTGCGATTATGGTACCGGTGATTAAAGAGGAGCTACTTGATTATCCCGAGCTAGTCAAGAGACAGGTATTTGATTACCTTTCTAGGATCAAAAGTGGTGATGTAAGTGGTGATGACGCCGAATATGTGAAGCAGAAGTCTTTAGACTTTTGTAAGAAGCAAAAACTCAAGCTAGCTATTCTAACATCTGTTGATCTGTTACAGAAATCAAGCTTTGAAGAGATCCAAAAAGTAATCAACGAAGCCATGAAGTTGGGGACAGATAATGATCACGGACACGATTTCATTCAAGACTTCGAGGTTAGGTACATGCCCCAGACTAGAGCCCCAGTTGTTACTGGGTGGGATGAAATTGATAGCATCACTCGTGGTGGTCTTGGCAAGAGAGAGCTTGGCGTAGTTGTAGCCCCAACCGGAGCGGGCAAGTCAATGGCTTTAGTTCATATCGGCTCAAGAGCAGTCGTAATGGGTAAGACGGTGGTCCATTATACTTTGGAACTTGCTGAGACAACCATTGGTCTACGTTATGATTCGGCGATCACTGGAGTCCCTTTGAGTATGACTTTTGAATATAAAGACCAAATCAAAGAAAAAATTACAGGTATTGAAGGACAGTTGATCGTAAAGGAATATCCAACAAAGTCTGCGACTACAAAGACTTTGGAGAATCACCTTGATCGCTTACGCCAAAAAGGTGTTGAACCAGACATGATTATTGTCGATTATGCTGACCTTCTTCGCCCTGTAACAACTAGTTATAAACAAGAACTTCGACACTCTCTTGGGGATATCTACGAGGAGTTGCGAGGTATTGCACAGAAGTATGACATGCCTGTTTGGACCGCATCGCAGACAAACAGAGGTGGCTTAAATGCGGAGGTTATTACTATGGAAGCTATCAGTGAAGCTTTTAATAAATGCTTTGTTGCTGACTTCATCTGTACCATCTCCAGAACAGCCCAAGACAAGACTGAAAACACTGGCAGAATGTTTGTCGCCAAGAATCGTAACGGTCCAGACGGTATGGTCTATCCTATGCACATGGATACTAGTAAGGTTTATCTGGAGGTTTTACCAGTAGAGGACGGCGGGACAATAGACTCGGTTGTTGCGAAAACAAAAGTAGAACAACAACAGTGGTTAGTCAAGAAATATAAAAACTATTCCGGTAATGATCCTGACGCCAAAGCTAAGAAAGAAAATAAGCTAAAGTCTGAACAAAAGATGAAGACTGAGTTGCGTGCATTAAAGGAACAATTAGAAAAGGAGAAGGAAACACAATGAGCGATATTGATCTATCAACACAAATCTTGTCGGATATCACGGTATACATGAAGTATGCCCGTTATCTCCCAGAGAAGAAACGCCGTGAGACTTGGGATGAATTAGTCGCTCGCAATATGGAGATGCACCTTCGGAAGTACCCAAATCTTAAGAAAGAAATTAAGAATAATTACAATTTCGTTCTTGACAAAAAAGTCCTTCCCTCAATGAGGTCCATGCAATTTGCAGGCAAACCAATTGAGATCTCTCCTAACCGTGTGTTCAACTGTGCCTATGCTCCAGTAGATGACTGGCGAGTCTTCGGCGAGATTATGTTTTTGTTGCTTGGTGGAACTGGCGTCGGCTATTCTGTCCAGCAGCATCACGTTGATGAACTCCCAGAGATTCGGAAACCCAACCCAAAAAGAACTAGAAGGTATTTAATTACTGATAGCATTGAGGGCTGGGCAGACGCTGTAAAGCATCTTGTGCGTAGCTATTTCTTTGGCGGCTCAAAGCTGCGGTTTGATTATAGCGATATTCGTGCCAAGGGCGCTCGCCTTGTAACATCAGGCGGCAAAGCCCCAGGACCTCAGCCACTCAAGGAATGCCTTGTGAAGCTGGAGGGGATCTTATCTGAGAAACAAGACGGTGATCGACTCAGCGCCCTTGAAGTTCACGACATGGTTTGCCACGTTGCTGACGCTGTGTTAGCTGGTGGTATTCGCCGTGCTGCTCTTATCTCTTTGTTCTCCGCAGATGACAAGGAAATGATTTCTTGCAAAGCAGGCAAGTGGTGGGAGACTAACCCACAACGAGGCCGGGCTAATAACTCTGCTGTTTTGCTGCGGCATATGATTACTAAAGAATTCTTCCTAGATTTATGGAAGCGAGTCGAGGCTTCTAAAGCGGGCGAGCCTGGTATTTATTTGTCTAACGACAAAGATTGGGGAACAAACCCTTGTTGTGAAATTGCACTGCGTCCATTTCAGTTCTGTAACTTGACAGAAGTAAACGTTAGTAATATTAAAGGACAAAACGATCTTGAGGAGCGAGTGAGAGCCGCCGCCTTTATCGGTACACTTCAGGCTGGCTACACAGACTTCCACTATCTTCGCCCAATCTGGCAGCGAACAACAGAAAAGGACGCCCTCATTGGTGTGTCCATGACAGGTATCGCTTCTGGTCGGGTCCTTGAAGATGACATTGATTTGACTGCGGCAGCGCAAGTTGTTAAAGAAGAAAACGCTCGTGTTGCTGAACTTATTGGTATCAATAAAGCTGCTCGCACAACCTGCGTCAAGCCAGCCGGCACAACCAGCTTAACCCTTGGAACCTCAAGTGGTATTCATGCTTGGCATAGTGACTATTATATTCGCAGGCTAAGAGTTGGCAAGAACGAACCTATTTATTGGCATCTATCAATCCACCATCCAGAACTGGTGGAGGATGAATATTTCCGACCCCACGATACGGCGGTTATCTCAGTGCCCCAGCGAGCACCCGAGGGCTCTACTCTTCGTACAGAATCTGCATTTCAATTATTGCGGAGAGTAAAGAAGATTACAAGAGAATGGGTCAAGGCAGGACACCGCACTGGACAAAATGCACATAATGTTTCTGCGACGATATCTCTACGAGAAAACGAATGGTCTGATGCAGGCGAATGGATGTGGGAAAACCGTCAACACTATAATGGACTGGCTGTCCTCCCATATGACGGAGGAAGTTATCAGCAGGCTCCATTTGAAGATTGCTCAAAGGAAACCTATGAGGCTATGATGAGCAACCTTGAGGATGTTGACATGTCTAAAATTATAGAAGAGGATGACAATACCGATCTTAAGGGCGAGGCAGCTTGTGCAGGTGGCGAGTGCGAAATTACTTGACATAATAGCAGAAGTATTATATAATAAGAAAAAGAAAGGACATTCTCATTATGGCTACGCTAAACTTTATTATGCCCGATGAACTAAAAGAGGGGTTTTGCGACCGAGAGGAAAAGAAACCCAAGAACAAGCACACTTGGTTACCCTCGGGACAAACACGAGCATTTGTTGGTGACGAGATCGCACTAGAGTGCTACTGCAAGCACTGCAATATGCGTGAGTGGACCCAAACTTCTCGCTTTGAGTTTAAATTGTTACAGGATTATTGGAGTGAACTACGATGAAACCATTCAACAGAAGAATCCTCTTCAAGAATGTAGAGAAGGAAGAGCAGGGGCAGGGAAAGTTTCTACTGCCAGAAGATATGAAAAGCCCGGAGCCATATCGTTTAGTTGAAATAATCAGCCGGGCAGATGATTGTACGTCTAAGTTAAAAAAAGGTGACAAAGTTATTATTCTTTCTCACCTTGTTGAGGATGTTAAAGTAGACGGTAATGAATATCATTTGGCTAATGAAAATGCTATTGTGTTAACTCTTTGATACTTATTATATCAAACTGGGGAACTAATACATGAAGAAGGTACTAAACGAATGGAGAAAATTCATCAATGAATCTGGTTTTAACCGGATTAAGAACATCCTACAGGGCAACGTCGCCTCCGTCAGTGCTATCGGATTCATGACCGGTGAAAACCCCATGGCTCAAAAGATGTCTTCCAAGGAGAACCGAACTCTCAACAAGGAGTTGATGGCTTGGATGCGTGAACGAGGATATGGTCCTATCCGTATTCGGGGACGATTTGGTAACAAAGAACGTTCAATGATGATACCAAACATCACCCGAGAAGATATGGCAGAGGCAGGTAAATATTTTAATCAAGAGTCAGTTATCTGGGGTGAGAAAACCGGCGAAGATAAGTTTGTGTTTGAATATATTGAAGGCGATAAGACCATGCAGAAAAGAGATGCAGTCCTATTTGATGATGAGGTTCAAGCCCGTGAAGACTTCTTCTCCCAAGAGAGGCAGTCAGCAGGACGCAAGTTTTTTATTCCTTTCTTTGATGAACAGTATGAAATGGAAGAGGGTTTTGAATCTGATTATGATCTACCCGGTCTAACTGAAACTCAAAAAGAGGAACACAAAGACCTTATCAAGGATATTAACGAAAGGGTGGCGCAGACATTGGATATCAGTCGGACACCCAAGTCACGCTGGCACCACCGCCAAATCTTACGGATTAACCTTCGGGAACTAAGAAAGAAACTATGAAAAAACTAATCAACGAGTTCAAGGATTTCCTTACTGAAGAGCGAGCCAAGAAAAGTGATTATGACTCTGGGGGAACCATGACCCTATATCATTATTCTAATCCTGATGAAAATTCTCTAACTCTCGACCCAGAATTTGGAGCACGGTCATACTCAAGAAACGATTATATTCTTGCAGACACTCCTAGGGTTTTCTTTTATGTCGATCCGGATGACAAGGAAAGGTTTTTTGCTGCCTCTAAAATGTTTACGGTTAACGTCCCAACCAATCGGGTGTATGATTTAACCGCAGATGATGAGGAATATATTGCTGCCGTGCGCCATCCAATCTATGGAATGCGCAAAGGAATGGAATGGAACACCTTGCTTGAAAAGATTAGAGAAGATTACGATGGTGTTTTTTATGACACAGGTACGATAAAGGTGGTTACTTGGTTTAAATCTATTAAGGTTGATCGAGTACCACCAGAGGAACAATCCCGCCTTGAGGGCAAGGAAGAAAGGTAATCACATGAGATTAGATGGAGAATCCTACGGCATTAACGTAGGAACATTTGTGATGAATTATCATCACGGGCTTTTGAGAATGGGCGTAGTAGAATCCAAGCGCACCGATGACGAAGGTTGGCATCGCTGCAAGGTTTTTTGGCTGGAGGACGACATCCATGTTGCCCAAGTTGCGTGGAACAAAAAGATGGGCTCATCTAAAATTGAAAGTGATGAGACCCGTGTGGATTTCTTAAAACCAGTAAGTTCTCAGTGGTTGCGAAATGTTACGGAAGCTTACGGGAGACACCAAGATGAGCGAAGAACAGAAAACAGTTGAAGAGGTTACTGACGATCTGATCCCCAAGCCACCATCAAAGTTGGCACCACGAGGGATCACCAGTTTCACAGTTTATCGCCAGCACGACGAGACAGGTGTCTCTGGCGATGGTGTTGTTATCGAAGGTGTCGTCATGGCGACAGGTCAATGTGTTGTCCACTGGCTTTACCCACCACCCCGTGGAGGTATCGCCATCTTTGATAGCATGAGTGACTTTGTGAAAGTTCATATTGAACCACACCCAGCCAACCAGACTATCATCACTTACCAAGACGGTACAAAAGATGTTTTTGGGGAAAAGAAAGACGAGGAATAAATGAACAGAGAGAGAGACGCTTACAGGCAAATGCGCCAAGACGCTGCTGAATCAATTAACAGAGGTCCCGTTTACGAAGCGAAATCAGTTAAACCAAACTATCTCTCTGCTATCATTTGGACATCGGTTGTTGCAGTGATCGTTTGCAGCATTTTCATGGGGCTCTTATTATTCTTGGTCAACGAAAGTGATATTGAGAGCAACCTTGAAAATGCTGCAAGCCACGCTGTTTATAATTTAGAGAAGATGATCACCCAGCAAAACGAAGAACTCAATAGTTTACGGGAAGAAAATAAAAAGATACACGACTACCTGAAACTATGGACTCCTATCGATCCTATCGATTGTCGTCGCCGGGAGCGATGGACGATACCGGGATACGGTCTACCCGAGGTGCTGCCCGAAGTACCTAAAAGATACAGTTACGAATTAACATTGTGTGAATAAAGGAAACAACATGAGTGGACAATATATAAACATCCCAGTTCATCTGGCGCTGGCACCAGAGGAATGTAATAAAGGTGGTGCCGATGAGGTGGATGCTTTCTACCGTGCGTATGCCGTCAGAAAAATTGGATATGATGTTCCCATCCCAGAAAGTAATACTGAAGGTGTCACGGAAGTCAGGGAAAATGGGTATACAATTTTACGGAATGTATTTGATAAAGAACTTCTGTTGAAATTAAAAAACGAGATGGAAGATTGTATCTCCGAGGGCGGAGACAATTTAAATATTGATGACAATTATTATGCCACGGTTGAACAACCAATGCTGCGTTGTCCGTCGGCTGTACAGATTGCGTTCTCGGATTTGGTGAGAGACTTCTCTACCGAATACTTTGAAGTTCAGCCAGCCATCGGTACTTTTAACCTACGGAAGAGTCGTGTCAACGGATCAGATGACCATGGGTTTAGCAACCACGGTAATCTTTTTTACCATTATGATAATAACAGTCCTCATTTTTTAAAGTTCTTCTTTTATTTAAATGATGTTGATCAAAACGGCGGTCCCTTCACTTATGTCGCTGGCAGCCATAAGGAAAAGTTTAGCGGCTGGAAGATGAACAAGAGATTCTCGGATGAACAGATTGAGGGAGTCTATGGAAAAGAAAGAATTAAACACTTGACAGCAAGCCTGGGCGATGTTATTGTAGCTAACACTAGGGGGATTCACAAAGGTACAAAGGCAGTGGACAAGGAAAGAAACATGTACACTGTTGATGTGGTCATCCACCCAGAGAACTGGCAGAGACCAAACTTTAAGATGCTCCAAGATGATTTTGATTCGCTCAAAGATGAAGTAAAGCCATTCGCTGATTTTCTAGTAAAGGTTTAGTATATGACAAATAGAATAGAGTCTAAGATCCCGTTCGTGGGTCTCCACGCTCACTCCGGTTTATCACCATTTGATGGACTGGGTATGCCTGGAGAACATATGGACTTCGCCTACGAGAACGGGATGAACGCCCATGCTCTCACCGACCACGGCCACATGAACGGCTTGTCATTTCAGGTGGAACATTTGAAACAAATGAAGGCAGACGGCAAAGACTTCCGAGCCATCTACGGATGCGAATCCTACTTCATTAAGTCCCATCGTAAATGGCGTACAATGTACGAGGAGCACAAGGCTAACTCCAAGCGCCAGAAGAAGGAAGAGTATGGGATGGTCATCGAGGACGAGGACCGACAGAAGAAAAAGTTCAACCCCCTCAATGGTCGCAGTCATCTTGTGATGGCTGCCCAGAACCAGACAGGTCTCAATAATCTTTTCCAGTTGGTATCCAACAGTTATCAACCAGAGAACTTTTATCGCTACCCTCGTATGGACTTCGAGATGCTGGACAAATATAATGAGGGACTCATCATCAGTAGCGCCTGTATGTCTGGTCCGCTGTTTGCAGACTTTTGGAAGCATAGAAATCCAGAGACTGGAGCCTATGACTACGAGTCTGTGTTAGCAGATATGAAAAATACTATTGCTGAGTTTAAAGAAATCTTCGGCGATCGTTTTTATGGCGAAGTTCAGTGGAATGATGTCCCAGAGCAACATCATGGTAATGCTCTTATCATTCAAGCCTGTATAGAAATGGGCGTAGAGGTTATCAGCACAGCCGACAGTCACTACCCACGACCAGAGCTTTGGAAAGAGCGAGAGATGTATAAGCGTATTGGCTGGGGAGGTAAGATTCCAGCCTGGGCTGAAGGTGACAACGGTCTCCCCGATTCGGTTGAGGAGGTCGGCTATGAACTCTATCCCAAAAACGGCGACCAGATGTGGGAGAGTTACAAGAGTTACTCTGCCAAGCATCACATAGAGTACGACGATACTTTTATCCGTGACACAATTGAGCGTACTCATCACATTGCGTTTGACCGCTGCGAAGACTTCCTTCCCGATAGCACAGTGCGCTTACCTGAGTTCGTGGTGCCCGAAGGCAAGACAGCTATCCAGGCTCTGACCTCTGACGCCATGGCGGGAATGAAAGAAAAGAATATCACAGACCCAGAGTATGTGGACCGTCTCAAGTATGAACTCAATATTATCAAGGAGCGTGGGTTCGCTCAATACTTCCTGACGATGAAAGCCATCTCTGACAAAGCCCAGGAGGAGATGCTAGTCGGACTTGGACGAGGTTCAGCAGCCGGCTCACTCCTGTCCTATGTTCTGGACATCACACAGATTGATCCAATCAAGTATGCTCTCCAGTTTGAGAGGTTCCTAACCAAGGGCGGTAAGGGCTACCCCGACATTGACTTTGATGTCGAGGAGCCGATGCAACTGAAGGAGCAGCTAGCGAGCGAGTGGGGTGAACTAGGCGTTAACGTTGTTCCTATCAGTAACTTTAACACGCTTCAACTCCGATCACTCATCAAGGACATCGGAAAGTTCTACGGCATCCCGTTTGCCGAGGTCAACAAGGTGACTGGTGTGATG
>TARA_R110000765_G_scaffold67255_3_pt1 | contig 31161 bp, 30 predicted proteins | sample TARA_R110000765 | Tara Oceans TARA_R110000765 (sample SAMEA4398168) | marine metagenome | biome: Polar Biome; feature: [MES] marine water layer (ENVO:01000295) within the mesopelagic zone...; material: water (ENVO:00002006), including particulate matter (ENVO:01000060) such as...... | reverse complement strand
CTATTTCGGCCATTATTCTTTGATTCGTATAACGCTTTATCAACATTTTCAAGCCACTGAGAGACCGAGTTATAGGTTTCAAGGACTTCGGCAACGCCAATACTAATGGTGTATTTTATCTCAATATCATTATGAATATAGACTGAAGACTCAACCGTTTTTCGTAAACGTTCAGTAAATATCAACGCGTCTTTGGCATGAGTACCTGAGAGTAAAACTACAAATTCTTCGCCACCATAACGCCCTGCAATATCAGTTTCACGTACTTGTTCGCGAATTACTTGTGCTAGATGCTTGATGACATCGTCGCCAACTGTATGACCATAGTTGTCATTAACCACTTTAAATTTATCAATATCCAACATAACTAATGTACTGGTAAGCTTATGACGAATATATCGCTTAAATTCAATCTCTATACATTGTTGCCAATGATTTCGGTTAAATAATTGAGTTAAACCATCAACTTGACTCAACACCGCTAAATCAGCATTAGCTTGCTCTAATTCTATTTTATGAGTGGCATTATCAGTAACATCGTAAACTAACAAACACAAATGAGAAACGCCCCCAGTAGAAGACATTAATGGAATAAATGTTGTGTTTTGGTACATAAATTCAGCGCTACCGGTTATAGGACGATAATTATCAAACTTAAAAACATACGGGCGCTGCTCCCAAATCGTAAAAGCTTTATTCTTCAATAAAAATACTGACTCAGCTTTACGACGAAACCATTCTTCGGGTATTTCATCAAAAAGCTCAAACACTGATTTTCCTTTAACATCACGAGGCAACAATCCACTATGGTTCTCCATAAAACCGTTCCAAATTTGGATGGTGTAATTACGGTCGAGTACGACTAAACCAACCTCGATGTTATGAAGCATTTCCATCATCCAATGTAACTCATTTAACTCTTCTGTTTGCACTGACATGATTAATCCAACAAATAAGCAATTTTATTATTAAATGTGGCGACTGATTTTTCTGTAAATAGCAGAAGTAAATCACATTTAATGGCGTAATTTTCAATACCGTAGCTAATCTCGATGGCGAGCGTTTTCTTCCACTTTTTAGTATTGGTCGCGATGAGTTCCGATATTTTTCTATGTTGGCCTAGTACTACTGGGTGGCCTTGACTAAATGACATATCTAGTTGCGACGAAATACCATTTAAGCAAGCACCAATAAGAATATTGGCCATATCCATCAGTAACTCTAACTCAACGGTCTGATCAAAAGTACTTGCTGAATTACCGGCTAAGTTACTGCTAATGGAGTCGTCATACTTCATTAAAGAGGCGATATCTTTAAAGCTAGAGTCATTAAGAATAAGTAATGCTTCACCAGAAATACCCGCACCAATAAAGCCTTGGCATATGCCTGATGTGGTATCTTTGCCCTCAACATCGCTAAGCGCCATGGTAAGTTCGCTTACTTCGATAAAATTTACATTCGGAATGGGAAGTACGACAAAGACACCCAATAAGCGGGCGAGTAAATCCCCCGCTTGTCCCATCGCTACATTAGCAATCTCCTGATAACAATCAAGTAACTTACTGTCTACTTTGAACTCACTCTGATCCGAATGTAGTGATTTATTAACCGCTGAATTTTGACTTTCGACGCCAGCATTATCTTTGTTTTCGGGTGCTGTTTGTGATGGTTTTTGTCTCGTGGGTGCGCCTGCTTCAGAAATAGCCACGTCATCAGAACTGCAAATACCATAAGCTAGCAAAACTGTCGCAAGCTTATCTTTATCTATAGGTTTTTTGATAAAATCTAGTGCACCTAATGCTGTGACTCTTTTGTGAGCTTCGGGCTGAATATCACCCGATATAATAACAACTAATGTTGGCAGGTCTTCTTTAACAATGGCTTCTAACACTTGATAACCATCCATTACAGGCATATTCAAATCAAGTAATAATATATCTCCTTTACCCGCTTTAATTGCTGATAAAGCTTCAACTCCATTAGTGGCAAAAGTTATATCTACATCCCAACCAATTGGCAGCGAACGCGCGACTTGTTTTCGCGCCATAGTAGAGTCGTCACAAATAAGTAAAGAAGTTGGCATAACTGAAAAATCCTAAGTTACTGTAGGAGAATGGATCATTAAAATGTTTGTAAGTTATACAGCTAATAAATTTAAGTGACTAAATAATCGATATAAACTCACAGCACTACCTTAAATCATAGTTTGATTTTAAAAATAAAACACGATTAATTCGCATTTTTTACGTCTCCTAGGTAAGCTTGAGATCTATTTTACCTTAAGTAAATAACCTAATAATGAAAATTTTAAAATTACCCGCAATTGCTCTACTCAGCTCAGTATTTATGTTTTCAGCAATGGCAGAAACTTCTGCTGCTGAATTGACCGAAACAACCAACTTAGTTATGGCAGGCAATAAGTATGTAACTTTGCTAGGTAACCAAATAAACGTGGGTGATCAAGCACCTGACTTTAAAGTAGTAACAGAGTCATTCTCTCCTGTTACATTATCTGAATTTAAGCCTAAATCCGTATTAATTTCAGTGGTACCAAGTTTAGATACTGGTGTTTGCTCTATTCAAACTAAACGCTTTAATGACGAGGTCGCAAACCTACCTGAAGATGTTGTTATGTTAACAATAAGCAATGATTTACCTTTTGCTCAAAAGCGCTTTTGTAAAACAGAAAAGGTAGACAATATCAGAGTATTATCAGACGCGGTTTGGCGTGATTTTGGTCATAATTATGGTTTACTGATTAAAGATATGGGGTTACTAACACGCGCTATTATCATTATTGATGCCGATGGAATAGTCGCCTATAAAGAATTAGTCGCGAACATCTCTCAACACCCCGATTATGAAACAGCTCTTACAAAATTAAAATCAATGAGCCAAACCGTAAAACCCGTTGAACCGACTATGAATGAGCAATCGGAATAACGACATTTTAGTTATTATAATAGTCAGGGGCGAGGAAGATACTCCCCTCTGACTATAACTACTTAGCTAGCTACGGAATAACCCCACCAAAAAATCAAAAAAAATAATTACCAATAAAAACAATAAGATATCAAAATAAAACTTTAATATTTCATTTTATTTTAAAAAATAATCCGCATTACTCTTGAAATTATATTCATTAATCCCATCTTTAGTAGTGTAGTCGCCGATAGGGTCTACATTAACCGCCTGTTCAATTTTGAAAGGCACAATTAAACTCTGAAAACATTAAATTTCAGATGTAATAATTCGCAGCATAAGCTGGTATTAGCATCCGAAAATATTTACAGAGACAACATATTGCTAAACTTTAAATAGGATATGAATTATGCGTACAACTACAGATTTCAGCCCACTTTACCGCTCATTTATTGGATTCGATCACTTAGCTGGTTTAATCGACAAAGCATCAAGAGCAGACAAACAATCTTCTTACCCTCCGTATAACGTAGAGTTACTCGCCGAGGATCAATATCGTATAACCATGGCAATTGCTGGTTTTGCTGAGCAAGAGCTTGATATTGAATCTAAACAAGACACCTTAATTGTCACCGGTACTAAAACTGGCAACGTCAGCAATGCTGATCGTAAGTTTCTCCATCAAGGCATTGCTGATAGAAACTTTGAACGTAAATTTCAATTAGGTGATCATGTTAAAGTTATCGGTGCATTTATTGAACATGGTTTATTACACATTGATTTAGAAAGAGAAATTCCAGAAGCGTTAAAACCAAGAAAAATTGCTATTAACGGTAAAAGTTTATTGCAACAAAGTAAGGTTTTAGATAAAAGTTAACACGCTACTTTGATTTGTTTCTCCCTGTTATTTTGCCCAGTCTTTGACTGGGCTTTTTTATGCGTAATTAACAGTAAAAAGTTATTACCGTTAATTACGCTATAGCTCTTATTACTACTTAAGAAATACGACTTAACTATTCCTACTTAGCCATCACATCAAGTAATGCGTGAACTGTTGCCTCTACACCCGATTTAATGGCAGGCGCTGGTGTTATTTTAAATTGTGGACTGTGATGACTCGGCACAGGTAGACCACCATTAGCAGCACGTTCAAAATCGGCTTTTGGCGTACCACCTACTTTAAAGTAAACGCTAGGAATATAAGGGTCTGTCGTAAAAAAGCCAAAGTCTTCCGCACCCATACCTGTTTCTGCAGGTTCAAGTAATGCATCGGCGCCCATTTTTTGGTTTAATACGCCTTTCAAGCGCTTGGCCAGCTTTTGATCGTTAAATGTCGGCGGGAAAGCAAATTCACTCACTACCACTTCAGGTAGTTTATCTTCTGGCATACCTGCAGTGCGTGCAGTGCCAATGGCTATTCGTTTAATTGCCGAAAGTAGTTGCTCACGCACTTCAGGTGTTAAGCTACGAACAGTCAACTGCAGCTTAGCTTCATCCGAAATAATATTATGTTTAGTGCCCGCATGAAATGCGCCGACTGTGATAACACCGGCATAACGAGGTGCCAATTCACGGCTAATAATCGTTTGTAAGTTATTAACAATTTGAGCGCCAATCACAATTGGATCTTTACCTTGGTGTGGCGATGCACCATGAGCACCAATGCCATGCACCGTTATATCAACCGTGTCAGCGCCAGCATATGGAGAGCCTTCATCAACAATTATTTTACCTGCTTCTGAGTTAGCACTAACATGAAATGCAAAAGCATAATCAGGCTGTCCAAAGCGCTGCCATAAGTTATCGGCCATCATTGCTGAAGCACCTGGACCTTTTTCTTCAGCAGGTTGCCCTATAAGCATTAACGTGCCTGACCATTTATCTTTGTTTTCAGCCATATAGCGTGCAGTACCAACTAAGCTTGTAATGTGAACATCATGTCCACAAGCATGCATAACGCCTACAACTTCATTGTTCCAATCTTTCATTTTGACTGTAGAAGCGTTCGCTAAACCTGATTGTTCAACGACAGGTAACCCGTCCATATCAGCTCGAACCATCACCATTGGTCCTGTGCCATTTTTCATTATAGCGACAATACCTGTTCCGCCGACACCTTGTGTAACTTCATAGCCAACAGCGCTCAACTCTTGGGCTAAACGTTTTGCTGTTTTAGTTTCCATTAAAGACAATTCAGGGTTGCGATGAAAATGATCCCATAACGGTGCTAAATGCTGTTGATAATCTTTGGCAATAGCGTCTGCAGTATTTTGCTCAAAGGCTAAAGCATTACTGGCAGTAAAAGACGATAAAGTTAGTGCAGATGAAATTAAAATAGATAGTAAATGGCGATTCATTGTTGGCTCCAGATATAGTCAAAATATAATCCAATATTTATAATCAGTGAAGAATAAAACTTGATCCATCGTTGATCATAACCCACGGAAAATTGATTAACTTACTCTACCTAGGCTAAAACTCAATGTCTTGTATTTTCGTTAAGCTGCAAGTACGAAAAGATAACTGACTTCTTTCTGTACTTAATTGATTTAAATTTCGAACAATAATTATCAATAAAATAAACGAATTATGCTCTTCTGAATTCTCAACTTATTGCTTAACTAAAACTCTTTTTGATGATTGATCCTACTTAGAATGTGCATTTTTTAATGATGTTGTTTACTTCTTGATTTATGAACCTCGGGGATATGAATTTTTTAACAACAAATATAGTTTAATAAACTCGCTTAGAGATAAGCTTATAAATATTGCACACTTCTTGTTTATGTTTTATGGAAGTTTAAGCTTTTTTAACCAATGAATTTTTATTAATAACCGTAAAAATCACTATTTACTTATTAAGCGTTACCCGTCTAAATTGGCAATAAAAAATAAGGCGCGGTAACAAAAACTGGCTTAATATCCGAATGTTCTTTAATCAATGAAAGTAATCAATTTTAATCAAGCTAACACTGCAAATCTTGTTATCATGGAGGTATATATTACCTTAACTTAGGTGTATTCGAATCAAGCCTGCATGTGTAACAGTGACTGAGCTATAATTAAACCTGCACACACTAAGTTTGTCACCACTCATTTAGCGGTTGTTTTCATCAAAAACTTTACGTATCTAACGTAAATAACAACTCGGCTAAAGTCGGTTGCCATTGAAAGGTTTTTAAATGAATGCGTGCGCCAATAACGATGACTTGCTCATCTTGAAGTAATCCGCGTTGCCGTTCAAAGTGCTCACTACCCGGTGCAAATGAAATCTTTCCTTGAGAGTTAATTACTCGATACCAAGGTACCTCTCGCCCACGCCAACCATCATTAAGGACAGCGCCTAGCGCTTTCCCAACTAAACGTGCGCGCCCAGGTAAACCAGCTAAATCTGCAATTTGGCCGTAACTGGCGACTTTTCCCAAGGGGATTGCCTGCACGGTTTGCCATATTTTTATATGATTAACATTTAAAGGCTTAGCAATATTTGGCACTGGTTGTGCCTTTATCACCAAGGTAAAATACTGCCATTAGAGTGTTTAAAAACGCCACTCTCTATCAGGGTAAGATTATTAATTAAACCCACCAGTTTTTTAGCAGAATCACTTGCGCTGATATCCCCCCCGTAATTCACCATATCGGTTTGCACATAACCGGGATGGTAAACTCCAACCGCAACCTTGTTATGAGCTAGATCATGACTCAACGACATAGCTGCTGCATTTAACGCCGCCTTCGACATTCTGTAGCCATAACGTCCTCCAGAGCCGTTGTCACTAATAGATCCCATTCTGGAGGTAATAAGTGCTATTTTTGCACCTTCATTCAAATGTGATTGTAAACTAGCAACAATTCTCAGCGGTGCGATAGCGTTAACTTCGAATTGTTCGCGAATCGTTGCTAAATTAAGCTCGGTTAAGCTCTCGTCTCTTAATATTCCTGCGTTGCACACTAATACGTCAATATCGACATGGCTTAATGCTAACACCATATTAGCGATACCAAGATCTGTGGCTACATCGATATCTTCGATAATATTTACCGCAAGTTTTTCTAACTCGACTGACGACTGTCGACACAAGGCAAAAACATTATCTCCTTGTGCTTTGAAATGCACACACATGGCCAGTCCTATACCTCGGTTTGCGCCGGTGATCACAATGTTTTTAATCATTTAAATACCCTTAATGTTGAAAATTTAATAACTTACCTACTATTAAAACTAAAAAACCACTTCGTATGAAGTGGTTTTTACTATTTTATCAAGCTTATCTAGTTCGTGTGCTTATTCGCCACACTTACCTTCTTTTGCGTCTTTGGCTTTACCTTCACCACATTTGCCTTCGCCACATTTACCTTTGGCTTTGTCTTTCATTTTGCTTTCGCCGCATTTGCCTTCACCGCATTTGCCTTTGGCTTTGGCTTTCATTTTACTTTCGCCACATTTGCCTTCACCGCATTTGCCTTTGGCTGCGTCTTTCATTTTACTTTCGCCACATTTGCCTTCACCACATTTGCCTTTAGCTGCGTCTTTGGCTTTGTCTTTCATTTTTCCTTCGCCACATTTGCCTTCGCCACATTTACCTTTTTCATCGTCAGCAGAGACAATAGTCATGACATCTTGTACTGCAAATGGATTTGTTTCAGCTTTTACTGGCATTGTTGCCGCAACAGTTAACGCAAATATGCTTAATAGAGCTGCAATTGAAGATTTTTTAATTAATTTCATACTGTATTCCTTTTATTTTATTATATTAATTTGACACTACATTTATAAGTATAGCTATTTACAAAGACCATACACCACGATAATAAATTTCAAGTTCTTTACATTTTTTTACATTAACTTTCAAAAATAACTTATCTCACTTTTTCATCAGACTATCTTTATCTCCATAAAATCACAAGCAATAAAAACGAACTTAGTTCCCTGTGCGTTTGCGTATTATCTAGGTTTAACTGTTAATAATAGTATTTTTGTAGGTCTCATTATTGTGCACTATTTGCCGAAAGTGTAATAAATTGTTAACCTATTGTTAATGTAGGATATGTGTTTACAGCACTAATAATAAAAACAGGGATTTTACAATGAAAGCTATTTTTTTACCTATTATGCTATGCATAACAATGGTTTCCGCGCATGCGCAAGATTGGGAACACTTATTTCAAAGAGCCAAATATCAAGATGTAAAAATATCACCTGATGGAAAACACTTAGCTATTGCCATGGACTCTGACGGCAAACGAGCGTTAATATTTATTTCTCGCAGTACAATGAAAATGGTTGGTGCGTCTAAGTTACCCGGTAAAAATGAAGTAGGCACTTATCATTGGGCCAACAACGAGCGTGTAGTATTTAAAATATTTCAACGTGAGCCTTGGCAGGAAGAACTTAGTTACTATGGCGAACTATTTGCGGTAAATATTGATGGCAGCAGCTCCGAGTTAATTTATGGTTATCGTAATGTTGATAATACGCTTGGTACCCGCACTAAAAAGAAGAAGCAAATAAAGGGTTGGGCAAATATCGTCGATATGCTGCCAGATGATGAAAAGAACATTCTAATTAGCTCTACCCCCTGGGGCAGTAACTTTGCCGGCTTATATAAACTCAACATTTATAATGGCCGTTCGAAAAAACAAGTCATTGGAACCCCTGTCGCCAATGCAAAATTTGTCACTAATGAACAAGGCGAGGCAAAGCTAGTTAAGGGGGTTAACAAACAAAATGAGATTGAGGTGCATATTCGTAAAGACGATGAATGGCAAGAATTAGCCTCTGAAAAATTTGGTAATAATTTTTATCCATTAACTTTTGATGAGTCTGGCGAAAACTTATTTGTTGTTGATAATTTTCAGCAAGATAAGTCAGGACTTTTTAAGTTAAATTTAAGCAACGGTAAAATGACCGCTATTTTTACTCCAGGTGACGTAGATGTCAGCCAGGTAAAAATAACCTCTGATGAAAAAAATGTTTATGCTGTAGCTTCAGAGAACGGCTTTCCAACTTATCACCTAATTAACAATAAATTAAAAGAAGCACAAGTATTCAAACAACTCGTCGCTTCATTTCCAGATCAAAGAATCGATATCACTAGTCGCACCGAAAAAGGTGACGTTTATATTGTCCGTGTATCTTCTGATATTGAAGCTGGTCAATTTTATATGTTTGATTTAGCCAATAATAAACTTTCAGGCTTGTTTAAATTCTACCCAGATATATCTCCGAAGCAACTGGCTTACACTGACCCTATTGAGTTTATGTCGTCTGATGGCCTAAAAATAAGAGGCTACTTTACACAAGCGAAAACAAAATCTGCTGACAAAATAGCACCTTTAGTTGTTTTAGTGCACGGCGGCCCACATGCTCGAGATGATTGGCAGTATTCCAAAGAAGTGCAATATTTAGCGCTAAATGGTTATTCTGTATTACAAGTTAACTTTCGGGGCTCTACGGGCTATGGATCAAAATTTTATAACGCCGGCTTTAAACAATGGGGAGACAAAATTCAGCAGGACATATATGAAGCTTACCAATGGGCCATTAGTGCTGGAATCGCGAACAAAGATAACGCTTGTATAATGGGGGGGAGTTTTGGCGCATACTCGGCATTACAAAGTGCGATTAAATATCCTAATACCTACCGTTGTGCTATTGGTTATGCTGGCGTATATGACTTAGCTTTAATGTTTGATGAAGGTAATATTAAAAAACTTTATCGAGGTAAAGCTTATTTAGAGGATACTTTAGGTACAGATGCTGCTGTACACTCACAAATGTCTCCTGTGCATAATGTTAGTCGTATCGAAATCCCTATATTTATAGCCCATGGCGAACAAGATGAGCAAGTCCCCTTTGAACATTCAGTAAGATTAAAATCTGCGTTAGATGAAGCAAGAAAACCTTACACTTGGCATAAATTTAGTCGTGAAAGCCATGGTTTTTTTGACCCTGAAAATCATGCAGAATACATGAAAAGCGTCGTGAATTTTTTAAATAAAAATATTTAACACAAATGCCAAGCCACAACTAAAAATAAGAAGATAAAATAAGTATCCTTCTTATTTTTAGTTGTTATCATAGCTAACATATTTTTTATAAATAATTGATTTCGAGTTGCTAATAACTTTTTGCTGATAACTTGTTACTAATAACTCATAGTCGATCGTTGACTACAAAGTTGTTTTCAACTCATTTCTTCTAAAAGTACCACATGAAGATATCCAGTAAATTAGCATTAACCGTTCATCGATGCTAACACTGCGTCCCTAGTGACTATTGACTATTGATAAAAGTATCGCTAGTAACACTTAATTGCTATTACACACAATTGCAAATCAACTATCTAAAACACAACAACCGTTAACCTATGCTCCTCACAAAAAATTCACCTGTACAAAAAATAATCCTAGCACCTATGGAAGGTGTTGCTGATGAGTTAATGCGGCAATTATTAACATCTTTAAATAGTTATGACTTTTGTATCACTGAGTTTGTTCGCGTGGTCGACTCATTAGTCCCTAAACATGTTTTTAGAAAAACCTGTCCTGAATTAGAGCATGGCTGTGTGACCCAAAGCGGCACCCCATTAAGAATGCAACTACTCGGCCAAGAACCCGATTGGATGGCGGAGAATGCCGTTAGAGCGCTTGCCATGGGATCGCATGGTATTGATGTAAACTTTGGCTGCCCTGCGAAAGCGGTAAATAAAAGCAAAGGGGGGGCTGTTTTACTGAACGAGCCTGAAAAAATTCATCAAATAATGACTAAAATGAGAGCTGCTATTGGCAGCAATGCTACGTTATCAGCAAAAATAAGACTTGGATTCACTGACGCCTCAAAGTTAGATGAAATTGTTAGTGCGGTGCAATCAGCCAATGTGAATCAATTAACTATTCATGCCCGTACCAAACAAGATGGCTATCGCCCTCCCGCTTATTGGCATTTTATTGCCGAGATAACAAAAAAATATAATATTGAAATCTTTGCTAATGGTGAAGTTTGGAATAAAAACGATGCGCAAAACTGCATCAGTCAAAGCCAAACTCCAAACCTGATGCTTGGCAGAGGTGCATTAGCTTTGCCAAACTTAGCAAATGTAATCAAATTTAATGAAACACCTATGGCTTGGTCAGAGCTTAGTCGCCTATTAAAGCGTTACAGTGAATTGGAGTTACAAGGAGATAAAAGCTTTTACTTTTCAAGTCGCTTAAAGCAATGGTTACGCTATTTAAAATTATATTACCCTCAAGCCGATAAGCTGTTTAATGCGATTAAGTTATTAAAAAATAAAGATGAGATTCTCTACCAAATAGAACAAGTGTCAGCGGTGCATACTTAATTTTCGCCAATTCCCTTATGAATATTAACCATAAATTTGAGAAAATTATTATTAGACTAACCAAGATTTTTACTAGGCAACAAGGTAATATAATTAGCCTTAAAGACAATTAATTATCCTTAAAAAAGAAGCAGCGAAAGTGAAAAACGGTTCAGAGTTAAGAGCACGATATAATGATGTCAATCGAGGTGTTTACTTTATTGGCACAACACCACCTAAAAGTGATACCCCTATAGATCAGGTTTCAACCATTGCGGATAAATTACTTGAGCGTGTCAGCGACATCGACTTTGACGGTTTAATTGTTTATGACATTCAAAATGAAGATTCGCGTACTTCCAAACCGCGCCCTTTTCCATTTAAGTCTACGCATGATCCTCGACTTTATTCTTCATTGTTACAACAAAAGTCAAACCGACCGGTTATTACCTATAAAAGTGTTGTGCAATCTAACGGTGATGACTTCAATCAATGGGCAAATGAGGCTTGGCACGAATATGGTATACGTGACATTGTGCTTGTTGGTAGCCCTTCTCAACAAAATAACATTAGCTTACCTTTAGGAAAAGCTTATGAAACCTTAGTAGCTAATGAAAACGACTTTTTTATTGGTGGCATTACCATCGCCGAACGTCATGCAAACAAAGGTAATGAGCATGCTAAGTTGATTGAAAAACATCAGCAAGGTTGTAATTTTTTTATCTCTCAAGCTATTTATAATCCTCAGGCAACCATAGATATGTTGACGCGATATGCTATTGAGTGTCAGCAACAAGGCATAAAGCCACAGCGCATTATTTTAACTTTTTCACCTTGTGGCAGTATGAAAACTTTAGAATTTATAGAGTGGCTTGGTGTCAGTGTTCCTGAAGCGACTAGCTTACGCATATTAAATGCTGAACGTCCTTTATATGAATCGATTAGAATTTGTAGTAATACCCTAGTTCAAATACTTGATGCCGTATTACCATACAAAGTACCTTTAGGGCTAAACATTGAAAGTTTAACCAATCGTAAAGAGGAAATTGATGGTTCAATATTACTTTACAAATTATTACGCTCAACCATGGATAATTACTTAGCTAAAAAAGAATTAAGTGGCTTATTTACCGACTAATTGGCAACTTTACTTTATCTTGGTTAAAGCTTTAGATACAGTGATTAATCAAGTTAAGGTATTTTTTGTGTAGATACGTTATGCTTAATTTGATTTTTTATTCTGGTTTCAAAGGAGTTTAAAGTATGTCAGGTACTGCAATGGTTGTGGCTATAGTATTTATATCAGTCGGGTTTGGTGTCATGTTCGACATGTACAAGAAGCATTTAGAATTCAAAGAAAAAACATTAAACCATAACAGTCAAAGTAATGAACAAGCGATCGCAATGACAAAGCAAGTTCAAACACTTGAAGCACGTATGCGCGTACTAGAAAAAATTGTGACTGATGAAGGTTATGACCTTAAAAAAGAAATCAATAAACTGTAAAGCCATAACGTTCATTTTAATGTTGATAATCTCAATATGCCCATACTCTATAAATAAGCATTAATATGAAATTAATCATGAAAACTGAATTTGATAATCTACGAAAAAATACACTTCATGATTACGAAAGCGATACCAATGGTGAAAAGCAAATAGTAAAAATATATCGTGATGAGCAACTTATTGCGAAAAAAATAACCTTAAAAAAATCAATTCGCTACTTTGCTATTACTGGCTACTTACAATTCCTTACCGCGCAAACAGAATAAAAACCTCTTAACTTGAATATACGATGAACAACGCTTTTTGTGTACTGCAGACTTCAGTTATATAAATTAGCTTTCAAAGGGATCACTCAAAGACGCTAATGTTTTACCGTGAGGAATAGGTAATTTTGTTTCTGGGTCAACTTGAACAAAAACAATATCATCAGCTAAGCATATGGTTTTTTTAGTTATCTTATTACGCATCATGCATGTAATGGTAATAGAAGTTTTACCGACTGACTTTGTTGATAAGCCAAATTCAACTACATCACCTTGCTGAGCGGGTGATTCAAAGTTAATAGCACCGATATGCTTGGTAACTAAGCAGTTAGTCTCAAGTTGACAAATAGCATATATCGCAGCTTCTTCATCAATCCATGCCAGTGCTCTACCCCCGAACAATGAATTGGCATAATTTAGATCATTAGGCAAAATTAGTCGACGTGATAAAAAACGCATAGGTATCCTTACTTAAACTGGAAAAACCGACACAGGCTGTGTCGGCAGATAAATTAAAATTTAGTTTACAGTGACTTAGAAGCAATAATATCTTGAACTAAGGCTAAGCCTGATTGCTTACATTCAGGTAGGTCAATATCGGTTGTAGATAAAGCATGAGTTCTATCACCCCATTTTACAACATGTGCGCTCCAAGTTAGACCACCACCGAAAGCAGGAAGCAATACATATGACTGCTTAGCAATAAAACCTTCTTCAATGGCTTCTACAAAAGCGACTAAGGTTGTTGCTGCCGACATGTTGCCATACTTATGAATATTGACAAAAACTTTGTCTTTATCCATTTTCAAACGTTTTACAAGGGTATCAATGATACGTAAATTGGCTTGATGAGGTACAACACTTGCTATTTGGTCTGCAGTCAATTGCGCTTGCGCTAAGGCTTTATCACACGCTTGGGCCATACCTGCAACAGCTTTTTTAAAGATCTCTTGACCTAAAAATGCCCAATTAGACTGGCCAAGCATACGCCCTTGGTTGGCATATTTCATACCCCAACCTTCTACTGACAATATATCGCGCGACTCGCCGTAACAACCTAATGCTTGTGTAATTACACCCGTTTCTTCAGTCGTTTCTTCTAAATAAAGTGCGGCAGCGCCGTCACCAAATAATACCGCTACGTCACGGTTACTCCAGTCCATAATGGGTGAAATAGTTTCAGCGCCAATAACCAATGCAGATTTAACTACACCACTTTTAATCATAGCGGTTGCTACACTTAAACTGTACATACCACCGGTACATGCTGTACCTACATCCATACAAGCGGCATTTTCGGCGCCTAATAAACGTTGTACATTAGAAGCAGCATTCGGACAGATTTGATCGAATGTGGTACTACCAAAAACGATTAACTCAACATCTTCAGCTTTTTTCCCAGCAGCAGCTAATGCACGAGCACAGGCAACATAGGCTAGCTCACTAACAGAAACATGAGAAATTCTTCGCTCTTTCATGCCTGTTCTAGAGGTGATCCAATCATCATCTGTTTCCAGAAAAGTAGCTAAATCATCATTACTAAGGATCGCGGGAGGTAAGCACTTGCCCCAACCGGTAATTGCTGCGTATGTCATAATAAACCTTATCTACTGTTGTTTTTACATTCATTACGTAAAGAACAATCTATTTTTATCCTAATATCATACTACAAAAACATTCTTGATTAGAGGGGTTTTTACCGTATTTACAAGCTACATTTAGCATAAACGTGGCATAAGTTAAATTTTCGATATGATTAACTCATAGCTATTACGCCAATTTTTATAATCAACCGGGATAGCAATAGGAATATTATCTTTAATTAAAACCAATGAAGGAAAACCTTGGATGGGTAACTGTCGCATTTCAGCAATATCTTTTTTTAATAAAGCATCGGTGTGTTGGCTGTTTATTTGCTCCAAGAAATCATCACAGTCTAAACCAATTTCAACAGCCAATGCTTGTAATGTGGTTATATCTGATGGATTTTGTGCCTGTAAATAATAAGCCTGTTGGATTGCCGAAAGCATAGCCTGTTCTTTGCCACTAGCACGTGCAACAATCGCAGCCCGACATGCAGGATATGTAGAGCGCCTTGGCTGACATTGCTGCCAAAAGTCAAAATTAAATTCCGTACCTAACTGCTCTGCGATATTTCGCCAAGTTTGCTGTAAGAATGTTTGCATTTCAAAGGGCATAGGCTCATTACTATCTGGCGCTAACCCTCCCAGTCTGTAAATTATATCAACATGCTGTGCGAGTGATTTTTGCAGTTTATGCCAGGTTGGTGCATAGCCCCAACACCAACTGCACATGGGATCGTAAATATATATTAAAGTAGAATTCATTGTGTACTCATTCAAATTTTTGATGTTTATACGTAAAGTAAGTCTAAATTTATCTACATTGTAACAATACCGAGTAAAACTCAAGTTATGTAATGAGTGATTTTTTCCTGTATGCTAATTTACTATAAAGCATTAACCCATAAGGAAGGTGGCTACATGTTAGTAAAAATATGTAAAATAATGACAATAACGTCATTAATTTTAGCCTTTAATACCTCGGCAGTACAAATATCAGAATGCATGAGTGACGAATGTATTACTTACTTTAAATCTTTTAAAAAAGCTTCAAATCGCGGCCACAGTAATGCCATATACAATTTAGCAAAGTTTTATCATTACGGTTTTGGTACAGAAATAGACAAAGCTAGAGCATTAAAGTTTTATAAAAAAGCAGGTATTCATGGCGTTAGAGCGGCTGAATATAAAGCAGGTATGCTCTTACTAACAGAAGAGCAGCTTTATGACTTTGATGAAGGTATAAAGTGGTTAAAACGTGCCTCAAGAAAAGGACAGCCCAACGCCGCATTTTTATTAGGGCAAAGCTACCTTTCTAAACAACGTTATTCAGAAGCAGACATCTGGCTCACGATGGTTTATAAAACTCACCCGACCAAAATTGTACGTTGGATTAAAAAGTCTCAGCAAACCGAAGCATTCAATGCACATAACTTGCCTTCTTTGCATCAAGCACTTGCCGAGACTCCTATTGAGAACTTTGAAATACTCAAAGCCGCTTCTTCAAGCAATATTGAAGTAATCACAATAACCGGCAGACATAGAAATACAGCTTTAGATGCAATGTTAGCAGGATTTAGAAAGCGAATTACATCAACAGGTACTAGACTGCCAAATATTACCTGCGACCAAAACGTAGCCTGCAATAAGAAAACCCTGAACGGTATGAAAGATAGTATATGGGTCAGTCAAAAGTAATGATTAGTGACAAATAAAAAAGCTTAAGTAATGAACTTAAGCTTTTAGAAAACATTGAGCTAACACAGAGTTAGCTTAAAACGGCATTTTCATCCCTGGAGGCATTTGCATGCCGCCAGTTAGTGCGCCCATTTTGTCTTTGTTTTGCTCTTCTACACGACGTACAGCATCATTCATTGCAGCTGCAACTAAGTCTTCAAGCATATCCTTGTCGTCTTCCATTAAACTATCGTCAATAGAGACACGACGAACATTGTGGTTACCTGTCATTGTTACTTTAACCATGCCAGCACCAGATTCGCCTGTGACTTCCATGTTGGCTAACTCTTCTTGAGCTTTTGCCATTTTAGCTTGCATTTGTTGGGCTTGTTTCATTAAGTTGCCCATGCCACCTTTCATCATAATTTTAACTCCAAAAGTAATATGCCGCCAAAGATAGTGGTTAACGGCTAAAATTTCAAGTAGCGATTATCGTGCTACAACAGTTTCTTGATCAAGTTCAGCTTGAAATTGCTGCTGCAAGGCAATAACAATTTCATCTTCTGCTAATACTTGTTTTGCATATTCATAGCGTTTGGCATTGATATCTGATTGAATTTGATATGGATCTGCTACTGTTTTTTCAACAATATTTAATTCAACAGTGACTTTGCGTTGCAAGTATTCAGATATGTGTACTTCTAGTTGTTTATGAGCCGCATCACTATTTAAATGTCTTATAGATTTATCTAATTGCAAAATCAACAAATCTTCAGTAGATTTTTCATCAATTGTCGCATGAATTGCTAGCTGCCTTAAACGAGCAATTAATGACATACTGTCAATCATATGCGCCCATTTATCAACCTGATTTGCCAATTTAATCGTGGCTGGGTTAATCACATCTTCAGTATAAGGCTGTTCAGGCAGTGTCGCTAAATCAGGTACATTGGGTTTATCTAATGTTATATTTTCAACAGCATCTACATTTGATTGACCTGCTTTATCTAATGGCAGACGCATGTCAGCGCCATTAGACTTTTTTACGCCCTCCTCCATCGACTTTTTACGACTTCTGAGCATATTTCGTGTTTCAATAGCAGCAGTAACATTCGATGCATATGGCTTTTTTTCATCAACTTTTTCTGGTATTTCATTACTGTGAATTAAAGATGAATCGACTGATGTGTCAGCTACTTTTTCTAAAGAAGTTGAAGGTTGCGTTAAAAAATCTACTTCAGGTTTTGTTTGAACAAATGCATTAGCTTCCTGTTCAATTGCTAACATTTCTTGGCTTAACGCTTCGTTCTCATTAGCAAAACTATCGATATCTTCATCTGAATTTGTCGATAAAGTCTGCTCCTCGTTAGCATAGTTTTCTTGATATTCACCTTCATCAACATTACTTGCTATAGATTCAACAGACTCTGCATTGATCATTGATGAATCAACAGTATGTGTTTCTTCCGTTAATGTAAGTCCAGAGTGTTCATGTACTGTAGATTTTTCTTCACCTACATTGTCTGCCGCTAAGTTATCCTCGTTGGCTAAAGGCATAACATCGGCGAGTGCCAATTCATCTAAATTGATACTCGATGAGTCAGCAGTCATACCTTTTGTCACATCAGGAAGCTCTTGGCTATTGGCAACAGGTTTAAATGCAAGCAAGCGTAATAACATCATATCAAATGCCGCTTGTTCGTCATCGGCATAAGGTAAGTCTTTTCTAGCTGTTAGTACTATTTGATAATAAAGCTGTACGTCTTCAGGAGACATCAATTGGCAAAAACGCATTAACATCTGTTGATGCTCAGCCGGTAAGCTAAAATTAGACTTTACCACCTGTGTCATCGCAATTTGATGTAATAATTGTATTAATTCAGCAGATAAACGACTGTAACTTGGCGCGTACGAAGCAATAGAAAGAGAGAGTTGCATCAAAGCTGAAGCATCTTGTTTCAGCAACGCGATAAGGATTTTAAATACCCAATCACGATCGACGCCACCAAGCATTTGTTGAACATCATGTCTGGAAATGTTGCCGTTACCCTTAGCAATACATTGATCTGTTAAGCTCAAACAATCGCGCATACTACCACGGGCAGCTTTCGCAAGAAGTGCAATAGCCTCAAGATCGAAGGTTACACTTTCTTTGGTAAGTATTTCCGTTGTTTTATCGCTAATTTGTTTAATTGTGAGTGCTTTTAAATGAAACTGTAAACAACGCGAAAGAACAGTAACAGGTAGCTTTTGTGGGTCAGTAGTAGCAAGAATGAACTTAACATGTTCGGGAGGCTCTTCTAGTGTCTTCAACAAAGCATTAAAACTACTTTTGGAAAGCATGTGTACTTCATCTATTAAATAGACTTTATATCTGCCTCTAGTTGGCGCGTATTGAACATTATCTAAAATTTCACGCGTATCATCGACTTTTGTACGAGAAGCAGCATCAATTTCAAGTAGATCAACAAATCTACCTTGGTCAATATCAACACAAGCATCACAAACACCACATGGTGTTGCGGTAATACCTGTATCGCAATTTAGGCTTTTAGCAAAAATTCTGGCAATAGTCGTCTTACCGACACCTCGAGTACCAGTAAATAAATACGCATGGTGTAATCTGTTTTGGGAAAGTGCATTAACGAGAACAGTGACAATATGTTCTTGTCCCATTAGCTCGCTAAAGGATTTTGGACGCCATTTTCTTGCTAGAACCTGATAGCTCATATTTTGGCCTTAATCACCAGCATATTGCAATAAAGAGAACACAGATAAATCCATGCCTTTGAGTTTTTCTTCTCCGCCTAAATCTGGTAGCGATATAACAAATGCAGCATCAGTAACTTTAGCGCCTAAACGCCTAATTAACAGAGTCGTTGCTTCAATTGTGCCACCAGTGGCAAGTAGATCATCTATGATTAATACATTATCGTTTTCATTTAACGCATCTTGATGAATTTCTAAAGTGTCTTGACCGTATTCCAGTTCATAGTCTTGCTTAAAAGTTGCTCTTGGAAGTTTACCTGGCTTACGCACAGGTACAAAACCGACTCCCATCGCTACCGCTAATGGAGCTCCAAATAAAAAACCACGAGCTTCAGTCCCTACAATTTTAGTAAATCCGCCATTTTTAAATTTATCAGCTAAAATATTGATGGTGAGTTTAAGCGCTTCAGCATCATCAAGAATGCCGGTTACGTCTCTAAATAAAATACCAGGCTTAGGATAGTCGGGAATGGTATGAATTGCAGATTTTAGTATATTGATTTGTGATTCAGTCATGTTCTATAAGTCAAAATATATTTTAGTTACAGAATAAAGCAATTCTGTGAAAAATTATAGTGACTGACGACGAGTATTTGGCAATAGTAGATCATTTACTAAGTTAATAAAATTAAGTTGATCTATAGGTTTGTCGATAATCGCACTAAACATCAGTGTATCACAGAGGTATTGAACCGACTTTATGCCTTGTGTAGTCATAAATATCACTGGAATGTCTGCAAATAATTCATGCTGTCTAATGTGTTTAGTTAATTGAATCCCATTCATAATTGGCATTAAATGGTCGACTACAACTAAATCAAAACTATTATTTAATAATGCTTCTGATGCATCTAAACCATGACATGCCGAGGTCACAAAGTATCCTTGGGCGGATAACAAAGCCGTAAGGTTCTCTATTATGATCGGATTATCGTCTACAACGAGTATATTCATCCTAAATAAAAGTACCTTTGACTAATTTGATAATAACGTAAACCAACCAGCTAACATTGGTAACAATGGTGCGGCGAACATGACCAAAACAGCGGTTAATATGTGGAGAATTGAGGTGCTATCTGTAAAGTTATCTTCTGACATAAAAGGTACCCAGTAGGTTGATTAATCGGCGCGCATTGTAGACCAAAGCTTTTACAAAAGGTAGTTTTTTTTAATTGAGCGTATAGAACTTAAGTAGTATTGGAGAGGTTTGGAGTACAAATTTTTAATACTTTTTAACTTTATCTTTAGTACGGAATGACCACAATAGCCATCCATATTAATATCGATTCAAACATGAAATCAATGTGCCAAGTAAATATAGTATAAACGTTTCTTGATTGTTCGACATGAGAAAACCATATTTTAAATATAAAAAAACCAGCCTATCTGGCTGGTTTTTTATTGAAGCTAAATAATAAACTTAGATGGCTACATTTTTACGTTGCGCTGTATCTTTAATAAAGCCAACCCAACCCTTAGCAGACTTACGAGTCTTAGGATCTTTCATGGCTAAATTAATAGCTTTATAAGCTTGTTTATACTGTTCTAAATAAAAGTGAGATTCTGCAATACTCATATGCAGTCTACCCTCATTTGTAACACCAAGCTCTAAAGCTTTGTTTAACGCGACAATAGCGCCCTTAAATTGCTCATCTTGCTTCAATAACATACCTTGTTTGCTGTAATGCTTAGCAAGGTTAGTCATTTTAGCTAGTTCACCGTAATAGCTCGCTGCTTTATCAATATGTTGAGCTGCATGCCAGGCATTAGCTAATGAAGATAAGTTTTTATCATCACGAGTTACTAGTCCTGAATCTATATGCTTCTCTAAAAGTAAAGCGGCTTTATATGGCACTGCATTTTGCGAATATAAACTTGCCAGTGTTTTAATTTCAGATTCTTTAACAAGGAAACCTTGTTTATAAGCTAGGTCAAGTGTTTCTAGACCCTTCTGATAATCCTCAATTAGCAAATAAAACATGCCAAGTTGAGTCCACCAAGTTTTATCTTCTGGAAATATTTGAACTACAGTTTCAAGCGTTTTAACAGCTTCCTTAAATTTCTTAGTTTCATAATAAGATGTAACTTTCAAAATGTAAGGGTTTTTGTTTTGCTTGTCGCCATAAGCTGCAATGGCATTATCTGCTGGCACAATCATTTTATCTAATTGCTTCAACGCATAATGTGCATTCGCTATTTTAGTCCAAGTATCGCCATCTGATTTACCTGTAAAATCCATCCAAGCTTTATAATTGACTAATGCCTCTTCATAAGCTTTGGTTTGCATCTGTAAATCAGCTAACAACTTAATAGCGTCGCCATGCTCTACTTCGTTAAGAATATCAGGTTCAACAGCTAGCTTAAGATATTTAATAGCATTATCTTCTTCGTTACCAATACTTGCATACATAACAGCAATAAAACGAGAAACATAAGCTTTATCAAACTCTTTACTAGCATCAATATCTAATAGAATAACTAAAGCACCTGGAATATCATCTGCAGAATAAGCTTCAAACGCTTTAGCCACTTTTTTGCCGACACTAGGGCCAACTAATTGTGTTTTACGTTGTGGCTTTTCCGCATCAGCACCTGCTGCTGATACAGTTATAGGCAATTGAATTAGAACAACTGAAATAATTAACAGTAAAGATGAAAAAATCTTATTCATTATTAATTTCCTCCGTCCATTTTAAAGTCAAGACGTACAGTCAAACCAGGTTGTCTCATAGGTTTACCATCAACAACTTTTGGTTTGTACTTCCATTTTCGCAAAGCACGTTTAGCTTCTTTGTCGAAAATTCGTTTTGGCTCAGCTTCAATAACATCAACGTCTTCAACACCACCAATTTCATTGATAGTAAATGAAAGCGTTACCCAACCTTCTTTACCATCACGAGCAGCTTGTATTGGATATTTTGGTTCAATACGAACTATCGGTGTTGCATCTCCGTCTCGACCAAAACCAGCGCCAGGTGCAGAAATACCTGCGTTTGCTCCAGCTAACTGAACACCAGGCATATTGAACGTTAGTCCACCTGTGTCGTTATTAGTCTCAGGCTCTGGAGCTTGAGGCTTAGGCGGCGTTTTAGGCGGCGGCGGCGGCGGCGGCGGAACACGTTGACGGCGTTCTGCTGCTGACTTAGGTGGCGTCGTATTAACTTCTACAATGATATTTTCTAAAGCTTCTTCTTTGGTTCTATCACCGCTAGAAACAAGAAACGCCATAAAAGCAAACAAAGCAAATGTTACTGCCGCGCCTAGTAGTATAGATACTAAAAAGCGAACCATAGACTACCCCTTAGCTGCAGCGATAGAAATTCTGTCTATGCCCGCTTCTTTAATTGCATCCATTACTTTAACAACAACACCATGTTTCGCGTCTTTGTCAGCTTGAATGATTACAACATCAGTTGGTTGCTCAGCCAATAATTTTTCAATATTGGCCGCTACGCGCTCAACATCTACACGACGCTTGTCTAACCAGATCTCGCCATTATCTTTTATTGCAACAAAGATATTAGCTGACTTTTGTTTAGACTGATTAGCCGCTTTAGGTTTATTAACTTCAATACCAGCTTCTTTTACAAAAGAAGTAGTTACGATAAAGAAAATCAGCATGATGAATACGATGTCAAGCATCGGTGTCATATCTATTACTGCTTCTTCGTCTTCACGAATACGTTTACGTGCCATTCGAATATCTCTCTAGTGATGAGGTAAACTGTCAACCAGTTTAGCCTTTGCTAGTTTAACTTTAGCGTCTAACCTTGAACTGAAAAACACACCTGATAAAGCTGCAACCATACCCGCCATTGTCGGGATTGTTGCCATTGATATACCAGATGCCATCAGACGCGGATTACCAGTACCTTGTTGTGCCATTACTTCAAACACACCGATCATGCCGGTTACGGTACCAAGTAAACCAATGAGTGGACACATTGCCACCAAGGTTCTAATTGTGAGCATACGTTGCTCTAGTAGTTCTGTCGCTTCGGAGATCCAAGTATCTCTAATTCGATGTGCATACCAAGAAGTAGTATCTTCTCTCGCATCCCAACGTCCGACGATATCGTCTTTCATTTTTGGATAAACTTTTGATAAGAACCAATAACGTTCTATCATCATTATCCACATCAATAAGAGAGCGAAGGCAACAACGTAAAGCACGTTACCGCCAGTCGCAATAAAACTCCTGACAGATTCCCAAAGCTCTATCAGGAATAACATTATTTAGACTCCTTCTCGGCAATCGCTGCGATTAAGCCAGCGCTTTGCTCGTCTAATTTTTGTAATACAGACTTACTTCTACCAGCAACAATGCTGTGGATTAGGATAAGTGGCAATGCACAAATCAAACCTAGGGCAGTTGTTACAAGTGCAAGAGAGATGTTACCCGCCATAATTTTCGGGTCACCTGTACCAAATAATGTAATCGTTTGGAAGGTCATAATCATACCGATTACTGTACCTAATAGACCCATTAGTGGTGCAATTGCAGCGAACATTTTGATTAAGTTAATACCGCGGTCAACTTTTGGTGTTTCGCGTAAAATAGCTTCATCAAGTTTAAGTTCAAGTGTTTCTGCATCAACCGACTTGTTTTCAAAGTACACTTTTAATAAGCGACCAAGTGGGTTGTTGTCATTAGGTTGGTCAAGGTTCTTCTCTTGGGCTTTAATTTTAGAACTCATAGCACCAAGAACTATCATACGCTCTAGAGCAATAAGTAGACCAAAAAATAACAATACAGTAATGGCATAACCAACTTCTTTACCTTCATGGTAGAATTCCATTAATGTTTTCTTACGCGTTTCAAGCGTTAAGATAGCACCACGAGATGGATCCACATATAAAGGAGCGTAACCTGAAGTTACACCGAAGAATGATGAAGCTGCACCAGCAATGTAACCTGCAGGTTGTTTAGCTAGTGGTTGTACTTGACCCACTTCATCGTTGTAGTTTAAGTAGCCATTTTCAGATACTAAGTTGAAAGTACCGATACGTGTAACAGATTCAGTAGACTTTGAACCATCTAAGTTAGTTACTTCAGTAGTAAACTTAGAAATTTCACCTGATTGAGTCATTTCAGTTTGAAGTGCAAACCAAAGTTCTTCAAGTTGCTCAAGTTCAGGAATCGCTTTAGAGTTAGCGATTTTGTCTAAAGCTGCACCACGACCTGGGTATTCAGCTGAAACAAGTGACGTTACGATTGAACCGTAAGCATTAGCTGCAGCTGCACGACTCACACCGAACATTTCACCTAATGTACCTTGAGCGTTGTCTAGCTCTACAGCTTTCTGCGCTAAGGTAATTTCGTTATCAGCATATTCTTTAGTTAAACGCTTATTACGAGCTTGTTGGTCTGCTAAATCTTTTTTAGCTTTATTCAATAAAGCTTGTTTGTCAGCACGTGCAGAAGTAAATTCCGCTTCACGTTTTTTATCAATTTTAGCTTCAGAAATACGGTCATTTTTAACTTGTTTTAACAAGTCATCTAACTGATTAGCTGATGCTGAAGCTGCTACTGTCATTGAAGCAGCAAATAATACTAAATTAATAACTTTTTTCATTATTTTTCTCCTGCTGCAAATACTGGTAGTTTAGCTAAATCAAGTGGTAATTGCTTACGAGCCATACGAACGGCATCAGTTACAGGTTTCAAGTATTCGTCACCTAAAGCTTCCCATGCGCGTTTATCATTGTTCCAAACCCAAGAGTTTTTCATGTCAAGAGATTGAGCAACAAATGAAATACGTCCCATGTGGACAAAGTCTGCAGTAATCATACGATCACCTAAGTCAAGCTCACCTTGATACACACCGAATATAGTGCCGTAACTGGCTTCAATTTCATAAGCTTCAAGTACTAAACGAAACTGTTCAGATACTGAAACGTCTGAGTCACCCATTACATCACGTAAACCAGCAATACGCTCTTTACGTGCATCAATGTTCATAGGAACATCAAGGTCAACAAACTTGTCTAATGTGTCAATCATTTTATACATCAATGGCACTACACCTTGCTTGGTTTTATCTATACCAGCAATTTGATTTTGTAAAGATTGAATGTTGGCTTTTTGATCGTCAACCATAAGCTGAACGTGATCGTTATAACCTTTTAACACATCAGCTTCGTCAACTGTATTACGGTACTCAGCTAGTAGCTCTTGAGTTTGACCATAGATATTGTCGATTTTGCTTTGTGATTTGCTTGAAGCTTTAAAAATTTGAGCTTCGGCTTTTTGTAGATCTGTTAATGCGTCTGCAGCAGCGAAGTTGCTTGCTGAAAATGCTAGTGCGCCGATTATCGTCGATGCGATAAGGCTTTTCTTGCTTAATTTGGACATAGTTCCCAACCAATTGCTATTGAATTTTGATAACAAACTTTATTGTTAACGCAAATTTAATAATCTGCCATTTTAAGTTTTAATTTGTTTAGAATAAAACCATGCAATATTCCCAGAGGACAGCCTAACTGTCAACTAAGTACATTTAAAAGTCTGCTTATTTTACTTTTAACAAGTAAAGTAAACCTTTCGTAACGAGAATAGAACAATATATTCATTTAATAAAGAACAAGATTGATTTAATCGATGTTACAGAAGTCCTCTTAATTGTAAAAATATGTGCTCCCTATGTTTTACTAACTCTTTCGTAGTAAGTCAAACGATATTAGTGAATTGGCGCTTAATTCCTCTCTTTTGCTTCTTAATTGAACAATAATTAAACTTCACTAATATCAGGGGAGTAGTAATTAACTTCGTTAAAATTGGGTGAATACTAGAATAACAAGCTAATCTAAAGTGAATTTCACCCTTTAATTTGAGGATATTTAAATGAATATCAGGCTCGAAACCAGCCGGTAATTGAATATCGATTTTTAGGTGCAAATGGTGCAATAGAAGTCACTGAATGTACTTTATCAACATTAAATAATGTTAATGAATTAAATGCAGGAGACCAAGATCTCATTGGGGTTCCATCTTTTTCATAAAACTGTAACAACCCACCACAGTCTGGATGCCAACCTTCAGTAAAACCTAGCACGTAGGCAATACGTCTTGTCTCTCCGGGAATATTATCAATATGGCGTGTTAAAAAGTCACCTCTGCGATATCGAGTTGCCTGGCCATCTGCGAAATTTAATTCAGAGTTACTGGTAATTTCTTTAATAACCTCCAGCGTATTTTCTGAATTCAATAGTCCTAAAAAGTTACGCAACTCTATTAATGAGTTTTGTTCTATTTTATGTCGCCCGTATAAAAAACCACCCCCGTTAGCTGCCAGCTTATGGATGTCTTTATACAATTGATTTTGTGTTGTCACTGGTAATGCTTTGATTTCAGCATCAGTAGCTTGCCTATTTTGTCCATTTAAGTGAAAAGCATTAGCAAAGTCTACTTTAGTTTCCAATGATATTTTTAATTTATCTAGGCCAGGTTGTGCTAAAAAATCAAACACTCTGACAATACCATTTTTAGAAAATTCATCTTTTAATGTTGATATGTTTGTAATGTTTTTTATTTGAATAGTCATTTAATACCTATAATTCTTTTGGGTTTTCGCCACTTCTAAGCCACCCTGTTATGGATAGTCTATGACCTGTTGCAAAAGGTGAGACATAACCAACGAGATGATTAACTGGTACTTTAAAAACGTTTATTTCATTAAACGATGGAGAAAAACTTTTTTCAATTTCTAAATTACTATTAAGTATATGAAGCGCCCCACCCCAATCAACACACCAGTCTTTTGTTAAATTAATGACAAATGCCGCTATTCTGTTTTTGCCCTTAACATCGTCATTATGGCAACTAAGAAAGTGACCGGCCTTAAATCGAGTGATTTGCGCATCTAAAAAAGTTATCTCAGGTGCATCTAGTACCTCTCTAAAGTAATTTAATACCAACTCACTGTTTAAAAATTTAACAATGTCGTTGAAAAAATGTTGCGGCATTAAGTTATCATAGTAAATATCGTAAATTGGAATGGTTTCATAAAAGTACTGAAAATCATTTTCCGCTTGTTTATGCACTAACTTTATCAGATTGTTTTTATGGCTATCATCCCAACTTTCTACATCTAAACTATTTGAGTCTTGATGAATGCCATTGTTTTTAAATACCAAGTTCCATTGCTCTTGAACTGATATTTTATCATGGATAAAGTTCGCAGTTTTATTTGTTAAGGCTGTCTCTAACTTTACATAACCATCATTTAAATAGCTCTGCTTGAGTTTTGCTATATCTTTAGTTTTATTCAAAGATAATTTCATCTTTTACCTCAAGGTTTTCCTGTGAAACACTTTTATTAGCGCATAATTTTACTGTATTATCACATGCATATATTAAATAACCACTATGTGTTTGTTACTCTTGTCGCATACACCAATAAAACATTGCCCTATGACTTTAAGTGAATCGTTAAAAATAGCAGAATCTGCCCATCAACAAAAACAATTTGAAGTGGCTGAAAAAGCATATTTGAAAATTATTAATGAATATAGTAATAATGACGCAACTTATGGCTTAGCAACTTTATATGCTCAGACTAAACAATTTGAACGAGCCATACCATTATTTAAGGATGCGCTAGCTAAAGAGCCTTTCGCACTAGATATTACGCTTAATTATGCTATGTGTTTAAGTGCTCTAAATAAATCTGATTTAGTTTTAGCGTTAATCGAAGGTATTAAAGATCGATTACCGAACGATACATACATTATAAATTCATTTTCTCATTTATCTCTGTCAATCAAGCAACCAGAATTATCACTTGAAATAGCGACAAAATATGAAAACAATAATCCCCAAACAAAAATAATTTGTGCTCAAGCATATATGCAATCTGAACATTGGAATAAAGCAGTAGCTCTATGGCAAAAGGTAGGCATGTTACCGTCACAACAGGCTGTTATACAAAAAAACCTATCCATTTGCTACGCAAAGTTGAGGCAGTATAGAAATGCCATTAGCGCTTTTGACCTTTTTCTTAAACACACTCCAGTCAATAGTATTAACTTCTTAAAATTTGCTGATTTATATATTCTTGCTCGAGATGTAAAGCTAGCGAGAGTTCAATTAGACAAAGCCATAGCCCTGAACGATACTAGCTTGACTAAATATGAAATTGAAATACGCGTTTGTCGTTTTGAAAATGCTCAAGCGTCAGCATTAATTGCCGCTGACAACGCCTTAAAAATAGATCCAAGTAACTATATTGCATGGGGCGCTAAACAAGAAATTGGATCTCAATATAAGCAAGTAATTAGTTGTTTATCGCATCTTTTGGATGACTCGATAGATAATAATTACCAGAACCAACAAAATTTATTTATTTTAGCAAAAGCCTATGAAAAATTAGCACAATACCAACTGGCTTTTCGCTGTTTTAGTAAAGCCAATAATTTGCAAGAAGATATTATTCACCGTCTTAATTTAGCCTATGACCTTCCTAGTGCTGAAGAGCATAATCAATTTCTCCAGCAAGTTACCTCTTCAAATAAAATAAAACAGTTAACCCCTAGCCATATTTTTATTGTCGGTATGCCCAGATCTGGCACAACGTTAATGGATCGAATGTTATCTCAGCACCCGAATATAGAAAGTAGTGGCGAAAATGAAGCACTAGCATTATTTATTGAAAACAAAGTTAATGCGCAAAAAGAAAACATTGAAACCAATTGGGATGACTTTTTTAGTCAAAATAGAATTGAAATACAGCGTTCATATAACAGTAAAACGGCACTAAACGCAGACATTATAGTAGATAAAATGCCTCATAACTTTCGTTATGTGGGTGCTATATTATCTATTTTTGAACAAGTTAAAGTCATTCAAATGAGAAGAACGCCTGAAGATTTGGCATTATCAATTTTCTCTCAACCCTTTGCTCCACATCATAACTATGCAGCTAATTTAAAAAATATTGCCCATGCAATATTTCAAGCAAATAAGTTAATGGACTTTTGGCGAGATAGCTTTCCAGAACAAGTCATTGATGTAAGTTATAATCAGCTAACGACTTTACCTAAAGATGAAGCGAGGCTGATCTTTAAGTTTTGTAATCTAGATTGGAATGATGACTATCTAAATTTTCACAAAAAGCATGTTAATAGTTTTACCTTTAGTGAGCTGCAAGTAAGGCAGCCAATCAATACCAGCAAACAAAACTTTGCTCGCCATTATGAAGAAGAGTTATCAACATTTAGACAGTTTTATAATGAATTAACTCAAGGTAAATGCTGACTCCTAGCCTCTAACCATTGGCTGCGAGCTTTGAAGCTCGCTAAAATAGATTTTTGTTCTTCTTTAGATAAATCAGGGTGCCAGATAGAGAATATCATCACCACGCGATCTTCTTCTGAAGGATTAATAGCTTCATGTACAAAAGAGTCATCAAAAATAATGACCTTACCTTTTTGCCAAGCCCTAATTTCATCTGCTACGGTTAAATAACCACCTTTTGGCACAATAATCGGTAAATGTACCGTCAAACTATGATTAGACTGTCCAAAGTGCGGCTGGATATGCTGTCCAGCTTTTAATAACGAAAAAAACACCTCAAATGGGTTTCCATCGACCTTGTATAAAGGGATGTTTGCCAATATTTTTGCTGTTTTAGGCATTAATGACAATAAATTATTATTAGCTACGCCATCTTTGTATATATTGAGTGCCGTCCAATTTTTTGATCCTACCAATGATTCAAAACCTTTTACTTTATAGCTACCATCTAAATATGGCACGCCTTTTTGCTCAATTAAACTCAGGAGCTTACCAAATTCATCTGTTAAGTCATCAAAGCTGTTTTCAAGTAATTGGCACCAATCAAATTTGTTACTCTCATGGATAGGCTTAGCGTCAAGTTCAGGAATGTAGAATAAATGTGGTTTTTGACCATCTGTTAGGTAATTTACCTGCTCATTATGAGTTTGTGGCCATATAGCGTTTGCTATTCTTGCACTGCCCTTTGTCGTTTCAACACTTTGTATGTGTAGTTTTGTAAAATGAGAACGTAGTGCATTATTTGCGTTATAAGATCTTACCCGGGTTTCATAAGATAGCTTTTCGTTTTGATGCATTAAAGTCAACCTAGCATCAATATCATTACCTAATGAGTATAAAGCTAAAGCTTTTTCTAGTTCGCCGACTTTTTGGAAAAAGTAACCACCATAAAGGTAGGCTTTCAAAAGCCATTTGTCATGTTTAATGCAAGCTAAATACGCATTTCCAGCATTTTTTGTCTCGCCTATTTGCTCTTCAATAATGGCTAGTCGATAAAGCTGCTCTACGTCTTTATCATTGTTAGCTATGTATTGTCTTAATAATTCCAAACCCTGTTGGTTATTCTGGCTATTAAATTCCTGATCTACTTGTTCTAATAGGCTTTTTTTGCTCATAGCTTATATCCCATGACTTTCCAGCCCATAACATCTGCATTGTCATTCAACTGTATCAATTTAAAAGATACTTTAGTGTCCAACTTTTCAAGTGAAGTACAGAGCTTCTTCACTTTATCTTTCGATAAAGACGCTAAAATCAATTGATTTAATCTCGAGTTTTCTGCATCAATTCTTGTTTTCATATCTTTAAATGCTTCCATTATAACGACAAGATTTTGATTTTGGTTTTTAAGCTGAATAAGTTTATCAATTGCCAGAAAAACCTGACCTGTAATGGCATTACTTTTGATCCAATCAGTATTGTTAAGGATTTTTTCTCCCGCGGCATTCAATTGTTGCAAAGTCAAAGACCCTGCTAAAAACAACGCAAAATTTTCCAATAAGCCACTTTCAAGCAGTAAATTAAATTCTTTTATTTTAACCTTTGCAGGAATGACCACTTCACTATTTTCATGATGCATAACAAACATAAACTGTCCTTTATGCTTTAAAACTCTCACTAGTTCAGGGGTAGATAAACTTAGATTTGAATACTCTAAGCCAAATTGACTTGTCACAGCATCAAACACACAATCGTCAAATGGTAGTTTTTGAATATTTATATCAGGAATAAAATGAACGGTACTTAGCAGCACATTTGCATCAGTATATTTTTTAGGGTCTATAGAAGCGCGATCAACTGCGGTAACTTTTAGGCTTTTATTA
>TARA_R110000765_G_scaffold178897_2_pt1 | contig 31166 bp, 47 predicted proteins | sample TARA_R110000765 | Tara Oceans TARA_R110000765 (sample SAMEA4398168) | marine metagenome | biome: Polar Biome; feature: [MES] marine water layer (ENVO:01000295) within the mesopelagic zone...; material: water (ENVO:00002006), including particulate matter (ENVO:01000060) such... | reverse complement strand
GACACGTCTGCAATGTTCGACCTATCTTCAAGTACATCAATGTTTAGCCAACAGCCAATGCAAGCGTATGTCATACAACAAGACGTACAAGACCAAACTGAAATATCAACACAAATTCAAAACAGAGCAACGCTTTAAACCCCTTAATTATGACTAAAATAGTAGAACTTATTATTGATGAAAACAACGAAGAAAACAAAGATGGAGTATTCGCAATTTCATTAGTAGAACAGCCTGCAATAGAATCTGATTTCATTGCATTAAGCAAACAAGAAAAGAATGTAGAGGTTCTCTTTAAACAACAAGATAAGGATAAGCAGATATTGACCGGGGCTGTATTAATACCGAACAAGCAAATATTAAGAGTAGATAAAGAAACCGGAGAAGATTTCTATGTGTATTTTTCAAGAGATACAATACGAAAAGCATCCGAATTATTTATGATTAATGACAATCAGCATAACCATACACTACATCATAAATCGGATTTACAGAATCTTACAGTAGTTGAATCGTGGGTTAAAGATAATCCGATAGACAAATCTGTTCATTATGGCTTTGAAAAGTTACCGGAGGGTACTTGGTTTGTTTCTGTAAAAGTAAATGACAAATCTATTTGGGATGAATATGTTAAAACCGGAAAAGTTAGAGGTTTTTCAATAGAAGGATACTTTACAGATAAGACAGAATTAAGTGAGGATGAAATTACCTTACAGAAGATTAAAGCAATAATAAGAAAAACATTTTTTAAGGGATAATACTAACTTTCACTTAATTTAATCTTTGTATTAGTGAACATTAACAAATTTTTTAAGATGGCACAAAGCAAAAAAGTCCTCAATTCTATTCGCACTTTGTTGGGTATGGAGTCTGAACTTGAATTACTTGCAGAAGCAGTACTCGAGGACGGAACTAAAATCGGTACAGATAGCGACGAATTTATTGAGGGTGCTATGGCTTATGTTGTTTCGGAAGATGGAGAGAAGATGCCTTTACCAACCGGCTCGTACAAGACACAAGAAGGTGTTTCTATGGAAGTTGTTGACGGAGAGGTTACATCTATTTCAAAAGAGGAAGAAGCCGTTGAAGAAACGGAAGCTAAATCGGATGATAAAAAAGAGGAAGAAGAAATGTCCTCTGAGATTGACTTATCTGCATACGCTACGAAAGAACAATTAGTCGAAGCACTTGGAACATTACACACGGAATTGTCAGAGATGATTTCAAACGTAATGAAAGAAAATAAATCTTTGAAAGAGGATTTATCTAAAGTTTCAAAGTTATCGGCAGAAAAGCCGGTTAAACATTCTCAAACAAATCTTCAAACTGAATCTTATAACTCGGGTAACAAAGCCTTAGATATGATTCTCAAACTTCAAAATCAAAACTAATGAACAAGAATTATAAATTCAAATCAGCAAAGTACGAATTGGCTACCGATATTGCTATTGGTGCAAATTCTTATGCAGGTGTATTATCTTTACCATATTTAGCCCCTGCTGTAAAATTAGCTGACACAGTTGCTAACGGATATGTAACGGAATTAGATGGTATTACTTTAAAAGCAGTAGTAAACACTCTTACACCGGGTACAATGATTAAGGCAGCCGGTTGTGATTGGGATCAAGACCCAACATCTTTAACTTTAGGAGAATCAATTCTTGAAGTTACCGATATGATGGTGAATGAAAGAGTATGCCGTAAGACTATATACCCAACTTGGATTGGAGCAGGATTTAGTGGTCGTAATGGAGCGATTCCATCTGACTTCGCAACATTCTTAGTTAGTACGATTGCTAATAAAACAGCCGAAGAAGTTGAAACTCGTATTTGGGTAGGTGGTGCATCTCCAACTATTGCAGGATTCTTATCTAACGACGCTGTATTTGATAGACCGGGTTTAGCAGCAGGTAAAATGGCTATTTTAGGAGGTGTAAATGGTCAAGCAATTACAGCAATTACGGCAACGAATGTTATTGAAGGATTCGGTAAAGTTTACGCAAACGGAAATGCAAATTGTCCGGGAATTATGGGTAAGGCTGATACGCAATTCTTAGTAAACCAAAAGACATTCGGTTTATATATGCAAGCATTAGGAGAATCCGGTCTTTTACAAGGTGTAAATCTTCAAGGTACTAACCAATCAATGGCTTCATTAGTGTACTTAGGTGTACCGGTTAATGTTTGTCCGGGAATGCCGGATAATGCAATTATCTTATGTCAAAAATCTAACTTATTCTTCGGAACAAACTTAGGAACTGATATGACAGAAGCTAAATTAATTCCATTCTACGAATACGATGGTTCTGATAATGTTGGTATCTCTATGAGAATGGCAATTGGTGTTCAAATAGGTGTAGCATCTAATATAGTATTAGGTACAACAGCAGCTATTTTACCGTCTTAATTATAAACTTTTAAATACTAAAAAATGGCTTGTACAATAGCAATCGGAAAGGCAAGATACTGCAAAGTTCAGCCCGGAGGTATAGATAAAGTTTATGTAATTGATAGATTTGATGCAAGTGCTGTAAAAACATTAGCATCAGCAGATGGTGTTTTATCAGCTACTACCGGTGTTGTTACATTTAGTGGGACAGCAGGAACATTCTTTCAATTTGATACTGACCCGTACCTTAGTTCGCTCAACCAATCGGTTGTTGTTAACGAGGGTGGTGGTGTTGGATTCCAACAAGATATTGAATTGACATTCAAGGGAGTTGTAGGTGCTACGGATGTTTTAATGCAGAATTTGACCAACGGAACTTGGCAAATGGTTGTAGTAGATAATACCGGAACACCTTACTTTTGTGGAGTAGATAAAGGAATGGTTTGTACCGGTGGTACATTTGGACACAATGGAGATAAGGCTCTTTCTGATAACTTTGGTTACACATTAACCTTTACAGCTATCGAATTAGAACCGGCTTTAAATTGTGGTACAGTTACTACATTTACTGCTCAGACTTATGTAACAATAAGTGCTTTACAAGAAAAAGGAGCATAACAATAATTTCTGTTTTTTGATTAAAAAGGGTAGGTAGCAATACTTACCCTTTTTTATTTAATCTATATTCTATGAAACGACTAAAAGTAATATCAACAGCAAGAGGTTCAGAAATAAAACTTAGCATATCAGAAAAAATTGTATTTTCTGAATATATGAGTGATGATGAATATAATTTTGCCATAAAAAATTATCCTAATTTCTTCGAGAAGCCAAAAGCTAAAAAGAAAGAAATAAACATTGGAGGATATGATTCAGATAAGTAGAACAGCAGGTAGAAAATACATTACTTTAAACACAAAGAAAGGATTGTATTCTAACACCACTTCTGAAAAGCAATATTTACCCGATGGTGGTAGATTTATACCTTATAGAAGTGGTCAAGATACAAAAGCATCTTTACAGCTAACAAACGAGTTAACTTCTAAAGTAGTTTCAATACCTTTAAATGTGTTGGAAGAAACAGAAAGGAGTGTAACATATTTCTTTGAATTTAATCCAAGTACATTATCTCAAAAAGGTATTTACAATTACATAATTATTGAAAACATACAAGATAATACCGGTAAAAAATCAAGCGATTGGTTCTTTACTGATAAAGGCTTGTTTGTTATGTATAATGACGATACATTTACTGAACCATATATTACACCGGATGTAGAAGTAATTCCTGCAACAAAAGTGTATAAACCACTATAAGATGAGCGAATTATTACAATTAGGGCAAGGACATCAATATGTAGATGATTCAGAAGTAATTAAGCAAGGCGACCCATTTGTTTCTTTTGGTAAGGCTAATAATTATCCGGACTTTTTAATCAATTTATACCAAAAATCAGCAATTCATAACGCACTATGTAACTCTATTGCAACGTGGGTTTATGGCGAGGGTATCTCTTCCCCACAAATTAACGCAAAACCGGAAGCTTGGGCAAAATTTAATTCATTATTTGAAAAAAGCATAGGTAAAAATACAATTCAAAAGTGCATTTTAGACCTTAAAGTTCACGGAGGCTATTACTTATCAATATCATATTCGTTAGATAGAACTACAATCTCTGAAATTAACCATATGCCGTTCGAGTGTATGAGAGTTGAGCCGGAAATTGATGGAGAAGAAAGTGAATATTACCTATATTCTAAGAATTGGGAACACTATAAAACATTAGGCTTCAAAAAAGTTAAATCTTTTGACCCTAATATGAAGAAAGAATACCCTAATCAAATAGCTTGTTTTAAGATGTATTCCGTTGGGCAATATTACTATCCTAAACCGGATTATCAAGGTGGTATTAACTACATAGAACTTGATAAAAATGTATCTGAATTCCATTTAGCTAATATCAAGTCCGGTTTAGCACCAAGTTTTATGATTAATTTCGCTAATGGTATTCCATCTGACGAAAAAAGACAAGCTGTAAAGAATCAAATAGAGCAAGAATTAGCCGGAGCAAGTAATGCAGGGAAATTTATTGTGTCATTTTCGGATGATAGAAATAATGCACCGGAAATAACTGTAATGCCTCAATCGGATGCAGACAAACAATATGAATTTCTATCTAAAGAAATTACTTCTAAAGTAATGGTTTCACATCGGGTGGTTTCTCCAAGATTATTTGGTGTAAATGCTGATGGTGGAGGGCTTGGAAACAATGCCGATGAACTTAGAACTGCAAGTATATTGTTTGAAGATACAGTTATTGATAATTACAGAGATATTCTAACAGAATCGTTTGAATTATTAATGTATGAAGCAGGGCAACCTATAAAATTAGACTTTGTTTCTAAGAATCCATTCGAATCAGAGGAAGATGTTAAAAGAGATGTTGAAGAAATCGAAGCATCTGCCGAAATTAATATGTCAGATGAGGATGAAAATTCGTGGTTAGAACATTTGGCTGATAAAGGCGAGAAGATTAATACGGAAGAATGGGAGTTATTAGAGGAAACGGAGGTGTTAGATGCCGAATTAGAAGCACAGACACACAATACACCTTATAATTTTTTCAAGCGTTATGCAGACCCAAATGACAAGTCGAAAATAGATAAAGGATTATACAAAATACGTTATCGATATTCTGAAAATCTTTCTAAGAAAAGTAGATTGTTCTGTAAAAATATGGTAGCAAACGCTAAGATGGGAGTTTCGTATAGATTCGAGGATATAAACGAAATGTCTGCCGATGGAATAAATGGAGAATTTGCAGAACGTGGAAAAACCAAATACTCGATTTGGTTATACAAAGGAGGTTGCTACTGCCATCATAAATTTGTCCGACAAGTATGGTTCAGAAAACGATTAAAGGGTAAATTCTTACCGAATAAAGGGTTAGATAACGACAAGGATGTAACAGACCAAGAGCCACAAGGACAAGGGTTAAGGAATGCACGAGGTTGGAAGAAGGCAAATACAGCACCAATCGATATGCCAAACAGAGGAAAAGTAAACTAAGATATGGAAGCTATACAATTTACGGAAGAACAAAGAAGATGGTCAGAAAATGCCTTTCAATTAGGTAATATCGCTAAGTCTTTAATGGGTAATGTTGAGAATGTTGTAGATGGCAATTTTCTCGGTGTAAATCAAATACAGAATCCCGATTTTGAATATAACATACCGGGAGAAACATCTCCGGTATTAGGGAATGAATTAGTTCAGAACGGAAGCTTTGAAGAAAAGAGTGCTGAATTAATTCTAAATGGAGAGTTTCTTAATGGAACAGATAATTGGGATGAAGATGGGGGTTCTACAATATCAGTTGGTACACACAAGGGTAGGTTTGATGTTGCTGATATTAATATATTAGATAGTTCCACCGGTTCAAGAATTACCCAACCTTTTAATTTTACAAATGGTGCGAGATATGAGATACAAGTTGAAGTATATTTAGTTAGTGGAAAATTTAAAGTAGATGCAGCTGATAGTGTAGCACCATTAGATTGGATTTCAACAACTGAAACCGGTAAATGGCAAACATTAACCGGATATATTGATGCAATAAGTACAACAACATCAGATATATTTCTAAGGTCGGGAGAGGTTGCTCAATTTTATTTAGATTCTATATCTATAAAACAACTTGACCCAAACGATAGATGGATTGGTGGAACTGGTTGGTCTATTAAAGATGGATTTGCTGAATGTGATGGAAGCCAAAGTTCAAGTTCAAATATACAACAAAATTCAGTTGGTGTAGGTGTTGGTAAATTATATCAAGTTCAATTTACAGTTCTAGAAATATCAGCTGGTGATGTTGGTGCAAGAATTGGTGCAGGCTCACCCGATACAGAAAGAAATAGTGTTGGTACATATACAGAATCGTATTTTTCTATTACTAACGATGTTTTTTATGCAGTAGCAAATCCAAATTTTATTGGTAAAATAACAAATATATCAGTAAAAGAAATAGAAGCCGTAGATATAGACTTATGGACAACCATTGTACCTAACATTGAAAGTTCAATTGTTATTGGTTATGGTCAAGCAGCCATAAATTACGATTCAAATGGTTTACAAGGTTTGTGTGGTATATCGCAAGATATTCTTCAAGTAGGTTCTATTTATAAAGTGGTAATAGATTACAAGGCTATAAATGGGGCAGCAGAAGCAGTTGCAGGAACGACTACAAATCCGAGTCTACAATTAACATCTACCACAAGAACTACCACAAGTGCATTATTATCAGTATCGGGTAATAGTACGTTTTCGATTCAAAGAAAATCAGATACAAGCGACTGTAATATTGTTATTTATTCTGTACAAGTTTATAAATTAGACTACTTTACCACTTGGTCGACACAATCAAATTGGGTTTTTGATAGAGGCGTTGGATTAAATGGAGTAGGAATAGGAAATAATAACACCACACAATCATTTGCAGCAGTTGCAGGAGAAACTTACAGAATTGAATATGAAATTTCAAGCTATACACAAGGTTCTGTTAGAGTACAAATAGGTGGTACTAATGGAACTGCAAATGCAAGTGTAGGTACTTTTGTAGAAAATGTAATTGCAACCAATACCGGAGATATTGAAATACAAAATGTACAAGTAGGAGGCGATAATTTTATTGGAGTTATTACGTATCTTAAAATACAAAACGGAGAGCAATCTGATACCTTAGATATGACAGACCCTGCACCGAAAGCGATATGGATTCAAAACGGAGGTAATTTGAAAGTAACAACTATGTCCGGTACTACTCAATACATACAAAGTTTGCCAAATGATACTTATATTGATTGGCTAAGAATTAAACGACTTTGGGTAGACGGAACAACCGTATCAGATATAACAGCAATTTACTAAAACTAAGAAAATGGCAGCACTTACAGAAGAAGAAAGACGTTGGTCGGAAACATCGAATCAATTGGGAAATGTAGTTAAATTTATAGATTCGGAAAAAAGCAATACAGTCGATTTGCTTGACCCAAATCCAAAAGCAATATGGTTTCAGAATGGAGGGAGTTTAAAGGTTTTAACTATGGGAGGAACGACAATAGAAATAGCGTCTTTACCATCTGATTTTAAAATTGATTGGTTGAGAATTAAACGTGTATACGCTACCGGCACAAGCGTAAGTAATATAACTGCAATCTATTAAATTATGAATGCACAAGTTATATTTATAGATGCTGATTATATTAAAGCCTATTCTCAAGTAGGTGGTAATGTAGATGACAAGTATTTATTATCTGCTACCATTACAGCACAAGACAAGTACATACAGCCAATACTCGGAACAAACTTGTACAACGACCTAAGAAATAACATCGATAATTTAACCGGTGCTAATTCTAATTATCCAAATCTAATGGATAATTTTATCCGTATGGCCACGATGAGATGGACATTAGTGGAATTATATCCTTACTTATCAAATAAGGTTCTGAATAGTTCTATTAGTCAAGTATCCGGAGATAACGCAACACCAATTCCAAAGTCAGAAGTTGATTCGTTAATTAGTTTGGAGCGTAACAACGCACAATTCTATTCTGAAAGGCTTATAGACTATTTGCAAGCGAATACGGACTTATATCCTAAATACAATACTATTGCATCATCTGACCAAATGCAGCCAATGTACTCAGCTTATTATGAGAATGGGTTAACTATAAGTGGAGGTGCAAATAGAAATTGGTTGAACAAAATTAATTGCTGTAAATAATGGGAAGACCTAAAGGAAGTAAAAACAACAAAGATGAAAATGAGGTAAAACTTAAAGTATATCTTGAAAAGCAGAAAAAAAGATGCAAGAAAAATTAGACTACGCATTATTCAATAGTATTAATTTAGGTGCTATTTCATTTACTTTTATACAAATAGAATCGGTGCTAACAATTGCAGTATTAATAACGGCTTTAATTTATAACATCAAGAAATTAAGAAAAAAAAATGATTGAACATTTTAAACCTTCTGAATTTAATTGTTGTTGTGGGAGTTGTTATGATATGGTAAACCAAGATTCGTTGCATCGTTTAGATTTAGCGAGGGAAATGGCAGACGTTCCGTTTAAAATAAACTCGAGTTGGAGATGTGAAAACAACAATACAAAAGTAGGTGGTAAATCTACATCGGCTCACTTGAGAGGAACAGCTTTTGATATTGCCTGCGAACACTCAACACAAAGATTCGGAATTGTACACGCTTTATTGGATGCAGGATTTACAAGAGTTGGAATAGGTTCAAACTTTATTCACGCAGATGACGATTCAGAATTACCAAACGAAGTAATGTGGTTGTACAAATGAAAAAGATATTACGACAATGGCTAAAGGCTATGATAAGCCAACTAAACTAACAAATACCAAAAGAACGTGTATATGAAACTATTATTGAAATCCTTACTACAATTACCCGATGTGCTAAAAGAGGGCGTTAAACAAAAGAAATGGAGTGCTAAACGAAGTGTATCGGGTTTACTTATAGCCGGAGCATTAGCAGACATATCTTCTAATGGACTTTCAGAACTAAATGTAGCACTTTGCTTTATTGCTGTTTTACCTTTATGCTTTACTGTATTTAAAAAAGAATAAAACTTCATTTTTCCCCCGAAATAAGCAGCTTTAGAAATAAGGCTGTTTTTTTTATGCAAATTAATTTAAAATATAGTTGCTATATATAAAATATTATTTCTATATTTGCTTCATCAATGAACAACTAACCTAACAAATACAGAAATTATGATTTCAAAAGCACAACAAAAAAGAGATTCAGAAAAGAGAGCAACATTATCAAGACAGATGTCAAGAAAATTAATTTCTTTTCAATCACAATATATTGGAGATTATGTAAATTATGAAGTTGCACAAATTCAAGAATTAGCAAATTCATTTAAAGGTTCTGATATAGAAAAAGTAAAAGAAAATACAATCGGTAAGACTTTTAATGAAGTTGTTAAAATGAAGATTTTTTCTTCACACGAATTAAATTGTTTTACTGTAAAATATGATTACAAACAACCACACAATCTTAAACACGATAATTTAGTAGAGAGTATAAATTTAGGTTCTGTTATAAATGCACAGAGAACAATGGAAATAATTGAATTAGAAAAAGTTTCGTTTTATGTGGAAGCAAAAAAATCATTTGACATTAAATTTAATAAAGTAATAGATAAAATGTGTCAATACGATTTCACAAGACGCTTAGTAATAGATGAAGTTTCAGATAGAGGTTCAGACTTTGAAATTCTTGTATGGAACCCACTTGATGAAAATGCTTACACATCTGATAGAAGCAAAAAATTAGAGGGAGTTGAATTTTTCTTTCACGCAAGACTAATATATGCAAATGGTGCTATCAAAAGACCACATTTCAGATTCATAACAACTACTCGTTCAACTTACTTATCTAAATAATAACAAGGAGGGTGTCAAAGCCCTCCTATAACACTTTAATTATGAAAAGAGTCGTAATAGTATTCCAAAGAGCAACAAAGCTTACAGAGGGCTTAAAACAGATGAAATCACCGGCAAGGAATTCAACTAAAGTATTTCGTTTTGAAGTAGAAGAAGAAGAAGTGCAGTTATTAATATCAGAACTTGAAGAACTTAATTCTCCATTCACTTGTAAAATATGGGATATATAAAATATAATTGTGGTGCTGTTGTATATGTAAAATATTATTTATATATTTGCTTCATCAATAAATCACTAACCAACTAAAACACAAGATTATGAAGTTTTATCCTAATGCACTTAAAAATAAATTTGTACCATATAGTCAAAGGTGCGAAAATGAGTTAACAGAAATCAACGAATGGCTACGCAACAACAAACGCTTACAAGGTTCTAAAGAATATAACGAAAAAATTGAAACGGCTGAAATGTTGCACGAAATTGTCTTTGACCTATAAACCAACAATAACAACTAAAAAAAAATTATGAGCAATTTAGACCACTTATTCGGAGATGTAATGGGACAACTTCAAGACCTATTACCGGACAGATTTAAAATTGTCGCAAAATACAAAGCCGGCAAATTTGAAGAAATCGACAGAGCCAAAACGCAAAAGGAAGCAATATTTTTAATGGAGGGTTACAGATTGGCTTATCAAGATGGATGGACAATTACTTACCATAACATAGAAGATTAATCTAAAACAAGAGAGATGAAAGCAGTTGAAGAGATATTGACCGGGTTAACAGATAATCAATTAATGATGTTTATACGAATGTTCTATCGGGACAGCAGACATAAAGAAGTTTATCAGATGTGTTCTGATATATTAGACGAAAGATTACTAACAATTAAATACTAAAGATTATGAGCAGATTATTCAACGAATTTATACAAAGAGTATTTGAGGGAAATCCATACGCTTACGAGCAGGAATTATCTAATCAAATAAATGCAGAGCAGGAGCAATTCTATTATGAAAGGCAAAAGTGGTTAGATGGCGAAATAACGCTGTTTAACGGAGGAACTGTTGAGCAATGGGTTTCACTTGGTAGACCTAAAAATAATAACGCAGCACTATGATACGAGTTTATAAAAAATAATTAAACTATGGTTGTATATGTAAAATATTATTTATATATTTGCGTCATCGAAAGCAATAAAGCTAAGATTAAAAACACAAGATTATGAACGCAACGCAATTACTTCAACACATTAAAGACCAAAATTGTATTTCTGATAATTTTGTAAATGTAGAAAACGAAAACCACGATATTAATATTTGGTTCAGTAGAAGCATATCAAAGTGGGTATTAGAATTAGATGGTATGATTATAAAAGATGCAAAGCATTGTATTACTTTAGTGAACAAGTTACAAGATATGAATTTAATAGGGGCTTAATGCTCCTCTAACCCATAACAACTAAAACACAAGATTATGATTGAGAAATTAGACAAGTACAAGCAGAATTTATCTATAAAGAATGGTAACGAGGTGTGGTCTTATACAACACACGTAGCAACTTTACACGATGACCATATACAAGTAAAAGGACATTGGTCTATGACAACTACCAAGCATATTAATTACGTGGCTAAAGAGTATAATTTAGAACAAAGAAGTTATGATTAAATTAAGATTAGATAAATCGCAATACATTAAGAATTGCAGCACCGAAAAATCGTATGCCGTTAAGTTCAGCAAATACGATGATGGTATGACTTTTATATCATCTAAGCATTCTACACTAACAGAGATAAATAATTACCGGGATGGTAAGTGTTGGAGTACAGAATGGGGATTAGATTTCCCATTATGGCTTTATGATAAGTTTACAGATAAGCAAAAGATTTCCATTCAGATGATAATTGAAGAAAATGAAGAAGAAGATAAAAAGCGAGCAGAACAGATTCCTATTACCGGAAAGTAGAAAAGAGTTTATATCGAGAATGATATGGCTTATAGGAGAAATAAAGACTTCTGATAAAGGAACTGATTTTGATATTATGAAGCTATTAGAATTTCATTTAAGGCTTAGAGATAAATCATTAAACGCTTTATTTCTTGGAAGACTTCAAAAATATATCTACGAGAATGTAGATGGTAACAGACAAAAATTATTCACTAATTGGTTAGACTTATATGAAAATCAAAAAGAGTAAAGATAGAGTAGAGGATGCACTTACAAAACACCCACGCCTAAGAGATGATGACAACAAATTACTTGCGAACATTTGGTACGCAGAGTTAAAAGAAATGAATTTTAATACATTAAGAAACACAATGGAGTTTCTAAAGATTCTAAGTCAAGGGAAATTAAGCAATGCTGAATCTGTAAGAAGATGTAGAGCAAAGCTGCAAGAATTACATCCACAATTAAGAGGAAATTCATATTCAGATAGGCACAAAGAAAAAAAAGAAGTTCAAGAAGATTTGAGGAACTTTGATGTATAAAATTTATTAACTATATTTGCAAACTAAACAGAGAAACAGAAATTATGGAAGTAAGAAAAAGTAAAGTGATGGCAGTTACCGGGAACGGAACTTGGGATGGAAGTTACGGAACAATGTACAAATTTGAAATTGTATTTCAAGATGGTTCAGTAGGAGAATATTCTTCTAAATCTAAAGACCAAAACAAGTTCGAGGTAGGAGCAGAAACAGAGTTTGAATATTACGGAGGTAAATTTCCTAAAGTGAAGCCGGTTTACGCTCAACCAAATACACAAGGGAATAATACTACAAGCCCTGCAAAAGCATTTGGTAAAAGTGATGATGTACAGAATAAGATTGTACGACAATCAATGTTAAAAGCAGCAGTAGACTTTCACGCCATTAACCCGGAGTTAAAACCATCCGAAGTTGATGTATTAAAAACAGCCGAAAGATTTGTGTCATTTGTTAATGGCAATTCAGAAGTTCAATTACCAAAAGATTGGAATAAGGAAGAAAAGGTTGAAGTGAAGAAAGTTGAAGTCTTACAAGCCAATACATCTGACAACGATTTACCCTTTTAATAACAAATAAGAAAGAAGCGTTCTAAGAGCGTTTCTTTTCTTTTAAATACAAATACACTATGATAAAGTTTACAGCACACACACCACAAGAAAAGTGGATTAAAACTAATTTTGAAAGCAAAGCAGAACTAATAAGACAATCCGGGTTAACAAGACCAACGATTGACAAGATGTGTAGGGATTTATCTTTCTTCTACAAGTACGTTCCTTTGTTCTCTAAAATATCTCGTAAGAGCAAAGAGAGTATAATAAGAAACGTGTCTAAGTAATGGAGTATTCATTCGATATTGAATACGCACAAGCGTACGGAGTTGCCGAAGCAATTATGATTAAGAATTTTCAATATTGGATTATTAAGAATAAAGCAAACGGAACAAATTTATACGATGGTAAAACTTGGACATTTAATTCTGTAAAGTCTTATACTTCTATTTTTCCCTTTTGGAATAAGAACCAAGTTGAAAGAATATTAGTTTCATTAAGAAAGCAGGAAGTTTTAACAACCGGGAATTATAACAAAGCAAAATACGACAGAACAAGATGGTACGCATTTATAGATGAGAAACGATTTATCGATAAGAATAACTCCATTTCTGCAAAACAAGAAATGCAATCCAAGAAAACAATAAATGCAATTCCTCAAAAGCAGGTTACTATACCAAATAGTAAAACTACATATAATAAACCTAAAGATAATAACCCATATTATACGGAGTTGTTATTTGTCTATGACAAATTCTGCAAAGAAACTTTTGATGCTCCTGCAAAAATAAATGGAATGGAGGGGAAAGCGTTAAAACAGATAATATCTTATTTGAAAGGATTATGTAAGGTTAAAGGAGATGATTCATTAGAGGCAGTAAAAAACGCATTCAGCTACATATTATCTAATTGGTCAAGCTTAGAACCTTTTTTACAAAAGCAAATTAAACTTTCACAGATAAATTCAAATTTAGCAAACATTATAAACCAACTGAAGAATGGAACAGAAAGAAAATCAAATAGCAGTAGTTTGGCAGCAGAAATACTCGCTAAGTATAGCTAATCCAATAAGCCAAGAATTTAAAATAGATGTTCTTAAAATGAATATTGATAAATTGGTTCAGTTTACTTTAGATGCAAAACCACCATCATTGTACAAGCAATATAAACAAGAGGAAGAAAAGACGATAGATATTATTTCGCTTATGATTATTGAATTTCAAGACTTTTTTAATTGCAAAACTAAAATGAATAAATCTCAAATCGTAGAATCATCATATTTGATTTGTGAGAGGTTTAGACATTTCAACTACTTTGACATAGGACTTTGTTTTAAAAACGCTAAGATGAACGAAAAAGTGTATGATAGGATAGATGGTGGGATGATATTGGAATGGTTAGCCAATCACGATGTAAACAGAACCGGGTTAGTAATAACGGAACGAGAAAAACAAAAGAGCAGACAAGATTCAGAATGGTCAGCATTAGGAGAAAGAAGTTCATTTCAAAGTTTAAAAGATTTCCTAAGATGAAGAATGACGAAGAGAGAAAAGAGTGGCATAAAAAAAAGAAAATTGATGAATATGATAAGCGAAAAATTTATGTAGAAGATTGTAAAAAAAAAGGCTTAGTATATCAAACTGCTTTTGAATTAATGTTTGGTAATTATGAAAACAAAACAAGTAAAGCAAGAGTATTCTATACTGCAAGACAAAATAGTGCAACACTAAATGGAAAAAAAATGTATTGATGAAAAAGCATACAAAAATATATATGAAATATTTTGATTATATTGCAGATGATTTTATTCCTTGCGAGTGTTGTGGAACAAAAGCAGTTGACATTCATCACATTGTAGCGAGAGGAATGGGAGGTTCTGAAAAGGATAACATTAATAATTTAATGGCAGTATGTAGAATCTGTCACATTGAATATGGGGACAAGACAAAATATGTGGAATGGCTACAAGTACTCCACAATAAAAAAGTCAAAGAACAAACAACCGGAATATGAATTGCAAAAGGCTGTTTGTTTATACCTTGATTTAAAATACCCAAAAGTGTTTTATAATGGTTCAGCCGGAGGAATGAGAACATATATGTCAGTAGCTAAAAAGATGAAAGCAACCGGTTACAAATCGGGTTTCCCGGACATATTTCTTTACGAACCAAAAGGAGTTTATTCGGGTTTAGCAATAGAATTAAAAGTGAAAGGAAATTATGCAAGCCCAAAACAAAAAGAAGTATTACAGTTACTTAACGACAGAGGTTATCTTGCCAAAGTTTGTACAGAATTCGACCAAGTAAAAGAAACGATTGACAGCTATTTAAAATAATTATGGAAGAGTATTATTCTTATAAAAAGTTCGATGGTTATTCGACTTGTTTTAGACAACCAAAAGCAGATTCACATTGTAAATACATTCACGGATATGCTTTAGAATTTCATTGCCATTTCAAAGGGAGATTGGATGACAATAATTGGGTACTTGATTTCGGTGGGTTTAAAGAATTTAAAGAAAAAATGAAGTATTGGTTTGACCATACATTAGTAATTGATAAAGATGACCCAATAAAAAACAAAGCAAAAGAATTACAATCTGATGGATATGTACAGTTAAGAATTATGAACGGAGTAGGATGTGAGAAGTTTGCAGAATTTGTAGCAAAATTATTACAAAAACATTTACTTGAAAATACAGATGGAAGAGTTACAGTTGTAAGAGTTGAATGTATGGAGAATTCAAACAATAAAGCATCCTATTATCCAAATGAAAACTTATAGTGTAATAGAGTTTTTATATAAAGATTACGAAGTATATAAACGCTTCGCATATTCTCTTCTAAAAAATAAAGAGTTAGCCGAAGATGTAGTGCAAGATGTATTCGTTCAATTACTTACATCAAATTCAAATCACTTATTATGGATTTACGATTCGGGGAGTTGTGTTAGTTATATAAACAAGATTATTGCAGTAAGATGTTTGTCCAAGAAATCACAATTCTACAAACAGCAAATAAGTTACACGAAGCTTAAAGTAAATGTTTCACAATCTGAACTCGAATACCTACATAACAAAATAAATACAAATAATATTTCTCTAAAAGAAATACTAACTTCTTCTATATATAAAATTTTGCATACCTTTGATGAATACGAAAGAAACCTATTTCTTTTATATTATGAAAGTGGTATGACATATACAGAATTATCAAAAGAAGTTGGAATCCCAAAAATTTCAATCTACAATACAGTTCGAAAAGTAAGGAAAGAGATTAGAAAAAAGATATGATTTTTTCATCTAACACATTAGCAAAAGATAGAATTGCTATTTGTGAATCTTGTAATCACTTTCGAAAGAGAACACGAACTTGTGGCACTCCAATAAAGGGCAATAAGATAGGCTCTAAGAGGTTGTGTGGTTGTTTTATGGATATTAAGACAACTCTTAAATTCGCAAGCTGTCCGATGGATAAATGGATAGGCTTACAAATAACCAAAAAAGAATATTTAGAGGTAAAAGAGTTGTTAGATAATACTCAACATAGAATCACAAACATACAGCAACAGCAATTAAGATTATATTCTGAAAAGTATTTAGGGTTAAGAGTTACATCATCAAGTTGTAGCCCTTGCGTAAAAGCAAATTTAGAAAAGTTAAAACAAATTATCGAAGAGTATGAAAAATAGTATAAGAGTATCAGAACATTTCTACTCTTTACAAGGAGAGGGAAACACGATGGGTATTCCTGCGATATTTGTCCGGCTGCAATCGTGTAACTTAATGTGTGGAGGTAAGGGAACAGAACAAGATGGTAAGCTTCACAACGGAGCAACTTGGAGATGTGATACGATAGAGGTGTGGCAAAAGGGAATTAAATATTCCGTTGAGGATTTCGCTGATTTGATAATTAAAGAATACGGAGAGCATATTTTAAAAGGCTGTCATTTAGTTATAACCGGAGGCGAACCTTTAATGCAACAAAGAGCCGTGTTTGATTTAATATTAGACTTGATTAAAAAAGGGTATGCACCATTCATAGAAATTGAAACAAACGGAACAATCCTACCATCTAAAGAAATGGGTGTAGTAGTTAATTTGTGGAATGTTTCACCGAAGCTTTCAAATAGTGGAGAGATACTTCCTAAGAGATATAAACCTAAAGTATTAGAATGGTACACAAAACAGAAAGCAATATTCAAATTCGTTATTTCAAATTATAAAGATTGGGAAGAAGTAAAGGAATATGGATTGCCAAACGAAATGATAAGATTAATGCCTGCTGCAAGTGATATTGATGAACTTAATAAATCATCAAAATTAGTAAGTGAAATTTGCATAAACGAAACAATTAAATTTAGTTCAAGATTACAGATAATATTATGGAACAAAACAACCGGAGTATAAGTTGGAAAGAAATCTACGAAAGGATTTCTAAATTACCAAAAGGAAAATATTACGGAGTACCAAGAGGTGGTCAAGTGATAGCAGGGTTAACCGGAAACGCAGTAGACAATCCGGATGATGCTGATTACATTATTGATGATTTAATTGATAGTGGTAGAACAGAATCTAAGTGGAAAGAGAAATTTCCTAATAAACCTTTCATAGCTTTATTCAATAAACAAACAGAGCCGGAGTTGAAAGGTCGTTGGCTTGAATTTAGTTGGGAGGAAGATTCGGGCAGAGATGCAGAAGATAGTGTTGCACGATTATTAGAACATTTTGGAGAGGATGTAAATAGAGAGGGACTACAAGAAACGCCAAAGAGATTTGTTAAATTTTTTAATGAATTTCTTAATCCTCCTAAATGGAATTGTACCACATTTGAAAGTGAGGGTTACGATGAAATGATAGTTCAATCAAACATTCCTTTTCATTCATTATGCGAACACCACATAGCACCTTTCTTTGGTTACGGAACAATAGCGTACATTCCAAATAAACGAATCGTAGGGCTTAGTAAATTGGCTCGAACATTAGAAACCTTTTCAAGAAGATTACAAAACCAAGAAAGAATCACAACACAGATAGCTGATTTCTTAGAGGAAGAATTAGAGCCGTTAGGAATAGCAGTTGTACTAAATGCTAAACATATGTGTATGGAGATGAGAGGCGTTAAAAAACATAATACTTGGACTACTACTTCAATGATGAGAGGTTTATTTAAAACAGATTCTAAAGCACGAAACGAAATAATGTTAATCCATAGAAGCAAATGTTAGCCGTAGTACTTGGAGATATTGTTTCTACCATAGCAAAAAGATTTATGAAGACTAAAATTGTAGTTACATTAGAACATTCAGCAACACATTATTGGAAAGATTGTGATATAGATGAGGTAATGTATTTAAAATATCCTCACAGACATAACTTTCATTTCGTATGCAAAAAAGAAGTATCTCACGATGATAGAGATATTGAATTCATAATGCTAAAAAATAGTATTAAAGGATTCCTCAATGAAACATACCCTAAGACTTTCGGAGGGATGAGTTGCGAATCTATTGCAAAAGAATTAATGCACGCATTTGATTTAAGTTATTGTGCTGTGTTAGAAGATAATGAGAACGGAGCAGAGGTAACAAGATGAAATTATTCTTAGCCGGTTTAGATACGTCAGCAGGTACAGAAATTAGGTACTTGGCAAATTGTTCAAATTATCTAACTACATTTTATCAGCACCAAAATAAATTTAATAAAGATTGGATAGATAGTTATAAGAAAACCACACAAGCCGGTGCCGAATGGATAATGGATAGTGGTTTATTTACTATGATGTTTGGTGCAGGAAGTGATATTACTTATAACGAAAAAGATTTAATTGAATACACATACAAGTATTTGAACGCTATGAAGAAGATAAACTTCAAAGGAACGATAGTTGAAATGGATGTTCACAAAGTATTAGGGATTGATAAGTTAGCAAAATTCCGTAAAATATTTGAAAAGGAGTACGACATTGAGAAAACAATATTCGTATGGCATATAGAGGAGGGGAAAGATGGATTTGATAAATTGTGTAATCGTTATCCATACATAGCAATCAGTATTCCGGAGTTAAGAAAAGTATTGAAAGGTAAAAACAAATTAGAGCAAACAGTCAAGCACTTAATTGGAAGAGCAAACCAAATAAATCCTAATATAAAGATTCATTTATTAGGATGCACGCAACAGAATTTAATGGAGCAGGGTGGTTATTATTCTTGTGATAGTACTTCTTGGTTAAGTGGTGGGAGATATGGTATGAACGCTGTATGGTTTAAGAATAAAATTAAGACAATTCCAATAAGGTCAAAAATGTTTGTTGAATATAAAAACACCTACGAAAAAGAATGGCAGCAAATACAAAAATTCACAAACTCGGCGTTATACTATAAAGACTTTTGGCTATCTGCAAAGTCTTATATTAAACTAAACGAACACATAAATAACAAATACTTCAAAGGAGAAGCAGTAAAAAAATTATGGTAGTTAAAAAAGGATTTACAGATATAGAAGTTTCAAAGCTAATTAAAGCAAATTGGAATTACAAAGAAGAAGATGAGAACCAAACTAAAAAGTTGATAGCTAACTTCAAAAGGAATGGTCAAGTTGAAAACATACAGATAAGAGAATTAGAAGATGGAATGTATGAAGTAGTAAACGGAAATCATAGGCTCGATGTAATGAATGAGATAAAGATGAAAAATTGCCACGTTTATAATTATGGGGTAATAAATTTATCAGATGCTAAACGAATTGCAATCGAAACAAATGAAACAAGATTTCAAACAAATGCTTTTAAATTAGGAGAGATAATTAAAGAGTTGAGTGCAGACTTCGATATAAAAGAGTTAGAAGCTACAATGCCTTATTCAGAAGATGAGATGCAGAATATGATTGAGGTGTTAGATTTTAATTGGGACACATTTGAAGATGATGGAGTAGAAGTAGATAAGGAAGATTCATTTGATAATACCATATCTATAAAAGTATCAGAGGAAACATATAAAACGTGGCTCGAATTAAGAAAGAGAATGAAAGAGATAACCGGCTACGATAACGAAAGCAAAGTATTTGAATTTGCAATTATTGAAGCACTAAACTTACCACTTGAAAGTTTAAAATAATATACATAATTACACACAGATGGCAAACAAAGATAAATACACAAAAGATGAAGTCTTAGACGCTCTTACAAAATCGGGTGGATTTATATCGATGGCTTGTAAACTACTTGGATGCACAAGGAAAACCATCTACAATTACTTAGATAGGTACGAGGAGTTGAAAGAGAAATTAGATGACATAAATCATACCTATGACGATAAGGTAGAAGCTAAGATAATTGAAAAAGCAGTAAGGGGAGATTCTAAAGAATTAATTTGGTACGCAACACATAAACAATCTTTCAAGGAAAGAGGATATTCTAACAAACAAGAATTAGATATAACTTCAAATCAAGAAAAGATTCAAATAAATATCTTAGCTTTTGAAGAAGATTGATGTACGATTATTTAAAAAGCAAATTCAATGCTTCAAATACTTAGAGGACAAAGAAACCAATGAAGTATTATTTGGAGGTGGAGCCGGTGGTGCAAAAACATTCACCGGTTGTTTGTGGCAAATAAGTAGGCGATTGCAATATCCCGGCACACGTTCTGTAATTGGTAGAGCAAAATTAAAGAACTTAAAATCAACTACATTAAATACATTCTTTGAAGTGGCTACAGATTATTGTGGATTAACTCCAAATGTAGATTTTACATATAATGCAAATGAAAGCACAATTAAGTTTATTAATGGTTCAGAGATATATTTAAAGGATTTATTTCTTTATCCATCAGACCCAATGTTTACAAGTTTAGGAGGGTTAGAAATTACAGATGCTTTTATAGATGAAGCAGCAGAGGTATCAGAGAAAGCCATCAATATTTTAAACTCTCGTATTAGATACAAGTTAGATGAATTTGATTTAATCCCTAAAACATTAATGACGTGTAATCCATCTAAAGGATGGTTGTATAACAAATACTATAAACCTGCTCAAACAAATGAATTACCAAGTCATCGTAAATTCATTAAATCACTTGTAACAGACAACAAAGCTATTTCGAGGCATTACATTGACCAATTAGGGAAACTCGATAAGATAAGCAAAGAGAGGCTATTGTATGGAAATTGGGAGTATTCGGATGACGATGCTTTATTATTCAATTACGACAGCTTGCAAGATATGTTCTCTAATACATTTATAAAAAGTGGCACAAAATATATCACTTGTGATGTTGCTCGTTTAGGTGCTGATAAAACTGTTATAATTTTATGGAGTGGATTAAGAGCAGAGCAAATTATAACAATGGATAAAAATACAATTCCACAAGTAGTTTCTAAAATACACGATTTAAGAGTAGCAAATCAAATACCCAACAGTAAGATAATAATTGACCAAGATGGTGTCGGAGGGGGCGTGGTAGATGCCTTTAGTGGATGTGTAGGCTTTATGAATGGAGGTAAAGCATTAAAGGGAGAAAATTATATGAATCTTAAAACACAATGTTATTACAAATTAGCAGAATTAATTAATGGTGGACAGCTATTTGTAAAACAGAAGTTAGATAAGGATATAATCATTGGAGAACTTGAAGTTATAAAAAGAGATAAAATTGACAAAGATTCTCAAAAGTTAGCAATAGAGGGAAAAGATATACAGAAACAAAAATTAGGTAGGTCGCCCGATTATGCAGATGCTTTGATGATGAGAATGTGGTTTGAATGTTTTGGGAATTATGGGGAGTATGCAATTATTTAACAACTTTAGAGAATATTAACCTTTGTATAAGTAAGATGAAGAAGACAATAGACATAGTAGTACCGACTAAATGGAGTGATGTTTCACTTAAAGCGTATCAGAACTATATTAGTGAAACAGCCGGTCTAAGCGATTCGGATGATACTATTATAACAAGTATCAGCACCTTATGTAACGTATCAGCAGATGTGGTTAAAATGCTTAAAGTGAATGATATTAAAGAGATATACAAAAGACTTTCTTTGTTAGTTTCACAAACTGTCAATAACAAGTTATTCGATAAGGTAGAAATCGGAGGAGTTAAATATGGTTTTCATCCTAACTTAGATGAAGTTAGTTTAGGGGAGTTCGTAGATTTAGACGAATATTCTAAAGAGGGTGTAAAGGGATTGCATTATGTATTATCAATTTTATACAGACCTATAACTGAGGAAAAAGGAAACAAGTATAATATAGAGCCGTATAACGAATCTCACATTAAGAACGCAAGATTATTTGAAGAGGTTAGTATAGATTTAATTAACGGAGCGATGGTTTTTTTTTATCATTTAGGGAGCGAATTGCTAACGAGTTCGAAAGGTTATTTAGAGCAGAGGGAGGGAAACAATCTGCGAGAGGTAATTATGGGTGGTTCAGCGTTATAGACACCTTATGTAATGGGGATATGTTAAAGTATCAAGCTGTAACAGAATTACCATTTAGACTATGCTTTGTCAAGTTGCAAATGCAGAAAGAAATATCTAAAGAAAACGAAAAGAAATGATAACATATAACGGAATAGTTTCATACTTTAAAGAGTTTGCAAATAAGCATTCACAAATTAATTCATTTACTGAGGGCGAATTAGACCAAATTGATTTAAAGAAGATAAATGAATACCCGATATTACATATTAATGTGTCCGGCTCTACAATAGAAGATAACACAATTACATACGATGTAGATGTACACATTGTAACTTCTATAAAAGATGACGATAATTCATTTAGGATTGATTCACTAAGCAATATGCTTCTTATTATGCAAGACCTTAGAACTGAATTTTTCAAAGGTAAGTATATTCTTAATCCAAATTTACAGCTAAGAGGAAGCGAGGAATTGTCTTGTGAGCCAATAGATGATAATTACAATAACAGATTATATGGATGGACAACAACTCTTTCAGTTGAGGGAATAAACGAATCTACTCAATGCAATATACCATATCCACCAATTGAAATTTGGAACGGAACACAATTTACATCTCCGGTTGAAAATATGGAATTATTTACTTGGTTCTCTTTAAACGAGAATCTGCAAGAAAACGGAAATGTAGCTTTATCAAATGGGAAATATCAAATAACAAAAGTAAAACCATTTATTGAAACAGATAATTTTGATATGGCTTCAAGTCCGGTGTTAGATGAAACGGCAGGTCAATCAATTAAGTTATATGAAATCGATAAAGGTGGTATTAATTTAAACGTAGATAAACATAGTTTAAATGGAGGGTATAGTGTTCAATTAAAAAGAACATCAAATGCAAACTTTAATTACAATACAATAGGATTAAAAGTTTCACATATACATCAGTCTATTTATGGAAATAATTATGGTAACGTATTGTGTTCTATCGTTAATAATTTAACTACCCCAACAAGGGGATTTATTGTAGGTGTAGGAAATCCTAATGACACAAATGCTTTACTAAGAAATAAGATATACATACTAAATGTGCAAACTAATGTGTATACGATATACCAAGATATATCAGATGAAAGCACAGATTATTTAAGAGAGGAAGAATTAACAATAGTAATAGGAGCAGCCGGAGATAATGTATCGGTAGCACCTAATTTCGTAACATTAAGTGTAAGTGGAACAGAAACCGGAGTAGGTGGTTCGGTTCAGTTAGATGGCTCTCAAGATATGTATCTAACAATTGGAGCAAACGGATTCCGAGAAAGTGGAAGTTCGTTTTATAATTCCGATTTTATTATTAAAGAACTTACAATAAGTGAAACGGATGGAGCAGTAAGTACATATCCTAACAAAACAGATTTATACAGATGGCTAAAGAATCGTTAGATTTAAGCAATACTGCAAAAGCTTTAGACCTATATGGTAAAGAAGTAATTAAACGTGCTAAAAGGAATCTTAAAATAAAGCGTAAGGTAGATGGCAAGTATAGGATTACAGATAATACCGGAGCGTTGGCAAAAAGCTTAAAGTATAAATTGACATATGGAAACAATAAGATTAATCTTAGATTCGAATCCAATGTTGATTATGCACCATTTATGGAAAAGGGTGTTAAGGGAACACAAAGCACTTACCCATCTGTTAAGAAATATAAGAACAAAGATAAGAAACCTGCTAAATTTAAAAAGGGGAATCTAAAAGAGGGCGTAGTTGAAAAGTGGGTGCGAAGTCCGAAGTTCAAGTTAAGAGATAAAGATGGTAAATTCATTAAAAAATCAGATACCAATATTCGAAACGCATCGTATATGATAGGTAAAAGTATATCAGAAAAAGGATTAGGAGCGAGAAGTTATATGGCAGATGCAATCGAAGAAACAAAGAAGAGATTTGTAGTAGCTTTGAAAGAGGGTTTACTTAAAGATTTAACAACCGGTTTAGATATAAAATAGAATGGCAATATCAACACAGAATTTTAACAACGGAGATTATGTTTTAGGGGGTTCTAAGAGGGTTATAACTTGTACGAGTACAAATGTAACGAATCCAAAATATAGGTTCTATTTGGAGGTGATTTACAATAGCAAAACATACGCATATACATTTAGACCTAATCAATTAGAATATGGAATCATAGATATAGCAGCTATCATTCAAAACGTGGTATATTCAATAAACGTACAGCAAGTTAAAACAAGACCCGATTCATTATCAACCGGGACTGTTAATTACTTTCAGCAGAACATACATACAATGCCACATATAAAGTGGGGTGGTTTAGCATATTCACCACAATATTTATCTACCGGTGGAAGTGGAGCAAAGAAGATAGAACTAAAGCTATATGATTTTTACGCAACATCATCCAACACAGCACCATCAAAACAAGGTTCATCGGTAGATGCTAATATGTATGTTTTGTCGGGTTATAATAAAAGCACCGATTTAATAAACTTCGACTTTTCAGATTACAAATTAACTTCACCAAGCAAATTGCTTCTTAATGGTAATTACAACAATAAAGGAACATACTATAACATAGATGCATCATTAACAGATTATGGAACATTAGCCTTTTTAAATTTGACAACAGAAGTTAATACCGGAGGGGTTGGTGCTTTTCAATTTTTAGTCCAATATTATAATTCAGCCGATGTTTTAACCGATTCTCAATACTTTCCAAATACAACACAATTCGGAGGTAAATACAATGCGAGTGGTGTAAGTGATGATTCTATGATAATTCATTTTGGTTGTTATCCTGCAAACTTAGATAAGTTAGGTGCCTCTTTCGATAAACCATCAGACCAAACAGATTTAGCATATTACAATGTTTATGCTGTTTCAGATGGTGGGGCTCAATCAAGTAAGCGATACAGATTTAATATTATTAATAGATGTGATAAATATGACCCTCAAAGATTTGCCTACATAAATAGTTTTGGTGTGTGGGAGTATATTACATTTGATAAAAAGAGAACAGATAAAATTAGCAATACAAAAAGCGAAATTAAATCTTCAATCTATGACTATACACAAGCGTATTCAAATGTATCAGCAGGGTATAATGAACAGCCATTTGTTCCGGGAGTAGCACACGAATCAAGGAGAATCACTTCAACAAATGCAAAGCAAACATTTACAATAAATACCGGCTATTTACAAGACTATGAAATTGAGCAGGTTAGAGATATGTTTCTTAGTTCATCAATTAATTATTTAAACACAGATGGAACGGCTTTAGCTGTAATGTTAACGAATAAGAATATAGAGGAAGTAGTTGTTTCACATAAACACGAACAGACAGAATATAGGCTTACATTTGAATACTCGATAGAAACTTATAATCCAATATTGTTTTAATATGGCATATCAATTATTCGCTAAAGGAAAAGAAATAACGGCTGTATCAAGTAGCTTAATAACATCTACTTCTCAATGGTCAATACCGGTTGGAGATCACTCTACATTATCAGCATTATCAACATCAGGATTTACCTTAACTAATAACTTTGGTTCTCCTATTGTAATGCAAGTTAATTTATCACTAACTAATTTAGTGGTAGGTCAAACATATACTTTGAATTTTACAACTACATCAACACCGGCAGGAGGGTATATTGCTGTTAATTTTTTACTCTATGGAGAAACAAACCCTGACAACGTAACTTTTACTGAATTTAGCACATCTGTTTATATCTTAACTCAAGAATTTACAGCAGTAGAATCATCAGCTATTATTAATTTTAGAAGTTATAATGGAGCAGATGGAGATACATATGTAGGGAGTAATATATCTGTAACAACAGCAGGTTCCGGTTTTAATGGAGTAACAGAATTAGACGTAATTAAGGGTTCACCATTTACATTAGACTTTAATTTTAAAGATATTAAAGACCTAAAAACTAAAGGTTCACATTCGTATAATTTTAGACTTGCATCTTCACCGGCTAACGATGAATTTTTCGGCTCGTATTTTAAAGTAGGTTCTTATTATTCAGAAGACAACTTTAGTTTCAATCCTTTTGGAATGGCAGAGTGTTGGGTTCTTAAAGATACCTTAGAGGTATTTAAGGGCAATATGCAGCTTACAAATATATATCTAAAGGATAAGGATAAATACGAATACGAGTGCATCTTATACAGTTCCGAAGTAAGTTTCTTGGATGTAATAAAAGGAATAAAATTTAACGAATTAAACTACACCGGTTGGAATCACGAAGCAACACCGAGTAACATATACGGGTCATACAACAGCAATTCTATAAGTAATGGGGATATTGTTTATTCGTTATGGGATTATGGAATTGGACACGCTTCAAATCAATATATAAATTATTTTCAGCAGCCGGGAAGTGGTATATTAGATTGGACATCTAATTCATTCGACATAAATAAATTAAGACCACAAGTAAGATTAAAATCACTTATAGATTTGGTTTTTGAAACTACCGGATATACATTCAAATCAGACTTCTTTGATAGTGCTGAATTTCTGAAAATATATATGGACTTAAATTATAACAAATCAGAATCTATATCAACATCAGTATCTAACAGCACTTTCAATAGTTCAGTAAAAAATGTAAGCAATCAAACAATTGGTAATAATGTAAATTATTTACCGAATAGATTAGTAGATTTTCCTAATGAAGTTTCAGACGAGAGTGGACAATGGAATCCTACTTTAAATTATTGGACTTGTTTAGCAACCGGGACTTACACCTTTACTATTTCCGGTACTATAACTCCATCGTCAACACCTGCTGAAGTACAAGGCGTAATAGGTTTTCAATTAATTGATGGATGGGATGGAGTATCAGATTGGGACATAGATTATGATGTAGAACAATGGTTCTCTTTATTAGATGTTTCCACAGCAACAGAATTTTCACAATCAATTACTTTTTATAGGTCAGCATCATCCTCTGTTAGCAATAGAGTGAGGGTTGCATTATGGGCAGGTGCGATAGATAATTCGAATATTAATTGGACATTGTCTAATATGAAGTTAGATATTGTTGCCGTTGATGTACAAAATAGTGATACAAATTTAGTATTCGTAAATAATTTATTCGGTTCTCTATCGATTGAAAAGTGGTGGAAATCCATTCTAACTAAGTTTAATCTTGTAACAATACCAAACAAACAAGACCCAAAACAATTACTTATAGAGCCGTACAATGACTTTGCAGATAGTGGTGATACTTATGATTGGTCTGATAAAATAGATTACAAAAAAGATGTGCAAATAATACCACCTACTAAATATTGTGGGAAGCAAGTAAAGTTTAAAGATGCACCCTCTAACGATTATGTATATCAGTCTTACAAGGCAAATCCATTTAGTGAAGATGAACCTACATACGGAGAGTATATTGAAGCCGGAATAAGGAATCAATTTGCAGATAAAGATACAGAGTTTACAACTATATTTTCTCCAACTATAAACTATCCTTTGAATAGTTCAGTTTTTGATTTAGGGGTTTATTCGTGTGCAGTATTTAACATTAATGAAGATGGAATTAAAAAGAATACCGGAGGAGTTAGGCTATCATTTTTTCACGGAGTAAAACCATTGCCAAATAATTTTGCATACAAGCTTCAAATCGGTACAACGCTTGGAGGTAATGTTTATAATAATTACCCATTCTTTAGTTCGTATTCTGAAAAGGATTTTACCGATGGAACGAATGTGTGGACAATAAATTGGAAAGAAACATTACAAGCACCATTACAAAGTTGGGATGCTTTGCCATCATACGGAGCAGCAAGAAAATTTTGGAGTGATTATATATTAGACAACTTTAATGTGAACAGCAGGATGTTGTCTGCAAGCATTAGATTAACTCCAACTGATATAGCTAACTTTTCATTCTCAGATGTTATAACATTAATGGGACAAAATTACAGAGTAAATTCAATTAAAGGTTACCCGGTTTCATCTGATGGTAATTCTAAAGTTGAATTGTTGTTAGTAAACAAAAGTGTTTATATACCAACTAATCCGGTAAATTCAGATGGAGGGATTACAACCGGAGAGAATCAAATAGAATGTGATTGGGTATTTGCTTATCAATCAACTCAAACTAATATCTTACTATTTACTACATCAACTGATTCAACGCCATCACCAAATATTCCGGAAGATTGTTGCATTGCATTAGGACATCAATGGTTAGAATTTCCTAATTCAGTAAATGGTTTTTATTGCTTTATGACAGAGTTTCCGGATTTACCCGATACACCTATTTCTGAACTACGAGCAGATGGTAATCAGACAAATGATAATACAAACAAAATAGATGGATTAACTAATACTGTAAGAGGTGTAAGGAATAATGTTGTAGGAAACAACAACAATATATTAGACAATACATTCAACAATAGAGTAGAGGGTAATTTCAATCAATTGTATAGGAACATAAATGCGAGTTTCGTTTATGGAGATTATAACCAAATTGTTACGCATCAATATCAAAACACAATATATACTGAAAACTTACAATTTTCAACGAATGTAATTGGAGGAAGAATATCCGGTAATTATGGTAAGCTACAAATAACCGGAGATAATGTTTTGGCTAATGGTGTTTCAACTACAACTTTAGGCTCACAACAAAAGGGAGAGTTTATAGTAAATGCAGTTCATTTAGATAATGATGAAACTTGTTTGGTTGGTCAGTATGGGACATTTGATTTTGCCACAAAAATAAACAATAATTCTATTGCAAATATTAATGGATTTAGGTTTGCAGGAAAATCAAATATCACTCTTAAATTAGAATTAACCGGAATAATTCAACTTTCTGAAAATGAAACGTACTCGAAAAAAGCTATAATTAATCAAACAATTCTTATATCTAATTACACGAATCCACAAATTTTATACAGCAATGTGGATAGTTCAGTAATAGATTCAGCATTCGGAGCGACAACAATAGAATGTTATTCTATGAGTAAGCCACCATACAGAGATGGAGATGGTTTTGTAGCGTTTAAAATATCATCAGCCGAAAGAAGAACTACGAATATTAATTGGACATTAAGTGTGAAATATGATACAACACCATTGTCTGATTCTACCACTCCATCGTTAGGTAATCCAACAGATTTAAGTGGTAATGTATTATGGTTAGATGCTTCAAACGAAGAAAGTATTACAGTAAGTGGTTCGACAGTTTCAAATTGGAAAGATGTAAGTGGAAATCTAAATGAAATTAAACAAACATCTACTTCATTTAAACCGGCTTGGACAATAGACGAGTGGCAAAGACCTTGTATAGATTTCGATGGAATAAGTTCAAATCTAAATAGTATAGATGCTCAATTATTAGCATTAGCGACAAGCAATAATACTTTTGCAGTAGCCTTTAAATCAGATATAACAACATCAGAATCTTACGGACAATGTTTAGTAGGAATAAATGATACTTCAACAGTTCAAAGAATAGGGCTAAGATTAAACGCATCGGCACAAGGTGGTTCAGGAGCCGATAGTATGTCGTTTTCATCACAAAGTTCTTTCGGAAGTACAAACACTTGTAATATTGCATCAGCCGGAGTTACTGATTTAAGTATTGCAATCGGTACGAGGGATGGTGTTAATGTTACAATCTATGATGGAAACGGAAATACAGATACAGCTACCACCGGTGCAAACGATACATCGGTAAACAGATTTTCAGTAGGTGCATCTACGACAACCGGAACCGGAGATTCATTTGAATTTAATGGTAAGATGTATGAGTGTTTAGCATACGATAGAGCATTAACAGCAGCAGAAGTGAAACGTGTAATCCAATACTTTAAAAACAAATGGAGTATCATATAACAAACAAGGAAGCAGTAAATATTAAAGTTGAATATATATTCAAGCTTGATAGTTTACAGAATCATATGAATGAGTGCATCGGTAAAATAAGACCAATAATATCCGTTTTACCGGACTACAAGCATTTGTATAAGCAAAGTATTATCAGCACTTTTTATAATCGCTTAGAACGAATGTATGAAGTGAATAAATTAAAGTGGAAATACAGAGATAATTATGGCAGATAAATTAATTTTCGAGTTCGAGATTCAAGCTAAGATGGACAAAGCCTTAGAAGAAATCGATGAAATAAAAGATGGGACTAAAGACATAAATGAAAATTTAGAGGGTATAAAAGCATCCGGTAAGGTAGCTGAGAAAGGTCTTAAAGGTATTGCAAAGGGGTTTAAAGGAATTGGATTAGCTATGAAAGCCGGTGGTTTCTTTTTGATTACCGAAGCATTTACATTCCTTAAAGAGATAATGAGCAAGAATCAGAGGGTAATGGATATTCTGACAATTGCAACGGAAGCAATTTCTATTGTGTTTAATAAGTTTGCGACCATTATTATGGACTTAGGTGGTTCTTTGATGGACACATTCTCAAATCCAAAACAAGCCATAACCGATTTGTGGGAATTTATTAAAGTAAATTTAATGAATAGGCTTGAGGGTTTACAAGATTATTTAGGTGCATTCGGAAAGATTTTAGAGGGTGTATTTACCTTTGATTTTGATAAGGTATCTGATGGGATGGGAGATGTAGCTACGGCAGTTGTTCAAATGGCTACCGGTATGGATGAGGTACAACAATCAGCATTCGTTGATACGCTTGTAGAGGGTGCTACGGCACTTGTTAATGTAGCTACGGAAGCAGTTGCAACAGCGACAACAATTAAAGACCTTAGAAACGAGGTAATAGGGTTAGAAGCTGACCAAAGATTATTAAACTTCCAATATTTAAAAGAG
>TARA_R110000765_G_scaffold5223_1_pt1 | contig 31176 bp, 53 predicted proteins | sample TARA_R110000765 | Tara Oceans TARA_R110000765 (sample SAMEA4398168) | marine metagenome | biome: Polar Biome; feature: [MES] marine water layer (ENVO:01000295) within the mesopelagic zone...; material: water (ENVO:00002006), including particulate matter (ENVO:01000060) such as...... | reverse complement strand
TTGTATTGCCTTGTGGTTTCTCATTCTCACCTATTGCTATTACTAGGGCCAAGTCTGTTTGATGTATGTATCTACCGTCTGATACATTTTCTGCATCAAACGTAATTACATCACTTCCTGCTGCAGTTCTTGTACCTTGTTTAGTAGAACCGTTCTCGTCACCTGCTGTGTTTCTCCAAATATATGAGGTCATATTGTACCTGCTCCTATACCTTTGTTTAATACACCATTTATATCATATACATCTACACCGTTTTTGATATAGTCCAAGTTACTTCTGGCCTGTGAACCTGTACCTCTTTGTCCACCTATGGTAGTAACTCTTATGATTCTTCTACCGTTTGTAAATTCTGCCTTTTCTTTGAGGTTTGTAAGGTTTGCAGATTCCATCTTGGCCTCTCTTCTGAATCTTCTATCCAATTTTCCACCGGGTGCTAAGGCTGCTTGTAATACAGTATTTGCAATTTCAACTACGGATGTTATAAGTGCTAATGGTAAGAAAGCTTTACTTGCTATAGAACCTAATTTACTAGCTATACCTGCACCATTACCTTGACCAATTAAAGATGCAAATCCTATTGTTTGTGATGCTGAACCTATACCGCCTTTAATGTTCTCCAATCCGCTTAGTTTTTGTCCTTGGTCTGCTACGTCTTGTTGCATTTTAGCAAACTGATTTTCTTTCTGTACTGGTGTCTTTGAGGATTTATCCCTTCCTTGAGTTGGTACTGCTGAACCTGTTTGACCGCCAAAGATACCACCTTGAGCATCGTCTTGTTGTGTGAAAGCACTTCTACTTGAATCGTCACCCTTACCCCTACCTTTACGTGGTTTAATACTTTTAAGGTCTGTCTCGGCTTCTGTTATCTCGTTAATTAACTTACGAATTTCATTAAGGTCTTCTGTCTTTATCTCTATTGGGATTTTAAGATTGTCTCCTTGAACACTCATATTGAATCAGTCTCCATTTTGTTTTGTGTCTCTGATATTATCTTTGCCTCTAGTGCTGGAATACGTTCTTCCTTTATTCTTTGGATTAAACCAACATGTTTCTTACTGCCTGGGTGATTAACTATTTTTGCGAATACACCTTCACCACTTGGGCCAGTCCAGTGTAAAGCATCTGCTCCACCATGTTCTTTACCCTTTGCTTTGATAACGTGTGGTCTTGTACCAAACTCTAGGAAGAAATGTAACGGTTCTCCGTTATCTCCTCTCAAATCCCATACAAGGTCAAATTTCATAAAGCCTGTTTTTTCCAATGATAAAGCCTGTGCTGCTCTTTGACTTATTGATGTTTCCAAGTTAGATTGTGCTGGAAGTAAGACGGTCTCTGTGGCCCATACTATAATATTATCATCTATGTAACGTTCAACTCTTTCTGTGGCTGATGTTAATCTCTGTTTAGTTAAGTCGAGTGACATTAGACATCTCAACTACTCGTTGTCTTTGGGTCTGTTGGACAGACTATTGTAATATCGACTTTAACTCCACCTTCTACAGATTTAGAAATATCGACTACGGATAATTTACAATTAGGGAATGTTAACCATGAGTTAGTACTTGTACCATTGACATCTACAAATTTTATTGTCCAGTTCTTTTTTGGTACTTCACCACTTGTAACTGTAAGTAAATCTTCTAGTCCAAATGTTGATGTATTCCATGCATCTCTGGTGAATATCATGGTACCTGAAATATTATGGTCTGGAGCACCTGTAAATGTAACCACTCCACCTGAGGTAGTTGGTTCTCTAAAAATAGGATGTGACATTGAAACTCGTGCATTTTGTAAAATCTTCCATTCTTCTGTACCTACTGCATAAACACCATCGGCATCATTGGCACCTACGTATACGTGAAATTCTTTTGCATTAACTTCTGCTCCTACATCAAAGTCAGTCATACTATTTAAAGTGCGAAATCAGTATTTAAAGATTAAAGTTGAGGAATGAGAAATCTCTTTCTCATCAATGAAGGTACACATATTATGACCCTTGCTAAGCCTTCCTGTTGAACCAGATGTTCTTGGTGTGTATTAGTTATAACTTAGTTCTATCCTCTATGTAATAACTACGGCAACATCTGTTATAAGCTTACCTATTATGCGAAATACTGTTCCCTCGTTGGTACTGTATCTCATGGTAGTAGATTCCACCTCACAGTCAAATGTACTGGTTATGGTTGAACCGTCTGATGTAAGGTTTACGTATATGAATTGAAATACTGGCTTGTTGCCCAGAGTTGTGAGTTTATCCATCCTGTTTAGCTTGTTTCCGTCATCACCCATGTCTGCTGCCTTTACCATTATACTACCAATGAATCTGCCCTGTATATGGCCAGCAAAATGTTTAGGTATATGACTACCCGTATATCCTTCGTCTACGTCACTGTATCCAGATTGTAAATCTACATCAAATACATTGGAATAGGTATAGTTTGCTGCAGGAGCTGAGTCAACTGTACTTTCAAGTTTAACAAATGTCAATGTAGAGTCTGATACAGATGTTGTAGTTGTAATTTGTCTTACTGTAATTCTTAATATTGATACGGTATATGATGGATGTCTAGGGGATTTGTCTACCTGTTGTCTAGTCCATACCTTGCTCTCGAAGGTAATTTTGTGGTCTTGTAGAACCATGCTTTCCATTTGGGCCATTATTACATCCTCAACTGATTTTTGATTTGCTACCTCTACGGTACGTATACCTAGGTTTCTTGTATAGTATCTTATCTCATAGCCTACAGTTATGTCAGTTGACTTTTTGGTCTCACTGGTACTTTCTGGCTGTACAGTCATTATCTCTGCACTTGGGTATCTACGTCTACCTTCATACTGTTCAAAGTCAAATACATTATGTTCGTCTAGTGTATTCTCAGGATATGAACCTGCTACTAGTTGAGTCTTAATTGTTGCTGTAGTTGCCTGAGCCATACATTATTATGTGCTTTAAAAGTATAAAAAGAAAAAAATAGAACGTCTAAGCGTTCAAGTGTAGTACAATAATATCATAAGTGGTTGTAGTAGAGGTGTCAGATACCTTCTTAACGAAAGTTTGTTTTTGAACACCTGCGATTGTTGCCAATGCTGTATCTACTTCTACTGCTGCTCCATGGGTAAATGTTTTTCTGAATATGGAGTATTCTAGTAGTTGGTCTGTTCCTGCTATGTATGTACATATCACTTGATATTTTGTACTGTCTTTAGTATCTGAGATAGCTTGACAGTCTGCAAATAATAGTGGGCCAGTTAAGGTTCCAAAGACTACGTCTGTTGCATCGGCTGTGGTTCTTTCGATAGTAAAGGTTGAGTATAGTGCTGCTTCTGTTGCCATTAGTATTACTATGCCGTTTTAGTATTTAAAGAAAAATAAGGGATTACTCTTGTGGAATAGAAGGAGTATTCTTCTGTATGAGAGCTACTAGGAAACCAGACCTGTTATTGGGATGTTCCAATTCAAAGTCCGAATTGACCCATTCATCAAGAAGTCTTAGTGTTACTTCGTCTATTGTTAGACTTATTCGTTTCAACTTTAACTACCTGTTGTTTTAATACATATGTATTGTAAACATCGTCTTGTGGAACAGACCAAAACTCTTCTATTTTGTCTGCTGTGATGTTGATTTGTCTGAACCTATAGATTAGTTCAGTTTGTCCATATGATGTAATACCAGTCATTTTGCGGTATCTTGCAATATTTTTGGTATTGAACTCATCTTTGTAAATCAGTTTCACCCCTATTGGGCCTGCGTTGGTGTCTTCAATTCTTTCTGTATATGTATCAGAAGCAGGGTCATTGTCTGTTATTTTAGGATAGCTCTCTTTCCTGTCGATTCCTATGTATTCACCAGGTCCTTTCTGTTCAATATCATCGTCTGAATATTTTCTACGTACTAGGCCATAGATGTAATCTTTTCCATCTTGTTGTACTCGGATTACTTGTTGTGCATAAAAATCTTCTTCTGTTAGTTTTTTCTTACCCATGTGTGGTATTATGCAAGTATTACTTATAAGTATTAAAGTCGCATTTACTCTCAACTATCTGCTTGACTTCCTCTAATACTAGTGCGATATAATGACTGCAATATCTGGTCTCCTTGTGGGTGTTTCTAAGCGTGGTGGTGGTTTCTGTGTGATTGGATGTTAGGAGTCTTTGCTCGACTCTCCATCCACCTTGGGATTGCTCACTAATCATTACGGTTGATATGTTGCTTCTGAAAGATAGAAACGTACCGCCTGAATATACTTGTAATTTTACATCGTTTGCTACGAGGTAATCTGCTACTGTTGCTAGTTCTTCTTTAAGAGATTGTCTTGTCATGTTTACTATATGTCGGTTTACCCATATAAACTATGCTATTTTTTTAAACATTCAGAACATGTAGGATTACCTGTATTATCAGATACAAATACTGTTACCCCAGAAGAGTAACATTCATGGCAAAGTCCTAACACAATATATTATGCGTGACCATGTTATTTTAAGTTTTTTAAAAAAAAAGAAAGTTGTTAAAGGGTGAACCTAATCCGTTAGGACTAAGTCCAGTCAGTAGGTGTTGTGCACCCAGTAAGCTGTCTACCCGTAGAACTTTGTATGATTGATGCCAAGTGATAGTCGATGATGAAATATTTATCATCCCCGGTCTCTTCATCGTGTGCACTTCCAATGCGTTGTGGGCCTTGGAATAATGCGATGGTTGGCTCTTTCTGTGTATCCACACAATATACATCTCCTTGTTTGATTGCATTGTCGAGTACTAATCCTGCTTCTGGGAAGCCTGGTAGTTCTCTTGTGCCTGCTTCGAAACTAACCTCGGAAGGTTTTGTTGAAGCTGTGCCTCGTATAAAGGTATTACCCATATACTTGGCGAAATCTAACGGATGCATACCTACTCTGTCCATTCTTCCACCTACGCTTGTACCTTCAATTAGCAATTTTGCAATTCCTAAATCTAGTAGTGGGTTTGCGGTTGAACGGTCTGTGGATGATACAAAGGTATCCCATGCTCCTGCTGCTGCTTTACCAGTCAAGGATGCATCTGCCAAAGCGATTACATCAAATGATTGACGTTGTTCTACTTTGCTTGATGCTACTTGGATTGAATCTTGTAACAAATTGTGTACGTTTTTCAATCTTGCCTCTTCGTGGATGACAAATTTGAGTCCGTATTTTTGTGCTTCGAATGTACTTCTGGTGTAGGTTAACTCTTTAAGTTGTCCGAGTTGACCTTCATCGAGTTGTGTCATTCCACCAAATTTGCTTGCGGTATCAATACTAATTAATAGATTTGGTACTGCAATCTCTTTGGCGAGATTCTTTCCTGCGAAATTTCTTTCTTGTTTTCCTAGGACTGTTTCCCAGACGTTTACAATATCGACTGCACTATTGGTTGAGCTTCTTAGAGCTGCCATTCTTTGTCGGCCTCCAGCTTGTACGTTAGAAACGTAGTCTTCTGTTACTGCTTTAAACTCTCCGTCTAAGAAGGCATCGTGGATGTAATCTTGACCGAGTGTGTCTTTAGCGAGTTTTTGTCCGTTAAAGTGTGCGTTGTAATCGTACAGTGGGAAGGCATTAACTTCACTGAATGAGTGAGTTGGTTTACCTTCTGTTGCATAAACTACTTTATCTACTGGGTTTAACCAGAGTTGTAGTCCTTTATAGTCTGCCTTTTTCTCGTTAAAGATGTTAGCCATTCTATAGCAACTCCACTTCGATTACGTCGTTATCTGCTGCATCTGCTGGTGAAAAGTCTGCTGTATCTGTGAAGGTTTCTGCGTAAGGTGTTGAACCGTCTGTGGCTACTGTACCTGACTCTTTACCCCAATAAATACCTACGACTTGGTCGATTGCATGTGTAGATGCTACATAGGCTCTAACTTCGCCTGCTGTTCCTGCACTTGCTACGACTCTCTCACCTGCTACGATAGCATCACCTGCTACTACTGTTACATAGTGGCCTCTACATGCTACAGGAGCGTATAAATCTGCTGCAGAACCTGAACTGTTGTCGACTGTTTCTAAAGCGACAAAGTGATTAACTTCTGCTACGATTCCTGTTGTAGATGTTACTAAGTTACCTGAGGTGTCTGAATTACAGACTTGTCCTTTGGTAATTGTGGTGGATGCTGCGACTGGGATTCTGCGAATAGAGATGTTGGTTTCTTTGGTGATAGTGCCTGCTGCTGTTGTGCCATATGCCATATCTATAACCTCATTCTCCCATTACTTTGCTTTGCAACTTTGGTAAGTGGTTTTAGCCAATTACTGGTTGTTTGGGCTGGTTTATAGGAGTCTATTCCCTGTTCGTTTTTGAACGTTGAGATAGCTTCTATTTTTGCTAACCAAGTAGATGATTTTTCGTTGCTAGAAAGAACTTCGTCATATTTTGCTTGTTGTACTTTAGTATCAACATGCAATTCTGCATAAGTTTTAGCTACTTTTTCAAGCTCGTTTCTATCAATGATGACTTGTTGAGCTGCCATTTGTTTTTGTAGTTTGGCAAATCTTGGGTCTTCGTCTTCTGTATTTGGCTCTTCCACTGGTGCTTCGACAGTTGGAGCTTCAAGTTCCTCTGGGCCTGCGGATGACTCTGCTGGGATAGCTGCTGAAATTGTTTCCAATTCTGCTACTACACCTTCAAGGGCATCTACGACTTCCTGAGGGCCTGCTGAACCTGCAGCATCATTAGATGGTGCTACGGTTGCTTGTTCTAACATGTCTTCTGCAATTTTAGTGAATTTTGCAAAAACCTGTTTTGCTATATCGGTGTTCCATGATTTATTAGTCATTATATAATATAGAGTATTACTGGTATATAAGTAAAAATAAACTTTTATACTAGAAAAATTACTAATTCTGTCTAAAAGCCACATTGTCGACTATTCTAAGTCTAGTATCTGGGTCTATGATAGCTGTACTCCTTTGTGACTCTAGAAGATTTTCTAGTATCTCATCATCAGTTTTATCTATTAATGCTATAGTGGCCTCTAGACTGCCTTCGAATACACCTATTGATGGTACTTCTCCTGATTGTTCAATCTCTTTTAGTTGTGAACGTATAAAGTCTAAATCAGTTACTGGGCCTTGTCTTGTATCTGTTATACTGTTAAAGGCTAATTTACCCTTGACACCAAATATATTCTGTAATCTCATGGCACCTGCTGGTACTCTAGCATCTATTATGGCTCCATGTAGTGGGTCAAATGTACCAGTTAGTGATTTGAAATCATCATTATTCTTCTTAAACTCTATGAACTTGTTCATAATAGAATCTGCAGATAAGTTGGATACGTTTGCTGCCATACTGTTCTTATGGAGAATATCCTGCTTAAAGGTTGCTATTTTTTGTGTAAGTGCTGCTAACTTTAACATGGCCTGCTTACGCAATAACCCCTTGTTTAATGTCTCAACTTCTCTATGTTCTTTACGTGTTAACATAATACCGTTGTTTGGGTTGTTTTTTAATTTAGGATTAGATTCAACTCCAAATATATGATGAGCATCAGTAGCTCTAGATTCTTTTGGTATCTTTGTGTTAACACCAGTTATGTCATTTATTGCTCTTTGGTCATCTGGTTGAATAGCAGTAGAAGATAATGGTAACTCACCCTTTTCTGATTTACCTTCTACATCTTGTCTGAATTTAGACTGTTCAGTTACGGTTCGGTTTGGGTTCTTTGGCTTTACACTTTTCTTTGTTGCTCTGATAGGTGTGTCACTAACCTCGTTGTATGGTACCATGACCTTATCTCCACTTATACCGTCTACTTCTGTAGTGTGTAATTGTACCCTTCCGTTTGGAAGTCTCTTTGCATTAATACCTAGTTCCTTTAATGCTGAATATGTTAAACCAGTATCAAATCCTGCGTTGGATACTTCAATACCGTTATCTGTATGTGTGGCTATGGTATGTCCATGGAGTTTCAAATCATTTCCTTCTACTGCAAACTTTAAGGTTCTTTTCTTTCCTTTACCTACCCATCCTTCGTATTGTTCTTTTCTCTTAAAGGCATCAATGGCATCTAGGTCTGCTCCGAATGATGAAGAAAATCTTACTGCCATTTTTTGCAAAGAGGCGTTAAGTACTCGTCTTCTGTTAGCTAGATTTCTTGTTTGGAGTATCTTCTTAGCTGATTCCCTATGTTCAGGGGAACTATGGTTCCTTGATTTGTGAGGGTTCAAGAGTGATGCTCCTTGTTAATTATACTGTCTGGTATTAGGCCTGTCTTTTGTTCTGCAAAGTCTAGCGGTTCCTTACCACCGTCTGCTATCTTTCTCAAGTTGGATGCTCCAGATGCAGCGTTAAAGTTACCCCAGTTTGATTGTGCCGCAGTCTCGGTAAATAGTGCCTTACGTGCAAGGGGAGAATATTGTTGCTTGTGAGTTAGGTATGCTGCATGTTCTCCTTCTGGTGAAAAGTTAGACTTGTTACCTAGGTTATGTCCTTGAATGTCATGTACAATTCTAAATATGTCGTTATGAGGCATTTCTTTACCGTCTGAATCTATTTCTCCACTACCTGTAAGTAAAGCGTGGTCTTTGAATTTCTCAGAGTTAGCACCGAATCCATGTTCACTTGCAAAATATTTTAGCTTGTTATTTTTAATATCTCCATGCATTTCGTCTGCGGATGTGTAACCTGCTTCGTCTTTACCTAGCTTGGTGACCTGTAAACCACCCTTGATTAGCTGGTCGTACTGGGCCTTGGTCTCACTCTTGAAGGCATCGTATGAGGCCTTTACGTTTGGGTCATTAGGTGAGTGCTCCATGTCGTCATATGCGTTTGCTATCTCTGCTCCATGTTCTGGGTTAATGTTTACCTTATGATTAGTTTTAATGCCTGGTGGGGTGATTGTAGCCAGTCGTTGCTTCAATGATTCAAGGGTCATGGGAAATGCTTACCTATCGATTGACGTATTGATTTGAATCCTTCACCTGTGGTTGCTGCACGATGGTCTGGCCCAGTTGCGTGGCCTATAACTTCACCACTGTCTTCAAGTGACTTCATTGACCTTAGCTGTCCAGATGATGGCTTGTGATGAATACCAAATGATGTTCGTGATTCACCTGCCCTGTTAGTTGGAAATGATTGTACTCTGATTAGTTCGTGTTTCTTTGCAAAGTTTGTAACAATATCGTCACTCTCTACATTACCTTGTGCCTTGTGAAATTCTGGGTCTGCATCCATTACTTGATTGATATGTGCCTCACCACCACCAACAAACTCACCTGTTTTTGTCATCCATGATGAATGTGCGTGAGTACCGTCTTTACTAGTACCAGTCTTTCGAAGTATGTCGGCCATATCCAGTGCCGCCTTTCTTACCTCTGGGTGTTTCTTTTTTAGAATCTTTACAGGTTTAGATTTTTGATAGGTCATGTTGTTCATACCCAATGCGGCTAATTTAAGTCTTAGTTTAGCAAGTTTTTTTCCACTTGGTGTTATTTTTCTTAATCTTGACAAAGTATCTTTTCTTTTTTGTGACTCATTTTCTACTGGTATATCTTTGTCTTTCCGTCTTTCACGAAATATTGTATCTACTCTATCATTCATACCTTTCTCTCTTTTTCTGCTTTTAGATTTACCCTTGACTTCTCTATTTTGTGAACTGGATAATTCTATTGGGCCAAAGTCATCGAAATCATCCCCTGCTATCTTTTGCTTTTTTTTTAATGCAGCAATTAGGCCTCGTTTTGGTTGTACCACTGGTACTGGGTCTAATCCCATTTCTTTTCTTCTTTTATTAAATGCACGATTTCCCTTTGTATTTGTTTTAATGTTAGATGCACTACCCTTGTCTTTATTCTCTTCTTGTTCATCAAATATGTTTGCCTTTTTTACTACCGATGGATGATTTTTCTTTCTATAAGCATATCTCTCATCTAATTCTTTTCCGTATGAATTATAATCAGCCTCATTGTCAGCCATATCCATATCTTTCTCCATTGTTCCTGATTCTTCGTCAAATGCATCCCAATCTTCTGTTGCTATTTTCATCATACTTACCTTAGTCTTTAGAACATTTATACGTTTCTGAGCTGGACAGGCTATAGCAGTTTCTAGTTTAGCTGATTTAAATTGTATGGAACATGAACTAGATGTACCTACGCAAGTACCCTTGAGTAAGGCGATACGTGCACCATATGCTGGGTTTTCATCCAATGCTGCAAGGTGTAATGCTTCCCATTTGGATATGTTGCCTTCGTGTTCTTGTGCATCTAATTGGTAGATGGCTGGTGAACAGAATGGCGGTAGTACCATGTTGGCGAACTTTGGTAACATTTCGATAGTAGCAAAGTAATCTCCGTTCTTGTCTCCTTCTACGGATACTATATTGCCTACTCTGAATTTTTCCTGATGTGCAAAAATTTGGTTCATGTCGTTGGTTGCAAGGTAAGGATGTTCGTAAGAGTCTCCGTATTGACTTGCTCCATGCCATGATGATGCGGTAACAACTAGTGGTCTGCCAATGAACTTTGACATGTTGTCTTTGGCGGTATGTGCTGCAATACCCCATCCGTTTCCGTTAGTTTGTTTAGCGTTAAGTAGCCAGTACTTTGCATAATGTCCTTGATTCTCTACAAGTGATGCAACTTTGTATGGGCCTATGGGAATACCCTTGAATACGATGGCGTGACCATGCTCCTTTGCAAGACTTTGTTTATCTGTAAATTCGGCATCGGCTCCAGTAGGTCTTATAGGTTTCTTTTTGTTAATGTAATCGTTATTCTGTTTAAGCTTGTTTTGGTTGCCCTCGCTTCCAGATACAGGAGTGTCTTGGATTAGTCCTCTGCGTGCCTCTGGTGTTGCAGGACCAGGGAGATTAATTCCTGCTAGTTTAATTTTTAATAACTTGGCACGAAGTTGTTGTTTCTTTTTTTTCACTTCTTCGTCAGATAGAACCTGTTTAACTGAATCTGATATTCTTCTAACCATTATCCTAATACCTCTTTGAATATAGGATTGGTTGTGAATACTCCACCAGCATCGAATGTAAGTTTGGCCTTGAATCCCCATACACCTGCCTCATCAAATAGTGTAGAATCTCCGTTTACAAAATGTATTACTCCGTCTGTGCCTGGTGAGTTTAATAGACTGGCTGTATGGGTAGACTCGTTATCATCTGGGTCAATTATGATAATCTGATAAGTAGCAGTATCTGTAGAGAAATCTATGGCCACGTTAGTATCACTAGTAGTGGTATTTTGACACGTAATCTGTATGTCTGTGTTTGTATCTCCTGTGTGGATTTTTCCTAGGTTTACCATGTCTATATTACGGCTCTGGTATATATAACTATTGAATTTGTGCTGTAATTAATATGGTCTGTCTAGTCTGTGTTACACCTGCTATGGCCTGTCTAGTTTGGGCTGTAATTGGTAATGGGTTTGGATTTGCTACTATTACATCACAAGTTACAGTAGTTGTTCTAACAGAGAATAATGTAATGTCTGCAGTTACAGTCTTTGTAGTGTTTGGAGATATTCCACCTATACGTTTGACTATCAAGTTTGCTGTGGCTGTCTTGGTTAATGCAGATAATATTATGACATCAGAGGTTACAGTCTTACTATTTACTTCTGCAATTCTAACGTTTGCTGTAGTGGTCTTGGTTTGTGCTGGGATAGACACCATTACATCGGTAGAGACTGTTCTGGTCTGGTCTAAATCTTTGATAATTAAATCAAAGGTTATAGACTTTGTACTTGTTAATAATGTAATAACGTCTGCCTTTGTTGTCTTGAGTACACCTAAATCTTTAACCCTTACGTTGGCAGTTGCAGTTTTACTAGTACCTGCGGATGTACCACCAATGGACTTTACTATTGTATTTGCAGTAGATGTCTTTGTATATATGTTAATTGTTATTACATCTACAGTAGTGGTCTTGGTTGGTCTGTTAACTGTGGTTAAGTCTGCGGTAACTGTTTTTGTTTTAGTTGGGGTGGATAAGAATATATCTGCAGATACCGTCTTTGTAGTGTTATGTGAAACACCACCAACTGAGTTAACTATAACGTTTGCAGTTACAGTATTCGTTTGCCTTGCTACTACACCAGTGTTATAGTTGGTTGAGATATAGTTATCATCTAAATAGTCTGGGTTATATAATACAATAAGGTCACATGATACGGTCTTTGTACCATGACTAACTGTAGTTAAGTCAGAGGTTACTGTCTTAGTTGCATGGTTGACTGCTATCAAATCTGCGGTTACCGTCTTGGTGTGTACTGGTGTTTCTATGTATATATCTGCAGTAATAGATTTAGTACCAAGTAAGAATAATATAATATCAGCAGATGTGGTCTTTGTTCTTCCATTAAATGCAATTACATCGACAGTTGTAGTTTTAGTTAATACATTGATTAATGTCAAGTCACATGTTACAGATTTTGTTTTTCTATTGATTGTGATTAAGTCAGAGGTTACTGTCTTTACTCTTTTGTTTACTGCTATAACATCTGCGGTAGTGGCCTTTGTTGCAGCCGATAATTTAACTATAACGTTAGATGTAACAGTTTTAGCACCTGCTGCACCACCTAGGGTAGTGTTGTAGTCAGTTTCTAAGTAGTTATCACCCAAGTAATCTGGAACATCTAATATTATAACGTCTACTGTAACTGTTTTAGTTTGTGGTAATGATTCTATGAATATGTCTGCGGTAACTGTTTTTGTTTTGTGATTTACTGCTATCAAATCTGCGGTAGATGTCTTTGTTAACCTATCAACTGTGATAATGTCTACTGTAACTGTTTTAGTTCGTACTGCTGATAATGATAAATCTGATGTGACTGTCTTAGTTGCTACTGTTCCATCTGTGTCATAGTTGGCTATCTGATAATCTTTATTAGAGTAGTTATCAGCCATTTAATTATTCCCTCTCGTATACTGTCTGTGTTGGCTCTCCCCCTGCCCATATACCTGCCTGTTCTATATGGCCATCAGGATATACATAATTTATAGACTGTGTATTTATACCACCTGTTTTTTGTTGCCATCCTATCATGTAGAAGAATATAGCCTCTGCAGTAGGGTCGTTAGGATTGATAAAATTCCTTCGTCTATAGATTAATCGTTGGCCTGGTTCTAAATGTAGTTTGAATACTAGTACATCATCACCATAAATACAGAAAGACTTTAGCCTAGTCCTATCTATATTCTCATATCCATTCTTACTACCATCCTCGTTATATTGAGGAAGGATAGTACCATCAGAGTATATAGCCTTCCAAGCAAAATTCATTGTATTGAAATCCTATATGTATTGTATTACACATTACATTATATTATATAAAATAGTATATAAAGGAATTAACTGTGTTTAGATTTCATCGTATTGAAAAGTTAATGTTTCATCTGTTTTGTTACCAGGTGATGCTGTTGCAGCTACTGCGACTTGTAAGATTAGGTAATTAGTTGTTTCATTTTGTGCATTAATGATTGAAGAATCTTCTGAGATTGTTGGGCCAGTTAATGGTGAACCGCTTGTATAATTAAAGGCTGATGCTACAGATGAAACTAGTGCGTGGCCTGCTGTTAGTTCTATACCTGTAGTACCAGAAGTTCCACCAGTAGATGCTACTTCATATCCTGCTGTACTACCAGAGTTTTTTGTTGGGAATTGTAATCCTACGTTTAGAGTAATTCCAGTTCCGAATCCTGAACCGTCTGTGTAAAATTTAATATTATCAACTTGAGTATCTGGTGCTGTATCACATTTTAAGTAAATTTGTTTCCAGTAAGAATAGTTTGTTCCAGATGATGGCACTGGTACTGGGTCAATGGCATCAATAGTAGTATTATCATTAGTTTTAAATCTAAGTGCTGGTGCTCCTAGTGCATCTACATCTGTACTGCTACCAGGATTTGCATCTGTTCCGACTGTATCAAAGTAGACACTGAATACTGCGACCATGCTATTAATACGGTGTTTTATTATATAAGGGTTTTATGGATTATGACAATTACAAGTACATTTATGAAGATACATAATATCCCAAATACATCTTTGACATATAGGATTATTTGAAGATATACAACCCATTATACTATATTCTTTGGCACTGGTACTGGTGCATCCTTCATAATATTTAGTGGTGGGTCTATTAGAGTTACATCCCATGACCACAATAATTCTACATTTTCTATAAAGAATCTGATAGGATTATCAGAAAAATTATCAGTGGTTAAATGACCATGATATGTTCTTGTCTGTAATTCCTGCTTACCGTCTTCTGTATCTATTTTTAATAACCAGCCTTTAGTTGGTATATCATAGACAAACTCTACTGTTTTACAGGTGAATTTCTTAAACTTCCAAGGCTGTTTACCAATAATAGTTATGTCTGTAACCTCTCCATCTTCCATCTTTATGTCAACCTTATTCTCTCTCACAAAGGCTTCTAACCTACCATGTGTGGCTTGTGGGTTTTGAGAATCAGTCCATGCATAAGTCCCTACTTTAACATTAATTAAATTGATTTTACATTTCTTAATTACGTTAATAGCCTTTTGGAAACCACTAGGATAATGTGTTGTCATAAACCATTTCTTTATGCCAGTATCAAAACCAAACTGATATGTTTCCATTAGGTAAATTCCACCTTTATATGTTCTAAGTCCTCAGGTCTGCAAATAATGTAGATAAATTTACCAGGGATTTTATACATTGTTTCACTGGCTTTAACTAGATTCATATATCTATATGGCAAACATAATATAAAAATATATCTAAACTTCTTTTCCTTCTAGTTCTGGGAATTGTGCGATTAATAGTGCTTTCTCTGCTGATGTTAATTCTAAATCAATATCTAGAGTTTTTATTGTGCCGTCATAATTAATTGATACGCCAACTGCTCTACCTTTTAATTCTTTAGTTTCTCCACGTTTTGCAGTTCTAGGTATGTTGGTTTTAATCCATTTTGTCACATCTCCTGCGTTATTTAGGATAATCTCATTATCAAATTTAGTCATAATATCAATACACCATTATCATTAATAAAGTATTAATCTTCTGCTCCCCATACTACTAATTCTGAACTAGATTGATATCCGCCAGTATCGGTATTAATTATATTAACTTGAGTAATATTTGTGCATAGACTTGCTGGGTCGTATTTACCTACAAATTCTTTACGTCTTGGTGCTGTACATTCGCCTGCGTTATCTCTTGCCACTGTATGACCAATTACTAACTTTTCTTGTCCTGGTATATTAGCAACCTGTATAACTGAAAATTCAGGACTGCCAATTTCTTTACCAGCGTCAATATACGTTGTATTTGTGTTGTCTGTAACGTCTCCTGCACCACATAAACTATGTCGCCAAGAATACTCGGAACCCGAATCATTATTGAATCGTAAAAACGACTCTGTGTTTGCTTCAACAACTTTGAAATATGCAATTTCTAAATTCTTTTTTACAGATAAACAAGAAACTAATAGATTGTCACAACATGCTCCTGTACCGTTTACTTGTCCTAGTCTTTCCCAATCTCCACAAGCCATATCAGTCGCTACCCCACACTTGAATATAAGAAGCAGTTGAAAAAGCGTTAGCTGTAACTGCTTTGATAGATGTTATTTGGTCAGAAGTGTTATCCCACTTCCATGCATATTCTGCTCTACCAGGAACAGTACATTCTCCTGCTGTTGCATTAACAACTTCATGTCCACTTATTAATTTCTCTTTGTCTGCTTGATTTCTGATAATATAAGAAGAAAAAGATGATATATCTGCTGTACACCCACCAAACGTTGAAGTTGCATTAGTCCCTGTGCAATCTGCACCGCCTCTTGCACGTCTCCAAGCATAATTAGAACAGGTATCTCCGTTAAATTGTAATTTTGCACCGTTAATATTTCCACAACCATTCACATGACCATAAATATTTACCATTAACCATTCTTTTCCAGCGAATGTATCAGTAGTAAGACAAGTTGACGCACTTGCTATTGTTTTGCGAGTTAGTGGTTGCCAAAATGAACATTCAGGAGAATGAGTGTTATCTTTGTCCCAACCGAGTGCGATAACTTGAGTACCTATTGCATAAACACCTGAACCACAGTTTGTTATTCTAACTTCATCTATACTAGTACATAGACTAGCAGGGTCATATTTATACACTGACTCTACACGTGAGGGTGCTGTACATTCGCCTGCTGTACTTCTATTAACATTATGATTCATACCTAATTTTTCCTGTCCAGCAACGTTTTCTATATATCCGTAACCGACTTGATATTCAGCATCAGTAGTGTTCATAGCTACTACCATGGAATTGTTTTGGTTTGTTAATGTGGTAGCACAAACAGAACCCTCGACATTCTGTCTAGATGCATAATGAGAGCCAGTATCATCATTAAATCTCATTCTAGCTGATGGGGATAAATTATTTGCTTCCAACTGATAAAGATACATTATATTTTCATATGCACCAAACTCTGTCGTGTACAAACAACCACTTGTTCCAGTTAATTCCTTTCTACCAATTTCAACCCAGCCACCTACTGCTGAACATAAATTACCTGATATACCCGAAGCCGTAACACCAAAAAAGTTTGGTTTGTTTAACTCTTTATTTTTTTTAATTAAACTGTCTATCATGCAATATCACCGACAACTTGCCAAGTATTTGTAGCTGTTTTAATTGCAGTTGCAGATGAATGTTGAGCTCTTAATACTGGAACATCTGGGTCTGCTCCTGTACTGTTAATCAATACATTTGTATCTTCTACAAAATTAGTCAACCCTGCACCTATTGATACTACTGTTATACTACTACCTATTGGATATGCTACACTAGAATTTTGTGGAATTGTTATTACTACTGCTGAACCCTTATTAGATGTTATAATTTTACCTGCGTCAGCTAATACTGTTGTGTAATCTCCAGTTATTGCGTTTATTGCATAAGCGATAGTCGGACTTGTTATTGTAAGTGAGGCAGCTAAATGAGCAGAATCTATTGAACCATCAACATATTGGTCAGAATCTATACTGTTAGCACTCATGTGAGCAACATCTATTGAACCAGCGGCATAATGTTCACTGTCAATAGCGTCGTCTACTATCTTACTTCCGTTAACAGAATCAGCAGCTAAATGAGCCAAGTCAATGCTTGCGTCAGTATAATGTTCTGAATTAATTGCATCGTCAGCAATTTTAGCACCTGTGATAGCGTCAGCGGCAATATAACCAGAAGCGATTGCAGTTCCTTGCCATACTCCTGTCCCAATAGTTCCTACTGTTGTAAGTGATGTATTTCCTGCTGTTGGGGATTTAGCACTTATTTGAGTTTGTGCGTTACTTGATAAAGTATTAATGTATTGTAATTCTGCATTGGTTACGGTTCCATCTGCTAGTTTAACTGCGTCTAATCCTGTTGCTACATGAGCATTGTCGATTGAACCAGCGGCATAATGTTCTGAGTCTATAGCATCGTCAGCAATCTTTGTACCATCAACTGAATCAGCGGCTAAATGTGCTAGGTCAATACTTGCGTCTACATAATTATCACTGTCAACTGAGTTTGCTACTAAAGTTGTGGCAACTGCACCTTCTACTGTTGTGATTGCTCCTGTTAAATTAGGCATACGAGCATCTGCTATGATACCTGTTAATTGTGATGCTACTATACTTTTGTTTGTTAAAGTATCAGTTGTGGCCTTACCTACAAGAGTATCTGTTGCTGCTGGTAATGTTAATGTTGTAGTACCTGCTGCTGCTGATGCATTTAATACTGTAGTACCAGATGTAGAACCTGCTGTAATTAATTTACCAGAACTAAATGTCTTAGCACCTGTGACAGCTTGAACTACTGAAAGATGTTGAGTATCTGCATCCAAGTATGCTGAGGCTACTGCTGTACCATTCCATGTACCTGTGGCTACTGTACCTGTAGTTACAAGAGCTGAGTCTCCTGTATAACCTGTTGTATTTGTTAATACTCCACTTGCAGGAGTTCCTAGTGCTGGGGTTACTAATGTAGGGGATGTTAATGTTCCTGTTGCATTGGTTAATACAAGTGCCGACGGTGTTCCTAATGCAGGGGTAACTAGTGTAAGGTTTGTTACTGTACCAGTTGCGTTAGTTAGTACTAAGGCTGATGGAGTTCCTAATGCTGGTGTAGTTAATGTAGGTGAGGTAAGTGTTTTATTAGTTAATGTTTGGGCCAAATCTTGTACTACGATTGTATCGGTTCCAGTTAGTAATGGTAATGTTAATGTTCTATTTGCTACGATAGCGGAAGGAGTGAATAGATATGAGTAAGTGTCTGCTGGGTTTCTTATGTAGAAAGAACCATTTTCAAATGTCCAATATACTGCAGAGTTAATTGTTACTGTGTCTGATACATCCAGACCATTGAACATCTTTGCTATCTTATTACCATGGTCTGTACCACCAAATTTGGTGGATGTAGAAACAACATCGCCTGTAATAGTTACCCATGTCATACTATATAAAGTGCTTTATTGATATTTAAAGATTAAAATGGTATAACTAACGGAAATCTGAGCCACGTAGTCTTCTGTTATTAAAGTAATCTTGTATCCATTGAGATAGGCCTCTCTTACCGTATCTCTCTTGCATACGTTCTGTAGACCTATTACCTATGAGATACTTTTCTTTACCCAAATTAAAGGAAGGGTACATTATATCTGTCTTGTCAAATGGGTCATGTCTAAGTCCTAATGAGTGTCCAAACTCATGCATTAATACTGGTACTAGAGGTGGCTTGCTTAGCATTTGGAACTTTGTAGCTGGAACCCAATCCCAGTCATCATTTATGTGAACATCTCCACTAATTGGGCCTTGTCCTGGGAAGTAGGCATGTGCTAATACCCCTCTCTTATTATCGAAATGTTCAAGGTTCTCAAAGGATACATCAAAATCTACCGTTACGTCTGGGTTTCTTTCTCTTTTGAATTTTAGTTTACTTACCTTTAATTGCCATGCTCTAAGTGCTACTGTTACTGCTCTTGTTTGCCAGTCCTCTCTAGATATATCTGTAGTAAAGTTGTTTAATCTATAAGTAATTTCTCCATGTGGCCATGAGTGCGGCCATTCAGTAATACGTTCATCTACTGTTTCTTCGAACTGTATCTCACCTACATTCTTATGTTTTAACTCACATTTGTGTAGTCCATGTTTCATATATTGTATATGTGTGTATAGTATAAAAAAGAGTTGGTTTGAGATAGTTTCCGTCTATTTTGTTTTTAGTTTACTGATGGCTACATCAGCACTAAATCCTGTTAATAGTCCTAACAGTACCGTTTGTGAGATACCACCTAGAGTAGTGACATCAAATACTTGTACTGCGGCCAGTGCTGCTACGGTACCTGTAATTAATGCTCCCACAAAGAGTTTAGGCTTAAATGATGTAGTAGCTTTTAAATTACCACGTATTACATTCAAGCTGGCTCCTGCGAGTGCTGCTCCAATTAAGACGATTTCTAGTTCGACCATATAGTATTATCTCCTCGAAACCTAATAAAGGTTGTTACCGTAGTAATACTGAGAATGAGTCAGGACATCTCTCGGTACGTTGACTGGAAGGCCCAAGTGCTCTAGTAAACATTTTTCACCCTAGGCCGTCATGGTCTAGGGATATACTTAATACCTTTGATTGTGTATTAATTATGCATGACAAATTATCTCAACAACTGGATAGTACAGGCCTTTAGGTGTGCTACCATACAAAAAGATGACAAGCTAGAATATGAAGTGTTATTCATTAATATGGAGAAACAAAAAATATACAGCGAAAATCTATTACTAGTCTAGACCCTTTTTTTATATTAACATAACAAGGTTTAATAGTAGTTTTAACATATACTAATCATTATGAACGCAAATATTACAGAAAGTGAACGTAAAAACGACACTAACAAACAATACAAAGCACACCCCCTACAAAACTAGGGTTTTTTATTTTTTCTAAATCTGGTCTTTCACAAAGGTGAATAGACTGAATACACTGGCCATGGCTGCTATTACTACATAGAATACCCTTTCTTTACGTTGTCCTTTCTTTTCCTGTTCTTTTAGATGTGAGTCTATTTTCTCTTGAGTAGATGCTGTGTTTATGCATAGTTTTTGTATCTTTTCTTCTAATGAATCAAATTTATCAAAGGCTCTGTTCCAAAGTAATCTATCCTCGGATTCCATTAGACTGCACCTCTATTCTTTTTTGCAGTTTGTAGGGTCTTACCTGCTTGACTCCATTGTAGGTGTTGAGGTGTAGGCCATTGGTCTGTAATGCTTGTTGGTGTACCTTGTGGCCATGTATCCATCTTTGCCCATACGTCTGGTTTAAAGTCTGTCTCAGTTCCCCATGCATCTTGGTTCTTCCACATGTCTTTTGAACGTATGACCTCGTTTGGCCAATACTTTCCATTAGTGGATACTGGTGTTGCTCCACCTACGTAGGAGTTCCATTGTGGATTACCCCCACCTGCTTGACCTCTAGATAGTGTTTCCTTGTCCAGTTCCTCGATTCCTAATATATCTCTGATACCTGATTCATCTATTAATCCTGATTGGGCCATTTGCATTAGTACACTAAACATATCTGGTGTAAGTAATGTCACTAATCGTGGCTTGTTAAATTTAAACAAAATCTTTACTGGTATTTGTGTTGCATCCTCTACACCAAACATGATAGCTAGTATAACATCAAAGTATTGTTTCTGTACGATGTTCTCTAGGATAAGTCTCTCTGGTCTAATCTCTTGGTTAAGGTAAGAGTCTATCTCTTCAATGTTTGCATTACCCCCTAGCTTTCCAATATCTCCTTCTGCCAACATAAATCCCGGTAGGCCATATGCTGTGATAATTGCTTTAATTAATCCCGTTCTAATTATTTCCAATCCACCAATGTCTGCGTTAGGTGCTCCTGGTATTACTGTTACCCCTACCTCTTCGGGTGACGATGGGCCTGTAACTGCTATGCTCTGGCCTTTTGAATCGTTAGCCTTTGCTAGGAAATCTGACAATACTGCATCCTCGTTTCCAAATTCTTGTGGTGGTATTGGTACGGAATAGATTGGTGGTTTGTACCATGTACTCTCTGCTGCTCTTTCGTAATCTTGGTTTAAGATAATGTTTAACGTGTTGGCCTCGTCTGCTATTCTACTTACTTTTGATTCTCCATAGTAATCTGAGAAGAGTTCGTTGTTGAATCCATGCATTAAATATATCATTCTGTTCTTTGGTAGGATGTTGTCTCTAGATGGTGAACGTACACCAATGATACGAACCCCTTCTAACTCTGAGGTATCATCATTAATTACTGGTCTCTCTGTAAACTCTGGTCTGATTAATCTGATTTGTTCTGGCATCATAAATTGTCCTTCATCATTAGTTGCCAGTGGCGTTAGGGCCAATACGCATCTACCTTGCTCTAGGGCTGTAAAGTATCCATTGAATAGGTTAGATGCCAAGTCCATGTCTATGGCCATCTTGTCTACCTTGTCGTTAATTTGTTCTGGTGTCATCTCTTTATCATAATATGGTACGTATATCTTGGTTTGACTTGCCCATGTATCTGCTTGCTCATCTGGTAGGTCTTCCTCTTGCCGTGGTACAATATCTGTGGTATACCCTTGGCCTGCGGTAAATGTTGCTGCTATTCTGGATGCTCTGTATACATAAGGATTATTCATAGCTGAACGAAAGTCTAGTCTTTCTTTTTGTGGGTATGGGTCTACTGCTGCAAATACATCTATACCTTGGAACTTTTCTGCGGTACCTGTGTGTTTTTTCCAAGTATTACTCTTATTAATTTTACGTGCTGGAGAATAATTATCAGTGGCCATCTTCATTGATGGTTTATCTTGTTTAGCTGTTTTAACTTTAGACTTTACTTTCTTTACCTTTGCCATGTTATTATTACTTAATTATCGTTATTAAGGTTTAAAGTACAACATCCTGAGTCACTACAACATTTTATCAAAACATCTACTGAAAAGTCATCTTCTTTATTACCACATTCTTTACATTCTTTAAATTCTGTATGTTCTGCACAACATCCGCAGTCACAATTATCTTTATTACATTTACAGGTCATATAGATACTATGATGTTATAAGTTAAAAGGATTTTGGGCCTCTACTAATCTCTATGTAAAGTCGTAGGGCCTGTACAAATTCAGCTAGATATAGTAATAATGTCACTACTCTAACCTCGACATCTTACTAGATGCATATGTCTTGAATACACTTGGTATGAAGGCATGTATTCCTAATGCTATACTCATGCTCATGGCCCTTTTAAAATGTTGGAAGTAAGTAAGACCATAATATTCGTAGTGGTTCAATTAATTAACCATCCACATTTTGGGCAGTCTGCCTCATATTCATCTTCTCCCGTTCTAGTTACATCCATAGGGATTTTACAGAATTTACACTCCATTATGCTTTGGCCTCTGTTACTGTTGCCTTGAACACCATGTCTGCTGTCTCGAATAGTTCTGCAAGCCATGCTTGTTTTGCTGCTGCATCTGCCAGTAATGATTCTGCTTCCTCACATATGCATAATGATGCAATTTCGAAACACTCATCAAAATCATGTTTCTCGATACATCTGGTTGTATGTTTACTTGTTGACATACTATCTATACGTCACTGTTAGTATTAAGGATTGCTGTATATTCATAACGGTGTTATATGTTGAGTTGTCTGTTAATCTCATCATTGGCCAAGTCACTTAGGTTACCGTTCTTACGTGTTAACCCCATGCTTGCTACTCTAGGCCTTGCTATACCTGCCAATGAGAAAGATGCTACTGAACATGCATAACATAAGGCCCAGAATCTATCATCGTGGAACCCTGTAGGGTGTTGGTACAATACGTTACCTGCCTCTGATATTTTACGTTCCTGTTCTAATATTTCTCTGAACAGGTCTTTATCGTGTACTGTTAGCTTGTCTTGGTCGAATAGACCTTTGACCAGACTTATCATATCGAATTTATTTGTCATTGAAGATACTATGTCTCGTAGTGGGATGGACTTGTTGAACAGTTGTTTTGCTCCATCACCTACACCAAGTCTATCGTACCCTACTGCCTTGAATTTCTCTAGTTTGTTAATCTTTACCAAGTCATCGTTAATCTCACTGAACTTCATATGTGGCCATACCTTCTGACCTGTTTGGTCTAGTATACCATCCTCTAATGTTAGTACCTCTAGTACGGTGTTATCTACTCTAAGTGCTAGGTCTAGGCCGCCAAACTTTACTGATGTGCTCATTTTACACCAGGCAATTCATCATAACCTTTCTTCTCATCCTGTATTGTTTCTCTAATAATTTCTTCATTGATACTTAGCTTTACTGCTTCTATTACAAATATAGTCTGTACTCTAGATAGTTCGTACTGTTTGAATATTTCTAGTATCTCATTAGTAATTGCTAATATGTCAGTTGTCATAATATTATTATGTAACTTTAGTATTTAAATACATATTTCTAATGAATATCTTTCCACATGTACATATTAGATTCTGGTACCTATCTACATGAGTTATGTGTACGTGTGACTCTGTGACTGACTCGTCTTGGGCCTTTAGTACTTTACACTTCATGTTTGGCCTCTACTAAGGCTAGGGATAATGCTTTGTCTACTAGGTTTAACTGGTATAATACTTCGTCTAGCTTTCCATCTTCCAGTTGTGCTCTTGCAGACCAGCATGCGAATTTAGCATCCTCTAGTGATAGTATTATAGACATCTATTTGTCATCCTCTGCTGCTTTATAATCTGATATAGTTCTACAGTATAGGCATACATTAGTGTATGCAGGTTTTCCACAGGCCTTGCATTGGTTTATTTCTCGTAGATAATCCTTACCGTTGAATGATTTACGTAGACCATTGATGAAATTAGTAATTATACTCATTACCATTCGGCCTCTGTACTACAAGGAGTAGCATCAATGCTTGCTATATGGTTCGCATACTGTAGGTATACACTGTTGATGATTATGTTTGCTTTCTTTACCTCATCCATTAGTGACACAACACCTCTACAAATTTCGTTGTGTGATAGTTGACCTAATGGTATTTGGCCCAGTTTCTCATGGTTGATTAGTACTTTCTTTGCGTTCATTAGTCTGACTCCACAAATAGGCCCATGACATAGTCGGCTGTTTCTTTTGACAAGTTACCCCTTAGTTGGGCCTCGAATTGTTCTTTATTGAATGTTGGTGGTTGGTTCATATCTATACTACACATCCCTTTGATTTAAAGATACCGAACCAGTTTTTGTAAGAGTCTTTGGTCTGTAATCTCCAAGTCTGTATCTCTTGCATATGTCGTCAGTTAGTCCACCTTCGTTGTACACTTCCTGTATGAAATCTATCAGCATCTGGCCGCCTCTGAACTTTGGCTTTGGATATATGATGTCCTCGTTCTTGCACAGTTGGTTTACTATCTCGGCTATGTCAGTCATTACAACTTGTATGCCGTTCCATAATACCTTCTTATCTCCTGGTCCTTTATTGCCTGGTAAGAACTCTATCAAGATTCATCCTCACAAATACATTCGCCTGTGGTATCATGTTCGTATTTACGATTATAGTCTATACATTCTTCTGAATGAGTTGTCAAGGGAATGTCCTCACTACAGTACCTGCTGGAGTATATTTCTTATCTGTGCAGCCTTCACATTTCCATACGGTAAATGCTATGCTGTTGATAAACTCTCGGCCCATGTCATGATAGTTATGAGTGTGACTAGTCAAGAATATCCTCAGGTGATTTCTCAGTTACTCTGCTGGATACGTGTTCTACTACTGGTGATTTCTGCATGTGTAGGCTGTAGGCCTCTGAGCTAGAGTCTGCCTTTACTGTATAATATTCTACTATGGTAAATGTTTTTTGGGTCATTCGTAATCCTGTACCTCAGTTACCCATATTGTTAGGCCTTTACTACTTGAACATACTTGTGTGAGTCTGTAGTTAAACTCTCTCAATGCTTCGATTTGCCAGTCTAATACAAATGCTTGTTGACCAAATAGTTGTTTGGTGTGTGGGATTGTAAAGTTGATTTTTTGACCTTGGTTGATAACTAAGATTTCTTCGGTCTCAAAAATGGCCCTTAGTCTATCTTCTGCTTCGTGTCTGCTAATTGAATGATTTTCAATATATTGCTTTGTCATGATATACTATACGTGAAACTAGTATATTAATACCACCCTAATATTACAACGGTGTTATACTGGTTTGTGCAAGTCTGTTTGTAAGTGACAGTAATGACATCCGCTTGCACGTAAATGGTATAGACATCTGGTCTCAGTCATGTATTTGTTACATGTCTTACAGAGTGTTTTGTTAGGTGGGTCATCTAATAGGGCCTCTTCCTCTGGTTCTAATGCAGCGTTAAGTTTCTCTATCAAGTTAAATGTTATGGCCAATTCTTCTTCAAATGTTCTTGGTGGCACAGAGCCGTCAGAGGTATCATCGACCATAGTAATATTACGCATGTATTGTTAATAAGTATTATTAATAAATCAAACGTCTAGTGGTCTGTCAAGCAGAGCGGTTATTAGCCGATACTCTCCCACAGGCTATTGAATCAGGTTCATCCACAGGGAGTCTATTGTTAGACCTTCTGGAAAGACGTTCACCTTTCAACGCTTGATGTATAGTAATAGGTGAAAGGGATACTTAAACCCTTGCATTGTTTAGTAAAAAGGGTCTAGTTATCTGATTGAGTATCTTGATTTTCAGAATACTCCATATTACAAGCCGAATCTACTAAATTGCTTGTTGTGTTCTTTCTAAATTCTTTTGTCCAGTTCATGCTTCTATTACGTTAAAGGGTCTAATAACAGTTACTATGTTTAATAAAAAAAGAATGGCCTGTGGCCTATTCTACTGATAATTTTCCAAACTTACCTTTGGTTAGTGAGACTTCGCCTTTGAACTCGTTGGTGTATCCGTTCTCCAGTGTAACTCTAGCACCTTTTGCTACTAGTGTTATGTCTTCTCCCCATAGGGTGAGTTTGATTTGGTTTTCATCGCCTACGCCATCAAAGATTAAAGCATCTGTTACATCAACTGTACCACCATTTTTAAGATTTACTGTTCTTGTTGGAGCAATATCCCCTACTTCGGCTGCTACGTTAATACCACTTCGTGTCTTTTTTGCTTGTGCGATGGTGATATAATCTGTCATTACTATAGTTACGTGGTTATGGTTATTAAGGATAGCTATTCTGCTGAGGCCAAGTTTTTGATGGCTCTTCTCTTTCTGGCTTGTGCGTTTTGTTTGTTTGCTTTAATTCTTGATGTATCAATGTCACGTGCATCATATCTCCAAAAGATTGATGTGAGTTGTTTGTTACATTCTGTAATGTCTGCTTCTGCTTTTGCTATTGTTATTTTGATTTGTTGTGTTGTTGTCATGTCTACTATAGGGTGGATTCCACCTATAAGTCTTTGTTAAAATAAAAAGGGTGTAGGCCTAGTCTAATTCTTCTTGTCTTTCTATGTCGATGATTTGTTCACCTGTTGTGTTGTCCAAGTAAACCTCGATGTCACCACTGTGTACTGTGATGCAGTTGTTTGCATGTATGTCGATGGTGAATCCGCCTGCTGTTATGCTGGTACTCATTATTCGGCCTCGTGTTGTATGTGAATCTTCTCGTATTGTTCTGAGGATTCTGGTGTGACTTGGAAGTATATCACTGTGTGTGTCTCAAAGAAAGCAGAGACTTCATCTGCAAACTCTTTTGTGTTTGTTGTGTTTTGTATGGTTGTAAACTGCGTTGGGAAATTAACTTTTGTCATGTCTATACTATACTAACATACTATATTAGAACTACTATACTATACACCTGATTGTTTGGTGTATAGTTTTGCAGTCTCTCCACCATGCTTACGCTTGGCCTTTGTTCTGCACTGTATGTTGCAGCATGGACATCTTAGTGCACCGTTCTTACCTACTGCACATGATTCTTTTAGCATCCATATGTTGTCACACTTTGTACATGTAACGTGTGTTGCGTATGGGTTCTTACCATGGTTAGGTTTGTTGGATTTGAAATTGTGGCATATCTCGTTACAGTATGACCTGTTTAGTTTGCGGCCATTGACTGGTGGTTTTTTGAAACCATCTGCGTTTATTCCTGTCATTAGGCCCTAGCCTCTTCTACTAACCTCTCCAAGTCTTCTCTAGTTGACTCTAGTATGTTTCCATTTCTGGTTACATCTCTTATCTCTACGTCTGTATGTAGTAGGCCATCGCTTAGTCTGCTGCATAATGCGTGCCATCCTATGATAGTTTCGAATTGTTTGTCTGCATCTCCATCTGTATATGTTCTGTAGTATCTGATACTATATTCTGCTGTGTTACCCCTAAGGTGTGTTGTAGACATTATGGAGCCAACCTGAATAATTTGTTGTTTGTATATTCCAGTTCAAATACTGCATCATCTGATGGAACAAAACCATTGTTAAGGTTTGCAGTAATTCGAGCAACTAGGCTTTGTAGTGCTCGGGTGGTATGTATTATTTTCTGTTGGTGTTCGTATGCTGCGTATTCTTCTGCAGTCAATCTTGTTGTACTTGTCATGATACTCTTACGTTAAACCTACCTTTAAACCCTTGTATTCACCATACCATAATTGTTTACTCCCTTTACTATTGGTGTATCGTTTCGTATTAGTTTGTTATTCTTGAATGGCCTATAGTCTACCTTATGATGCCATCTGTTAAACTTCCATACGACCTTGGCCACATCTGGGTGCATGTCTGCAAGCATTTGTGACTTTGGTTTTGTGCCTTCTTTGGAGTAGAACTGCTCATGGTTACCACCAGTCATTCTCTGTGTTGTTATCTTACCCTGTAGAAATGCGTTAAACTGTACGGTACACCAGCCATCCTTTAGGGCCCTTAGGGATAGGTCTGTATCTTCGTTATACTTTCCTCTCCACTGATATGGTATTCTGTTATTGACAAGTAGACATGAGTATATTCTTGTATTCAATACGTATGGTGGTACTGCATCTGTCTTCTTGCAGAACGAATAGTAGTTAGGGCCTGCCAATGCTATGTTGTCATACCTGCTTACCCAGTCTTCCATTATCTTAAATATTGTACCGCTTGTAACCTCATGCTTTGAGTTTCTGTTTAGTCTGTGAAATGCATCCAAGTTGTCATCCATTACCCAATGATATAGGTGTCCATTTGATACGCTGTGTGCCAGTGCATAATTTCTAGCAGGACCAGGGCCTGTAGTTGTACTAGGGTGGAACGTATCATACCCATCCTTGTATATCTGTGGACATACCATTATGTTACTCTTATCTATAACTGCTGCATAATCATCATATTCATCCTGCTCTACTATTATCTTATATGGTACTCCCATTTCATTAAGGGCCTTGTATGTTAGGCCATTACTAGCTCTGCCCTTTGATACTATGTAAACAGGATATTTAGGATTCATCTACCCATTTGCCCTTGTTGTTACCCCAATGTGATTTGAATGGGTACCAAGCTGATTTTGTCTTCTTTGTTAGTTTCTGGCCCAATAGTTTGGCCAACTCTAACATGTCCTCTTCTGTCTCGCATCTTATAATTATCTTAGCATATGGTTCTTGCTTCTCTTGAATAAATTCTGGCATACCTTCCCATTCTATCATGTATTATATTATGTTAAATTAGATATTAAACATATCTATTCCAGTATCCATTCTATTACCTCTATCTTTGAGGCCAACTCCTTATACTGTTCATTTGTCTTGTTGGTGTAGAAATATGCTGCTGTTTTTAAATCATTTAAAAATGCTCTTAGTTCTGATTCATTCATCAATTACTTTATCTTCTTCTTTCTTTTCTTCTTCTTTCTTAATTGCTGCTAATCGTAATTTCAATTCTTGATACTTGGCATCTTCCATGTATTGTTTATGGGCCTATAGTATTTAACTATCTATAGGTCATCATAGTTGTTGATAGGTGAGTCAACATATCTTACGTCATCCTCTGAGAATACTGCTGTTAGTGATGTAGTGAACTTACAGTTGTATTCTTGGCCAAAGTCTATCTTGGTGTTACGCTGCTCTTGCTCTATAAACTCTTCATCCAATAGCTGGCCCATTGATACCGTATATGGCTGCTCTAGTTTAAAGTACTCATTGTCTGGGTCTGTGAATAACTCCCAAAAGAATCCTCTCTTACCGTTAGGTGTTGATTCTAGGACAAAGTCAGCATCCTTTATGTTGGATACGTTGGGGTGTACAGCGTTATATACCTTTGAATCATCTAAGAGATTGATAAATGCACACTCTGATAGGAATACACATGCTACGTTCTCTTCACCTCTTACTGACTCGTTTGCTGGGTAGGCCTGTATGTTGATACCGTTGTACATCTCTACTATATCCCCTGCTGATTGTTTATTGAATAGCTGCTTATGGCCTTCTTCTGCATCCTTCTTTGATAGCTTTTCCTCTGTGCTCCAGAATACTCCATCCAAGTCATAGAATCCCTTGCCGAAGATAGCCTTGAATCTGGATAAGAATCTATTGGCCACAGTCTGCTTGTTACCTGCTACTATCATTATACGGTGTCTTGATTGATATGTACCGTTCATACAATTATAGGCTATGATGCGTAATGCAGTCTCGGTAGCACCTATCTTACGTGATTTGTTTAGTATAACTTTGTGATGCTTATTCCATGCTTGTTCATACTCCTCTTGATAGTCCATGATATCTGTAGGTAGTCCACTGTCTGGGTGTATTGGTTGGCCCACAATACGGTTAAAGTGTTTGAATGATTTGGTTGGTACGTTAGGTGTATCTGTTGTTAGTTGGCCAAATAAGTCTAAGGATTGTCCTATCCACCCTGCCTTTACCTTGGCCATTAAAGCCTCTCTGCTTTGTGTTTGTTTGATACAAACTTGTCTTTGAACCCGAACTCATTCTGGTCGTCAGGTAGGTTGTTGTTCTCGAACTTGTGTGGTGGGCTGGTACGATTAGATATGCCTGTCTTCCAATCATGCTCTCCTGCTCTCTCTCCCATGCCGCAGCGTAGGCATCTGGTCATATTATTTCCCATCCTGATTCTATGTCTTCTTCCAACTCTTCTTCTGAGTAATGTATATCACATCTGTATGCTGATACAGTGTTATCCTCTATCAATCTAAATGCAATATATGTACCATAGATTCTTTGACCATGCCATAAGTGGTTGTCTAAACAGTTGCATATTTCACATTGTTCGTGTAATTGTTTAATTGTTAATTTTTTTGTCATACTTCTATATGGTGGACTCTCCCTATAAACCATTGTATTATACATTATACATCCTGCTCGTTTAATGCTCTGCATTTAGGACAGTACCAATATTCTTTATCCATCTCTAATGATACATTACATTTTTCGCACATCATGTTAATTTTGCTCCACATCCTTTACACTCTGCATACCCATGACTATCGCTAATATCACCCCAATGCCATGTGTATCCTTTCTTCTCTTTACATTTAGGACAGGCATCTATTGGTGTAGGTACTGCTGGTGGGTCTCCTACTTTCATTGTTCATCTACCCATTTCTTTAGGCCTACCTCTGCTTCGTCTAACCATTCAATAGGATTACAGAACGTGTCTGGGTCTACCTTTACTCCTTTTAGTGCTAGCATCTCGTTTGTATCGTACTTGTACGTACTTGCATCATATCTACAGGCCTCACAAAATAATGCATTTGTAGTGTGACTGCATACTAGTAGGTCTTTGATACAGTCTTTCTCTACCTGTTTCACCATTTATGCACCTTAGGTTTTTCTGCTTCGTTGGCCTCTTTGTATTGTTCTACTGTTCTGCAGTATAGGCATTTGTCTGTGAATGAAGGTTCGTGACATTTATCACATACGTTTAGCTCTCTAGTTCTTTTAGTCATACCTTCTTTACGCTTCCTTTCTTATTAAGTTCATCTAATTTTGCCTCTAGTGTATCCTTCATCTTTTGTATTAGTGGTGTTTCATTGTAGAATAATGTCATCTGTTCTTGTGTGGCCCTGATAGAATCAAGTATCCTGCTGCGTTCCATAATCTCTCCTGACTCGTTGAACAGTTCCCAGTATTTGTTCTCTATGGCCTTGAACTTGTCTATGATTAGTATGTGTTCGTCTGCCCATTCACTCTTGGCTATCTCTAGGAAGCGTGC
>TARA_R110000765_G_scaffold55732_1_pt1 | contig 31201 bp, 54 predicted proteins | sample TARA_R110000765 | Tara Oceans TARA_R110000765 (sample SAMEA4398168) | marine metagenome | biome: Polar Biome; feature: [MES] marine water layer (ENVO:01000295) within the mesopelagic zone...; material: water (ENVO:00002006), including particulate matter (ENVO:01000060) such as...... | reverse complement strand
CCTAAGTATGAAAAAATAATGAATCCTACAGATGCTTTGGGTAATGCAAGAAAAGAATTCTATGAGTTTTATGTAAGCACAATGGGTGAATTAAATGCAAAATTAACAGAGGATGCTCAAGATCAAATGGTAGGTAAGATACCTACAATTAAAAATAATATAGCTTTAACTTTAAAAAAGGAAGGCCCTGTATTTACTAAAATGTGGGCTGGTATGAAACGTAAAACTAAAGATTTTTTTACTGAAACTGGTAAATTTACTAGGGCTATTACAAATGAAAAAGGTGAAATAGAAAATTCCTTACCTATTTACTATACGGGTAATCTATCTAATGAAAAAGCTATTAAAAAAGTAGAAGATAAGTTAGAAGCTTTATCAATACAAAGAAAAAATAATAAGATATCATCCATTGAATATGAAAAACAACAAGGTTTATTAATTGGTGAACAAACAAAATTACTGAACGCACCTACAGCTTCTCAGTTAAGTTTAGATTTAGGAACCAGTCTTATGAAGTATAGTGCAATGGCTGAAAACTTTGAAGTTATGTCTTCAATTGAAAATACAGTTCAATCATTTGTAAAAGTAATAGAAAAAAGAGATTATTTAAACCCTAATCCTAAAATTACAACATATGAAAAAGTAACTGGCGCCCTTGCTGATGGTGTAAAGAAAATAAACAGGAAAGAAAATGATCTGCAATACAATATAGAAAAAAGAGTTAAAAAATGGCTCAGTATGGTTTACTATGATAATGAAGAAACTACAAAAAACGCACTTGATAAAACAGTGAATGGTTTAATTCAATATTCTTCTCTTGCTTATGTAGCAACAAATCCATTAGGTAACATTAACAACCTTGTTATGGCAAAAATGGCAAATACAATGGAGCTTGTTGGTGGTAATTATTTTGATAGAGCTGCTTATATGCGAATGAAATATGAGTATAATACTAACGGGTTGGCTTCTTTAGTAAAAAGAACTGCTTATATTGCTAACAAAAAGGGTTATTATGATATGAAAAAACCTATGTCAAAATGGGAGGGTATGGTTGACTTATTTAGAATGATGGATTCCTCTTCTGATATCCGTGAAAATTTAGCTGAAGAAAAAAGTTGGTTTAATAAAGCATTTGATTGGTCATATTTATTAAATGATTCTTTTGAATATAATGTACAAAGTCAATCAGGAATGGCAATACTTGATTCACATAGAGCAAGAGATAAAGCCGGTAATGAAGTTAGTTTATATAATGCCTTTATCTGGGATTCAAAAAATCAAACGGTTAAATTTAATGATGCTTTATACGATGTTATAATTGACCGTAACGGTAAAGAAATGAAATTCAATGATGAATTTAGATATAACATAAGAAATAGAATCAGAGAGGTAAATAAAATAATGCATGGTAACTATGCATATGCAGATAGAATGGTTATGCAATCTCACAATCTTGGTAAGTTGGCTGCTCAGTTTAAAAAATGGGTTGCTCCTGCAATTAAAGCAAGATTTAGAAAAGAATACTATGATGAGAATTTAAACTGGGTAGAAGGCCGCTATAGAACTTTTGTGAGTTTTATGGCTTATGCCACTAAAAATATATCTAAAGGAGGGAGTATAATGAAAGAGTATGCTGAAATGCAAAAAAAAATTATTGATAAAGAAGATTCCGGGTTGGGTCAAGAAGAGCAAAAAGTAAGGAATAAAGTAAATAATGTTTACAAAACAATGGGTGAGATTGGTTTAATACTAACCACTTTTTTAATGAAAGATGTTTTAGCTGCCTTCTTTGCTGCAGATGATGATGATGCTGAAGTAATTAAAAAATTAAAAAACCTATCCAGATACCAAACAGACAGAGCTTATAAAGAACTTATAGCTTTTGTACCTATCATAGGTACAAGTGAAGCATTCCAATTTATAAAAAATCCATTGGCCTCCACGAGGACCATGGGTGAAATGGCCGAGGCTGTTAGTAGTACTTTTTGGACAGGTGGTAATTTATTAATTCAAAGCAAAGATGAGTTCTATGCAAATAAAGACTATGTATATCAAAGGGGTAAACGTAAAGGTCAACTTAAAATGGCTAAAGAATGGGCTGATATTTTACCATTTATATATACTGCACAAAAATGGAGTAACTTTGACCAAGCGAGAGACTTTTATATTAAATAAATAAGTGAATCCGTAAGTACAAATAATGCTTACGGATTTTTATTTACCCATTTTAAAATAAATCCCTCCTGAAACTATAGGTTCTAGTTTGTTATTTAAACCCATACCTATACTATAGACTTGTTGTTTTTTAGTTTTAAATAACAATTCACTACCTAAGTAGTTAAGCTGATCAGTTTTGCCTTGAACTTTTAACCCTATGTAAAATTCTCTTTGATTTATATAAGCGGTTGTTTTAATTGTTTTAATAGGAACTAAAATATTTGTTTTTACATTTCTTGAAAATATCCTATTTCTGCTAATACTATCATTTACCACAAGATATCCTATTGTATCTACTGCAATTGTATCTGTATAAAAATACTTAGCATAATAATCTTTTAATATAGCAAGTGTATCTATAGGTGTATTGAAAGTATCTATTTTGATTTCAGTTTTGGTTTTCCATTCAGGTATATATTTTGGTATTGTATCTCTGATAGTATCATATGATATTAGTGTTTCCGTTATAGTTAATGGCGTTACTAATTTTGCATTTTTATCAGAAGAACAAAACCTTGTTGTTAATATTATAACCACTAATACTAAAAACAGTAATGTCTGAAGAGTGTTATTTGTTTTCATATCATTGTTTTATTTTAAATTAAAAAGAGCCCGCTTTATAAACAGGCTCTTCTATACTTTTATGCCCCACAACTATCACATTCAAGAATATTTCTTGAAAATGACTGAGCTGAACTTATACTAAATTGATAGTAAAGTGTTTTGACACCCTGTTCATGTGCAAAAAGATATAATTGATTAATATCTTTAGCTGGTACAGTTGGGTGTATCATTAAATTTAATGACTGTGATTGGTCAATATACTTTTGTCTAGTGGCAGCCTGAATAATAATTTCTTTAGGGCTGATTTCAATGAAAGATTTAAATACTTCTTTTGTTGGAAAGTCTAAGTGTTGCACACTACCATCTCTTTTTAAGATGTCTTCCCATACCTCTTCAGTATTCAAATTATATTTATCCAGTTCACATTCTAAAAAAGGATTCTTATATACTGTTTTAGACTTAGCTAAGTCTTTAATAAAGTAGTTAGATTTGATTGGTTCAATCCCCATACTCACAGCTCCATGAATAAATGAACTTGACTTAGTTGGTGCAATGGCCATTAAAGTTGTGTTAGCAAAGCCTTCTCTAATACAAGAAACATCTTTTGTTTTACATAGTTCCTGAGATGCATCGTCTGATCTAATTTTAATAATATTAAATATATGTGAATTTAAGTACTTAGCTTCCATTGATTCAAACTCAACTAATTTAGATTGTAATAAAGAATGCCATCCCATCACACCTAAACCAATAGCCCTGTGGTCTTTTGCAAAATTATATGCTCTTGACATCCCGGGCATCGTTTTAGATTTTGTAATAAACTCATCTATTACAGCATTTAAAAATAATGTATAAGTTTCAACAGCATCTGTTTGTTCTATTTCTTCCCAGTGTAAAAGATTAAGGGAACCTAAACAACAAACGAATGAATTAAATGAATCTGTAGGTAATTGTATTTCTGAACATAAATTAGATGCTGTTATGTCTAACCCTAGTTCTTTATAAGGTGAATTGTTATTTGAATTATCCTTAAACATTATGTAAGGAAAGCCAAACTCATTTCTTCTTTGAATAACCTTAGCCCATATTATACGCTTCTCGCTATCACCATCTTTCATTTCTTGAATCCACTTATCAGTAACTGTAATCCCATATTGTAAGTTTTGTATTGGGTTACCTTCAGTACCTATATCTAAGAAATCCAAAATATCTTTGTGTTCTAATGGTAACCATGCCGCACATGCACCACGCCTAGCTTCAGATTGTTTACATACATCAACAACAGTATCATAAATTCTAGCATAGTGAACAGGTCCATCTGCAGTTCCACCTGTTGAAATACTTGCTCCTCTTTCTCTAATATTACCTAAGTAAATAGAAGTTCCTCCACCATACTTAGACATCATTCCAATTTCACGTCCTCCATTTAAGATGCTATCTAAATTGTCATCAACGTTTGATCCATAGCAACTAATTGGTAAACCTTTCTGTTTTCCAAAGTTAATCCATACTGGAGTTGAAAGGCTATAGAAACCTCTAGCCATATAATCTTCAAACTTTTTTGCAAAACCATTAATCTTCAAATACTTTTCTGCCATGACGGCAATATCTTTAATTCTTTGTTCTGGTGTTTCTGTAATGTAACCTCTTGATAAAAAGGTACGGCTTTCTTCATTAAGCCAATAATATTTTTTTCTTTCCATATTTTTATTTTTTAATGATTAATTCTAAATTGTTACCTTCAAATTTAACACCCACAACTTCGTGACCGTTTTCTTCTTCAACTTTCTTGATGAACTCATTTAGATCAAATGATCTAAAGAAGATTCCACCTACAGCTTCTCCATCAAAACCGTCTTTCCAAAATACTTGTTCTTCAAACATAACTTTTATTTTTTAATTATTGTTACCTCACTATGTGTTTCAATCCAAACGTGTGCTCCACAACTTAATGGTTTGTCTGGACTATATACAATTTTACTAGGTCCTTTAAGATCTACTTCATGAGCATATATATTTTCTTTGTACGTTTTAACAGTAAGAACAGGATCTTTAACATTATTCTTTCTATTGGCTTTTATAACGTGTTGATTAACGTGGATGATTGTTTTCATATCATTTAATTATTATAGTTTGATATTGTAAGTGTATCACTTGTTTTATTCTTTTTTGCTGAAACTGCAACTCTTTGTTTTCCCAAACCATAAATTGATAGATAACAATAAGCTTTTCCATTATCTGATATTCTACCTTCTTTAATATGCAGGGTTGCTATTTCTAGTGCATTAATATCCGTTAAAGAAGATCTATTTTCTATTATTAATTTGCTCATAGTTTAGAATAAGTCATCCTCAGTTATTGCTTTGGATTTTTTGTTATAGTCTATTTGTTTTTTGTAAAAGAAGTCTCCTTCTTTGGTTGCTGTAATTTCTATATCAAACCATTTTGTTGATTTTAATAGCTCTTCATCAACATCAAAGATTGATTTCATTCCTATTTTTTCTAAAGAATTATTAAATCTATTTCTAATAAAGTTTTGAATAGTTTCCTTAGATAGAAACTTTAATTCACCTTTCTCAAAGATCCATTCTAAGATATCACATTCAGCTGTATAAGCTTTCATACATGCAGAGTAAATTAAATCTTCAAATTCTTTGTCAAACCATTCAGGGTTTTCTTTTTTTATAATGTTAATGATTTCTGCACCAAAGTTACCGTGTATTTCTTCTTCCTTACTTGTTGCCTCAACTACATTTGAGATTCCCTTAAATAAGTTCTTCTCTTTATTGAATGACATCATAATTAAAAATTGACTGAATAAACTTACATGTTCAATAAATAATGAAAATAGTAATACAGATTTAGTATACATCTTATTGTCTCTAGATCTGCTGCCATCCAAGTACTTTTTTAAATACTTAATCCTTCCTGCAATAGCTGGAATTTCAACCACTGTTTTAAATTCATCTTCTAGTCCTAAAATTCTAAGAAGTCTTGCATATGCATCTTTATGTCTTACTTCAGATTCTGCAAACGTCATTCCAACATCTCCTACTTCAGTAATTGGCATTCTTTTATACATATCTGCCCAAAATGTTTTTACATTTACTTCAATTTGTGCAATGGCCAACATTGTTTTTTTAATAACTTCACGCTCTTCATCTGAGATTTTTGTCTTAAAATCATCAATATCTGTTGTAAAATTAAACTCTGTATCAATCCAATAAGAGTGTCTTATAGCATCCTTATAATCAAGTAAGGACGGGTATTCATAGGGCATAATGTTTTCCCTGGGCATAAAAATGTTTTTATTCATATTTGTTTTTTTTAATTTTAATGAAAAAAATAGCTACACAATCCATTTAATACATGGTTCCGTAGCTGAAAGACTTACAATTAATTTACGTAAAATTATCTTGTTTTCCTAAGTTTTTTTTGTATATTATATATGTGAGACATAGGACAAAGTTAGTCTTTTTTCACTTAATTTTATTTATTTTTTATATATATTTATGGATTTTACTTTAATAATAGTAACTATAGTAACGGTTGCTGGATCTACCAGTATTTGGAAGTTTCTTGAACTTTGGTATAAAACCAAAAAAGAATCTGAGAAAGAAGCTCTTGAGAATGATGACGGTACACTCTATAGAGATGATTTAAAAAATAGAGTTAGAAACCTTGAATCATTATTAGCTAAATCAGCTGATGAAAAAGATGATTTGAGAACGCATGTCTTGGAACTTACTGCTGAAGTAAACACGCTAAGAGTGAAAGTGAATTTTTTAGAAAAAGAAAACCAACAGCTAAAAAACAAATAAAAATGATTAAAAACATATTAAACAAAATTTGGAATTTCTCCTTAAAAAAAGGATGGGATTTTATTTGGTCTAAAACAACAATTGATGAAAAAGCAATTGAAATCATAAAAGAAACTAAAGCCAGAAGTAAGGTTGTTAAAAAGGAAATAGCTGATGTTAAAAAAGAAATTAAACAAGTTATAAAACAATCTAAACATATTGCAGGTGCTGTTAAAGGTGCTAAAAGAAAAGGCAGACCTATAAAAACCACTAAGGATAAAAAGTAATTTTAAAATCAAAACAATATAATGAATTGGACTTTAGAAATAGCGTTTCATTGGCCCCATAATAGATTGGCTATAGGCTGGGAGTTTATGGGTGAAGATGAACAACATGACTACAAAACATTTAAATTATTTTTAGGTGTGGTATCACTAACTTTTGATATAAAATAACGATATTATGAATGATAAACTTTTAACAAAATTTATGAATGGTGGGGATGTATCCTCTTTTTATAATACCAATTCTGTTTCCTCAGCTTCTGAAGCTTCTGCTGGTCCTGGTGGCCGAAAACGTAAAAAACAACAAAGACAAAACAAGAGGAGAAGAAATCAACAAAGAAGAAAAAGAAATAGAAGTGATGCAATGAAAAGATGCACAGGAAACTTCATGGGTGGAGATTGTTAATATGTATAAAATAAAATAACATGCAATACGGTAAAAAAAATACAACATGAAAAATAAAAAAATGAGCGCTTCAATAGAAGCAATGAGGGAAATGGGTAAAAATGGCGGCCTTAAAAGTTTTATGAATGGCGGTGATGTAACAGATTCATTAATGAAAGCTCAAAAAGGAGTTGAAACGAAATTCCAAGAAAAACAAAGAGCTAAAGATTCTGTAGCTACTCGTAATAAACTTACAGATGAATATTGGAATCAACCAAGTGTGCGCAAGGATCCTTTTAAAAACCGAGTGATTTTTAAAGAAACAAATGTAATTGATCCTGATAAGAAAAGATATGTAGACCAAGGTATGCGTAAAAAAGGATATGGAGCTAAAAAGAAAAAATAAAACAACATGGGATACGGTAAAATGAAATATGGTAAAGGTGGTGCAATGAAAGCTGTACCAAAAGGAAATAAAGGATTAGCTAAATTACCAACAGCTGTACGTAACAAAATGGGTTACATGAAGTGTGGTGGTGAAAAACTGCTTACTAAAATGACTTATGGTGGAGCATATAGTGATATGACTGAACCTATGGTTATGAGAATGCGTATGGGTGGGGGAACACATAATACTTATAGTGGTAAAAAAGCTAAAAAATAATTTAATTAACTTTTTTTTTAAATCCAACTATTAATTTATAAATTTCTTTCCAGGTTTCAGGTAAACCCATTAGACATTTATCATCAATATATACATCTGCTGAAATTTTCCTACAATCTTGTTTGTAAAATTTAATTAATTCAGGATCATTACTGTTTATATAGTGGTAATCAATACCATGGTGTTCTAAAAAATCTTGCGCTAACCCTTCATACTTACCTGTTCGGCAAGTATTAATAATTATAGTGTGACCTTCACCATAAAGGATATTAATATACACATCAGCATCCTTTTTAAGGGCACCTACTTCAGGCCAGCTTAAATCTGCTATTGTACCATCAAAATCAATTGCAAGTATCATATTTTTTCTAATTTTAATTTAAATTTAGTTCCATCTTTAATTTCTATTACGCCATTTGGATGAATGTTTTTAACTGTTCTATAAATGTCAATGTGTCTAATCTTTAAAGATTCACATATAGCGACTCTACAAGCATGCCCTGCTATTGCGTTTAATTTATATGAGTTCATAATAAGTCTTCATTAATTAATATATCACTTACTTTTTTTACAAGTTCTTCCAGTGTACCATCATTGATAATTTCATAGTCAAACTTAGCATCATCAAGGGCTATTTCTGAGGGGTGTTCTGGAATTCTTGTATCAATTACAGTTGTGCTATTCATTAAGAACATTTCTCGTGGTTTAGGTCTTACTACTCTAATGGTTATACCATCTTTATCTTCTATAGCTTTAAGCTCATTAGGAAATCTCATATCTGTTATTACCCAATTATTTTTATTACTATAATTAGCAAATAAAGCGTTTACCCATACATTAGTATGTAAGCCATCACGCATTGCTTCTGTACCAAGTTTCTGAAGAAGTTCTCGCACAGACATCAAATTATTAAAGTTAATATCACTAAATGGTGTTATTGCATTTAATGGGTTTTTTTTAACTGTCCCCCATTCAGAACCTAATAATGTTTTTTTAAAATCCTGATCTTCAAACCTTATTGAAGGGATTCCTGTTAATATAGAGGCAATCTCTTTTAATTTGCCAGCAAACTTTTTATTTTCAAATTGATCACAATTATTAGTGATACATAATTTTTGAATTATTGCTCCAATTGTATCTTTTCCAGATCCAATTTTACCATTTATACCTATTATCATAATTTTTAATTTATAAGGGTTGATAGTAAATAAGCAAGTTTATATCCTGTAAATGCACCAATTGCAGTTGGTACAGGAAATACAATAAACTTACCTAAACTTGTTACATATTTAGGGCGATTAATAACCTTCCCTACAAAAAAATAATAGGTCATATAACCTAATAGAACCATTATATCCATCCTTTCTGCAATAAATACAACCAGAATAGAACCTAGAAAACCATACACAAAGTTTTCAAGAACTGCATTTCTTATTTCAGAAGGTTTTGTTTCTCTATATTCTTTTTTAATATTTTTTAAACTCATAACAGAATATATTTAATAATTGTGTAAATCCTCCCATCCATCTGCTTGTTCTCTTGAAAAAAATTTGTATTCTTTTTCTTTAGTTGGTTCTCCTTGTGGATGTACTGCATATTGTTCGTTTGGAAAACATTCTTCCAATTCAGCTAATGTTTCATTTGCTTCATTAAATGTTAAATCTGTGGTATGTTCTTCATATCCATTTGTCATTCTTATTACTTGGTATAAATCCATCATGATTATCCCATTTTTTTAACTGTGTAAATAGATCCATTAACAGAATTTCTTCTAAATATGTCAGCAAACTTATTTGCTGATTCTCTTTCTTCAAATTCCATAGGAAGACCTTCCTCATCATTAACCAGAAACGTATGCTTTACGTTCCTGGTCTTTTTTAAAATTACATACATTCTTTTTGTTTTTATTTATTGTTTAATTCTTTTAATTTAATCCATCATATTTAATATGCTATGCAAATTACTTGCAATAATATTTATATTTCTACTAATTCTTTCAGATACATCATCAAAAACTTCAACAATATTGTCTGGTTGTTTTTCTTTTACTGGATTAGGACTTTCCATATCTCTAGGTTCATCATTTGGATTAAAGAATTTTTCTGACAATCTAGAACTTAACGCCGCAATATCACTAAGCTCATAATTTCTTTGATTCAGTTTCTCTAAAGAGTTTTTTAATGTTTGTTTTTCTGTTAAGCATTCTGCCATCATTTCTTTTGATTCGTTCATTTTTATTTGTTTTTAATTATCATTTTCTAAAATCTCAACCATTGAGAATAAATCACTTTGATTTGGATCAACCGTGTCATTATATTTTATACCCATCTGACCTTTTAAATCAGCTATTATAAAATCATGAAACGTTTGGGTTTTTCTCATCCAATCTCTAGGATGTGTTTCTTTTAATGCATGTGTTACATTATTATAGAAATGCCAAGCTGACGTTTTATCTACATTGTAATTATAACTAGGCTCCTCCATCTCTCTTTTAATAATGTTAATTTGAGTTGAATTAATTATCTTTTTTTCAATGTATAAACGTCCTAATAATTCAGATTGTTTTTTTATATCCAAACTTACTATTTTTAAAGCGTCTCTATCTTTTAGTATAACCTTATAGTGCTTCTCAGCATTTTTAATTTGATTAGCTATCTGCATTTTAATTTCTTGAGCAGCTGATCCTGTATGCTTTCTTGAATACGACATCATGTCACCAGCAACCATACCATTTGAACATACCATCACATACCCTCCAATAGCACACTGGAATCGTGTTGATTTATCATAAGAATTTGTCCATCCAAACATCATACCTATCTCTGTTTCATTTATAACATCAATGTCATGTGAGTTGGTTGGTTTTATATGATATATACCTTGAGCTACATTTGCATTTGCATTTGCTCTATATATTTCTTCTGTAATAGTAAACCCTGCAGCATTTAACATGTTGGTTGTGTTTTCTATTACATCTATATGGGGAATTACGGCATATGATTCATTATGCTCCGGTAATTCCGCGTTTTCTAAATAAGTTTTTGTTGTTTGCGTTGGTTTTGAGTAACCCATTTATTATTTGTTTTGACTTTAATTATTTGCCAGTAGATCTAATACTTCAATTAATGATTCATGTCTATGATTATCTTTTAAAATAACTTTATTAACATATTTTGATCCAATTATTTTTGCAACTTCATGTATTGCTGAATAATTTCTATCTTTTAAATCAATTTGTTGATTATCACCACAAAGTATCATTAAGGAATCTTTTCCTAATCTACCTAATACCATGGCTAACTGAGCTCTTGTTAAATTTTGAAACTCATCTATAATGACAACCGAATTGTCAAATGTTCTACCTCTAAAATGAGCAAGTGATACCAGCTCTATACTTTCATCATTTTCCATTTTTTCTAGTATGGCAGGTTTGTTATAAACCTTTCTCATATTAGATCTAATAGGAACTAACCAAGGCTCCATCTTTTCTTTTTCAGATCCTGGTAAAAAACCATTATCTTCTGTAGAAACCGTTGGTCTTGTAATAATAATTTTATTATAGTTCCTTTTAAAAAATTGGTCTAGCGCTATCTGAGTAGCAAGTAGTGTTTTACCACTACCCGCATTCCCAAGAATAAAGTTAAAAGGACAATTTAGTATTTCTGTTTTAGCATCTTTTTGCTCTTTGGATAAAGTGATTGTAAATTTTACAGCCCCTTTTGGTGCAGTTTTGCTTATGTTTTGTTTTGTCATTAAAATAGTGTTAATTGATTTGAAGAGATTGATAATATATTATTTATCTCCTGTTCTATACCTTTAAGATAGTAACTTTTATCGACATTGTAATACTTCCAGTCCTGTTTTATTTCAAGCGTATTAAATACAGTTTGGACCCAATGACCCGCTTCAAGTTGTATTTTCCTTTGATCATTTTTATTAACCTTCACCATCTTAACTCCTGTTTTAGATATATAGTATCTATTGATTTTTTGAAGATCTTCTTCTTTATAATCACCTTTTACTACATACCTGGCTTTTTGTTCCCATTCACCCCTTGACTTAGCGCCTATACAATAATCTAAGATATTTGTATTTGACTTTAAGTAATCTTCAGGTAAAACGTTATTCACAAAATATTCATAAATAGCTTTGGGTATGACCAACTTAGATTTGTTTTTATGCAAAGCTAAATTAAAGAAATCAAATCTACCTTTCATTTTAGTAGGAGCAAAGTAAAACTTATCCCCTTCTATTTTAAACTTATAATGAGGTGTTTTTTCCAGAACCTCACGCCAAGTAGTCAGATCAACTTCTTTATAGTCATTCAAACCAATGTAATTATTTACATCACCAAATATTAATTTTTGGTATTTATCATGTTCTAACTCAAGGTTTGTTATATCTTCCCACTCTTTACAAATTGCCATGTATTCATCAACATGCGTTCTAGGTATTAACGTTTCAACCCCATCTGTATTATGCATTATAGCTTTTGCGTTTGGAATTCTTTCCATAATCATTTCATAAAGCATCATCAGACTCAGTTGTCCGTTAACAGTAATACGCATTGTTAACTCAGGATCATAAAAGAAGCTGTTCTTATCATTACTAAGGCCAAAAGTAGAGTTAAGTATAATCTTATACACATAGTTCATCGGATTGCTCTTAGGTATCTTCCTACGCTCATCAAAAAACCATTCATATTGATCACAAAACTCTTTTGCAGGAAAATGACCCGGAGACCATCCATTTCTAATAACCAAGTTAGGATAAAATGAAGTAACATCAGAAGACATTATAATCATATCATCAGTTGAACTATATATACCTGCTTTTGTTGCACCATGCACACCACCTACTCCAAAATCAGTTTTGACTCCTTTATAGTTTATGGAATACTTGAAAGCACCTTTTAAATTATGACCATCTAACTTTACAGCTTTAAACCTTTCAAGTAAATTTTGAAACTCTAAAGATTTAAAGTTTACATATGGTAAAATTATATCTTTAAAGTCAATAGTTTCTCTAAAAGTCCTCATTTTTTTAAGTTCTCTTTTTGGTATATTGAGTTTTTGAGACATATAATAACCAAACAACTCCTTGCTTATTCTTGGTTCTGAAGCACTGTATAAATTTATATCATACGTGTTAGTCAACTCTTTTCTTAATTTAATAAGTTCTTTAGATCTATTAAAGATCTCTTTAGTTGATTTAACATCATTAACGCAGTATTCCAGTATAGTATCTAAATCTTCTTGGGAAGCAATCTTTGTTTCATGATGAATAGGCATATCAAGTATATTTTGCCAATCCATACTATACTGTATCCATTTAAGACTAGAACGTTTAGCAGGGTTATCCCAGTGATGCATTTTAAATAAATCAATTTGACCTATCTGCATTTTCCATTGAGGATAATCACTAAACTCTTTATTATTAGATTTAGTGATACATTTTTGTGCATACTTATAAATTATGTGGGCGGTTTTATGACCATCAAGGTCAACCCACTTTCTTTCATTGTCTAATATATAATGAGTGACTTGTGCATCAAATGCCAATCCATTATAAGATATATGCCATTCCTTATTATTAATGTTTTCTTGTAGAAAACTTATAAACTCAGTTAAATCATTTCTCAACCTTGATATAACAAATACCTTAGTCTCTGTTGTTTTATAGTTTTCAAAAACACCCGTGAAACAATCATAGAGTGTCTCGTAGTCCATTACCCAGTGCTTTTTTTCCATCTTTTTCTTTTTTTATGTAGTTCCATATAGTTCTTTCAGTAACACCTAATGCAACAGCTACTTTTTTAACAGTTTTATATCTAAGTAATGCCTTTCGTACATGAATAATCTTCATTTCTTTAATTGTCATCCTCTTCTATGCCTGTTAAACTTATTGTTCTAGCATCTAGTATTAGATCCATTATCACATCATATATTGTCTCAATGGCTTCTTTTTGATAATAATCAAATCTTTTATCAAGTTCTACTTCATAATTATTTATTGCTTTGTTTACTTTTTGTATTTTAATTTTTTCTTTACCTGTATGGATATATTTTAAATTATGAGAGACTTCTGTCATACACTTGGTAAGTGCTATCAAAATATTTATATCTATTACGTTTTCGTTTGTTAATTTTGTCATCTCTGATAATTATTAAAGCCAAAAAAGACCCAAATAAATGGGCCTTCTTAACTTGTTCTTTAATGTAAAAGAAAAACTTTTACTAAGCTACAATAATAGGCGATACCTTTGTGTCTTTAACTTCAACCTCTAAAAAAGGTTTATAATCAAATGAAGAAGCGTTGATTCCAAAAAGCTCAATGAAAGTTTCAATGTCTTTTTTATCAGATATATAGAACTCAGAGAATGTTTGCATTTCAACTCGTTCTTCTTTTACAGTTTTACCTGAATTTTTGTCCGGTCTGTCTAACAGCACAGGTTGTCCATTTTCATCTAATTTTGGAATCATATGAAAAGAATTTTTTTTCATTTTGCTTATTACAGCAAGAATTCCAGAAGAAGGATCAAACATGGCTTCTACATAAGGTGTGTCATTACTGACAGGTAACATGCTAAAAGATTTAGCGTTTCTAAATGCTGAAGTAATCAACATCATATTTTGTCCAATTGCCATTTTATGGTTTTTTAATTAATTATTAATTTATCTAAAGGTATCAAATTATTTTTAAATAACCCTACATCTTTTGGTATTTCTTTTTTTAAGGTTTCTTTGATTAGATCTGGTATAGAACATAACTCATGAACTTCTTTAATGATTTTAATATTTACATTTAACTCATCTGCATAATCTTGGTGATATAATTCAGGATATAAAAACCCCTCTATATAACTTGCCATTTTAAGATTTTTTGCAAAAAAAGTTTCAATTAGTATTTTATTTTTATCACTTATTTTTGAATAGGCACCTTTAAAAAATGATTCAAAATCATCTTTATGTATGGATAAGTCAAAAACATGTATAAATGTATTTGTACTTACTTTAATAGTCCTTTCAAACAGTTCATTATTTACTATATTGTTTTTGACAAACTGTATGTATTTTTCATTTACTGTTGCTTTATATAAGCATAGTAGTTTTAAATGATGGGGTTTACATACGTTTCCCCAAGCAATATATGTTTGCTCTGGTACATAATCCAAACCTTTCTTTAATCCAAGCATGGGGTATAAAAATACCTTGCTTTTTTGAAAATAGTCTGTATATGTATAATTCATTATAGTGTAACTTTTTTTATTAGGAATTCATACGGTAAAGAATAATTCTTTTTTGTATAATGATATTCCGCAATCTTTACAATTTCAGATAAAGCGCTAGTCCAATTACTCAACGTATCTTGTGATACATCAAATACATAAACTTGTTTGAATTTATCTATTACTACAAATTTATAAATAAAATTGTATTGTTGCTGTTCTTCTGTAACATTTTCAAATACAAGTTTACAATATATTGCTGCTTGCAACCAATACTTATAAAAGTCAACTGTTTCTTCAAAGTCAGTTAATGTTTTACCTGTAGTCTTGAGATCACAAATAGTAATTAATTTCTTATCATCATCAACCTTATAGTAGTCAACAATACCCTTTAATCCAAAAGGTTTGTCTTTTAACTTACAACTAAGCATTTTTTCTGCGTATGATGTAACAGGGTCTAAATCAAAGTCACTTCCCGAAGACCTAAACAATTCCATAACGTCAGCATTTGCTTTAATTACTTGTACATATTCAGTACATTTATTTAAAGTATCCTGATCAATAACATCAACATTAGTATTTCCTAAAAACTTCCAGTAAGGCTCATTATCTTCAGTTCTTACTTTAGCAATCCTTGACTCATCTGCTTTAAGAGATTGAAATAAGTTTAAATTCTTTAATGAATCTAAAATTACATTGTCATCACATATAGCTAATGTTTCAGCATCAGTATTAAAAGACATATCAAGTAATACTTTTCTAATGTTATCACTAGGTGTTTTACCAGGCACCAAACTAAATTTATTTTCAACCTCATCCGGTTCAAATAGTATACAGTGAACCAACTTACCTTCAATAAGGTATTTTTCTATTTTCTGTTCTCTATCAAATAGTACATAATCTTTGTAAAATAAAGATGGTGAAAACAATAACTTGTTTAATGATGAATAACTAAATGAAAATTTTTTATTGTAAAATTCACTTTCTTTTTCTAAATTTCTCATATTTTTTAATTTTTATAAGGAGCGGGAGCTCTTAAACAAAAGCTCCCTACAATTATGGCTAATCCTCCTTAGTTAATACATAGCCTTTTTGATTTTCGTTTAATTTTACAGATGCTTTATTAATTGTTAAAATTGAATCCTCTTGTATATTTACATGGAATTTTATAACATTATGATAAACATAACCAGAGCACTCTTTTATTGCAAATTCAGTTAAAAAACCGTGTTTTTTTAAAAGAGTTAAATACCTATTATAGTAAACACCTTTATTTTTATTGTTATATGGTGATGCAAAATCATCCAGTGTCTTTCTTAAAGTTTTTACATTAACACTACCCCAATTTTTAGAGTATTTGATTATGTCATAGTAAAAGTAAAATAACATTGATACATAATCAAATGATTTATTTACATTACAATTACTTAATAATTCCATTACTAAATTTAGATTATCATCATCACCTGACTTAATCATGGTTTTTGCATTTATATACTCTTCATGAGTTAACACATGTAAGTCTTCATAAATAATATCACTTAAGAGGTTTTCATAAATGTAATTTTTTTCTGCATTGATTTTATCAATTACCGCAAAGTTAGACTCAGATATATGATACGTGCTATATATTGAAATGTCAGAAAGACCTTCTATAAAACTATTTCTATGATTATTACCATAATAATGATCATTACCTATGTAATCATTTTGTTTATCCTGTAAAAAATCTTCATACTCCTGATAACTATCCTTTGTAAATGAAGTTTTATAATTATGTAAAAGACTTAACACTTCCTCTACTTTATATACAGCTCTATAATTATAACCAATGAAGTCTGTAATATACTTTTTAGATATAATTTTGTAGTCAGCTTTTTCTTCAGCTCTTATTATTTTGATGTTATATTTCTCTTTTAAGATATCTACTTTTTGTCTAGGTAATGTTAATTTAGGATACCTATAAAAAGACTTATCTTGTATGCTACCGGGATTGTTATTAATACCAGTAACAAAATCTTCTGTAAAAGAATCAGGATCTTTTACAAAGATATCTTTATCATTTAATACTGTTGTATCTACTTCAGTTATGATTGAATTTGTAAAATTAAATTTACATTTATGAATTAATTGTTTCATTTTTAGTTTTTTTTAAGTATTCTTTATATTCTTTTTTTACTTCTACTTTAAATACATATAGTTCTCTATTACTAATATGTATTTCTTTTCTACATATAGGTTCTAAATACCTAAAGTATAAGTTAGAAAGCTCATTATTTTCTACCAAGTATTGTATCATGCGTTCAGCACTGTAATATTTAAATTCAGACATGTTAGATGCAGTATACCAATATTTAAGATCTTTATCTTTTTTGTATTCTATCCAGCTTGCATGTTCATTTGCCAATGTCCACAATAAATGTTTATTTTTTTTATAGTCTATAGCGCATAGTAATTTTATTGCAATTTGAGTATTTTCTTCATCATAAGAGTTTATCAAATTATTTAGTGTATCCAGCACATCTTCAGTAAGTTCTATTTTATTTGCTGAAGTATGTAATACAGTTTCTGTATCTACAACTGAAATCTCACCTAATTCAATTTTATGAGCTATGTTTAAAGCCATACCTGTTAACATCCAACTATCATAAAGCGAGTCTTGAATAGATAAATTATAATATCTCACTCTATCAGTCATATTTAGTGTAATGATGGTTTCTAAACCTGAGTCATTTATAAGTTGTTCAACTGAAGATCCATTTTTGGAACCATTGGTTGTTTCATAATTCCATAACTTAGCCAGCATTAAAGTTGATTGTATACTCTCACCATTTCTTAATGTGTTATCATATATTTCTTCATGACCTATAATTAAATCTGCTAATTCATAATCATTTGTTACAGTGATTTTGTGTTCTTTTAATGCAGCTTTTAATCTATCTTGTGATACATTACATCTAGGTAATATGAAAGCTTTCTTTTTATTTATAAACGTTTTATCTGATTCCGTAGGAACAGTAAGTAAACGCTGTATTTTTTCATACGTACTTTTATCTTGAGTAACTAATACTTTATTAATTAACCTTGGGCCAGAAAGGATACCGTAAGTGGTATCCTCCTCTAGTCCAAAGTAAGTTAAAGCATCAGCATCAATATCTTGATAAACTGATTTATTTGCCATCTTATTTTTTTATTATATACATATTACTATTTATATCTGTTGTTATTGAAATATCCATTGGAAATCTATCAGGTCTAACCTTGACTCTTCCTTTAGAATCTATACCATCAATAACTACTCTGCCTTGTCTTTCATTGTTACCTTCTTTTATTGTAACAATATCTCCTTTTTTGTAATTCATAATTTTATTTCATTGTCATTTTGATAACTTCAGCGTTCATCATCATTTTATTAAATTTTGATTTATTTCCATTAAAGATTGTACGTACAACCAAATATTTTAGGTCATTTGTAAAATGTTCTTTAGTGGAAAGAGCTATCAGTCTATCTGTAATTTTTTGCGTTACTGTGTTGCTTTTAGAATACATAACAGCAAAGTTAGCTAAACGAGTTGCTAATATTGATGCAATGTCAGCTCTATAATCATCACCTGTTCCAACACAACCTTTGAGTTCCCCTAGAATATATGATTCATTATCATGAGTCAATAAATCTTTAGGTGTTACCAGTTTGTCCAGTTTGTTATTAATAAATGTTGTAAACATAGAAGCAAATGTGTCTCCCACTGAACCTTCACCAATCATTTGGATCATACTTAAGTTGTCTTCAAAACTCTCAAAGCTTGATATTGAATTAAAGAACGTAGTAATAGATCTTGAATTAGTTTCTTGCGTTACTAGCTCAGGGTGTAATAACAAAAAGTTAATACATCTTGAATCTATACCTGCTTCTTCAGCCCATCTAGCCCATACATCAACATCAAATTTCAAATTAGCTGTGATATATCTAGTTTTTTGTGCTGAATCAACACTATTTACATTATAATCTCCATTATCTGGGTTTGCTGTTAAAATGATATGCCAATCTTTTGGTAAAGACCATGAAATATAAGTTTGTCTATCAATTAATTCCATACAGGCTTGGATAAATCTTACATCTGCACGATTCCAATCATCTAATAGTAATATACCACCTTCTTTTACATCAGCAATCCATTCTGGTGCACAATAAGACATTCTATTTTTACCAGTCATCTTGTATCCGTTTTTTAAGTAGGCATCAACTGCTAACTCATCAACCCATTGACCAACTTTTTTAGTAATTGTCCCACCTAGTTTTGCTAAATCAGCACCTGCTTTTGCTGTATAGTTTAAATCATCTACTTTCTTAACTGTTTTTTCTGTATACATCTGAAATTGACGTACAGGAAAACCCACTAAGTCACCAAGCTCTTCAATCTGAGCTAAGTTTAACTTTACAAAATTTAAATTATTTTCTTTTGCTAGCTCTATAATGGTAGATGTTTTACCAATACCTGATTCCCCCACAACTTCAACTGCTACCGGCAGCTTACCTTGCTCTTGCAAGAATCTATTATTTTGGATTACGTGATTTATAAATCCCTTTACTTCATCAATGTTTAAATTTACTTGTGCCATAATTGTTTATTTTTTAATTTGTTTATAATTCTGCTGTAAATGAACAACTTCCTTGCTCTTTTATACAAGCTTCTATTTTTTTGCCAATTCTATAATCAAAGAACTCTAATAATTGATCTTTGTTTAACGGCTTTTTATTTCCTTTTTTTAAATACTCTTCAAATGTAATTTCAGCGTCATCTTCAACACCATATAGATCATAATAGATTTTCAAGTAATAACCTTGTTCACCCATTTCATCTTCTATAATCTTTAACTCCGCTCCCACACTAATTAAATCATTTACATTAAAATTATAGTCAACGTATCCTGGGGTTTCACCCTCTACGCCAAATCTATCTGCTGCAGTACTGCTTTGAGAACCAAAGACAAACTTGCCTTCAATATCTCCCTGGTAATAGCGTCCGATATTAATTTAATTTTATCACTCTTCCCGGTAAGGAATGATTCATGCTAGATATACTACTAAGTACCCATAAGGTATTGTTAGGGCAGTCGTAAGGATTAGACGCTTCACCATCTGTTAAATATATAAGAGATGTATATTTACCATATTCATTGTAATGGTCTATCACGGGTTGAAATGAAGTTCCCCCTCTACCTTTTATATCCCAATCTTTTTTTGGGTTAAATTCTTCTACAGAGTTTAAACTTGTATCACATTGAGCTACTGTAATTTTATTACCTGTTTTATGCATATGATGTAACTCATTCATAAACTCTTTAAGCTCTTCTGTATTTACAGATCCGCTTGTATCAACACCAACTAAAATGTGATTTTTAAATTTAATCTTTAAACCAGGGTTAGCTGCGTAACGTTTATTATATTTTCTTCTTAGTTTCTTTGTATAAGAAATTGTAGAATTACCCACAAACCTTCTCAAATAACTCTTCCAATCAAATTTTGCAGGTTCTATATGTCTAAGCTGTGCAATACGTTCTGCAAGTTCTCCCGGTATAGTACCACTTTTTTTTTCTGTTTGTTCAGCAACTTCCTTGAGTTGGTGTTCAATCTGTTTTTCAATAAGTTTTTTATCAGCTTCGGTCATATCATCAAAATCATCCCATGTTGGATGTGAATCATAAGGACTATCACCTTCTGTATCATTTAACATTGAATCAAGAGAAGGGCATGTACCATCATCTTTTGCTTGTAATAATAAATCATAATAGATTTTAGTACCTGCACGTTTTGGTAAAGTTAACTCAGGAAATGTATCCATTGTTATACCACCTTCAGGTAAATAATCTGAACCAATGTATTGATTTATTTCTAAATCTGCTGCTATATTAAATAGTTTATGATCTGAAAACTTATCACGCAGGATCAAATGACCCATACTTATATGTAATAGTTCATGCTTCAATAAACCAACTCTATGATCTTCTGATAAATTATCAAAGAAGTCAGGGTTTATAGCAAGCTGTGCTCCAATACCATTAGGGCTTACTCCTGCCGTTGGTATATCTTTTCTAAAGGTTTTATTTAACCCAACCAAAAAGAGCCCGTAAAAGGGCTCTTTAAATATTAATGTCTTACTACTTCTAGCAAGTTGTTCTGCTGTTTTTACCATAATATTTCTAATTTTTTTTCATTGAAGAAAGTCCAATTGTTATTTAAAATAACTTTATTATCAAACTCATTTAAAAATAAACTCTTAAATGTAGCTTTTACATTTTCATCATCTTTATAATCTGTTTTAATTTTTTCATAAACACTATTCCATGCTAAATAAATAACGGGTGTGTTGTATGAAGTTAATTGCTTTGTTATTATTTTAAAGTCATCAATAAAAGTTCCATATTGTACTGTCATCATGGTAACAAAATCACTTCTTTTTTTTAAAGTTAAAATTTTAACTAAAAAAACTATATAGATAGCATCAATTTTTAAGTTTTTTATATTTTCAACAGCTATATTAAAATCTTCATCTGAAGAAGTTAACATTCTTTTCAAGCTATCAAATTCATTTACTTCCATTATTTATTTTTTTATTGTTTTTTAATATTTCTATATATACACCTGGCTTTTCTTTATTATATTCATACTGGATGAATACAGGTAATATAAATTCTGCATTATCATCTTCTATCCAACCTTCCTTAACCATATCATCTTGCACTGTTTGCGCAGGATTTATATAATCAAATTTATGGCGTGTCCCTCTAATAAATGTAAAAGAAATTTTTGCAGGCATCTCATACTTTGCTAATTCTAATTTAAATTCCTCAGCATACTTTTCATAATATTCCTTAGTGGCTTTTCTATAAGCCATTACTGTTTTACTAGCTATAAAGTATTTACCAGTCCACCGTCTTCCATTTTTACTTGAAGGAACGGATCCTGGTATAAACCATTTTTTATTTTTCATAAGTCAATGTTTCTTTTAATAAGGGTTTTAGTATAGCACGGACTTTATCAAATCCATGTTCTTTCATTGCATCTGATATATCTTTACACATTGGTAAGGTAAAGCCATTTATTCCATACACATCTGTGTACTTTGTAATTGCTTTTTTACCTGCCTTATCATTATCAAATAAAGTAATTATTTTTTTATATTTACTTTTTAAGTTATTGATTAAGTAGGGTTTTATCATGCTATTTTCACTAGCTGGTGCTATGACTTCTAATTTGTAATTAAAAGATTTAAGACATAAAGCGTCTTTTAAAGATGAACATATAACTAAATAATCGTGTTCATATTTTAATTGATCTAATCCTTGTAAATAATCTAAAGCATTATAAAATTTCTGCTTTTTACTATAAGGTTGGTATATTTTAATCAGTTCGTTATTATTATTAAAATACCCGTACATAGTGGGTTTTTCAAACTTGATTGTTTCAAAGTTGTTGTCAACTTCTTTAACCATTGTGTAATGATGCAAAGGTTTTATGTTATATTCTTCCAACAGGATCGACCCTATATTGAAAGATAACCAAAACGCAGCATCTCTTTTATTCCAACTTCTTGTTTTAACAAAATCAATTTTCCATTTTTCTTCAGGCTTTAAATTTGTAAAACTTACATTTCCCTTAACAATACATTTATTATAATCAGTTATGATTTTCTGTACTGCATTGAAAAAATCTAAATTAAACAAAGACATAACAAGATTAATTTTATCACCGTTTTCACCGGTTGAGAAATCTTTGAACTTATATTGCATTACAGATTTATCTACATAAAGAGCAAAACTTGGGGTTTTTTCAGCAGGATTAAAAACAGATTTAATCTTTATATTCTGACCCGTTAGTTTTTCTGTTAGATTTAAGTAATGCTGAAATACCCAGTAACTTGGAATTTTATCAATCCCTGTTTCTAAATTTTTAGTACTTAACATAGTTAAAAAAAATAAAAGAGAGGCTTTTACACCTCTCTCCATTTAATAATTACAAATCAAAATCATCTCCTCCTAATCCGCCTGTTGCTGCTGGTCCAAATGCACTTACAACTTCATCATTTGATTTTTTCTTCAATGCAATTACATGCTTTGATTGATCAAAAGTCATCATTTTACTTGGCTCTGCTCCAACTGATTCAAAAGGAACTGCTGTGCTCATAAATTTAGGTAAAAACAAATCTAAGTTAGTATAACCTTCTTTATTTTCCCATTCTCTACCACCTACACAGAAATTGTAATAAGTTTCTCCAGACAATAGAGCACTTGCTTTACTTACAAAGTCTTCAATTGTACTTGCTTGAATAGAATCTACTTCAGCACGTTTACCTGCATTTTCTGCAAGATTAATTAATGCTTTCAATATACTTGGGTCACGTTGAATTTCCATACCACTTGGTAAAGTTGTATCAGAAAAAGAATATCTTGAAAATTTAACTCTACCCACTTGACCTTTATATCTTGGTCCATTAGGATTGTTTACATCTAATAAGAATCCTTCAAAGCCTTCACCCATAGGTTTTGACTCTGCATTTATTATTAAATCATACGCTGATTGATCATATGCTGGTGCATTTAATGTAATAGAATTAATTTTTAACTCTTGATTACCTGATACAATTACTGGTTTTGCTTTGCCTGATCCGGCTGACATATCTTTTGTGCTTAACATCTTTTTATTTTTTTTTTGGTTTAACTTAATTTAATTGTCGTATGCCTCTATAGCATTTTTTACATATTGAAGATCATTTGGTATAAAGGAATCTTCAAACATCTCCATTGGTGATTTACAGGTATTTTCTCCATTGTTTTGAGTTTCAAAACCATAGTGTAATGTACCATCATCTTCTTTACGGATTTTTCCAAATAATACTATTGAAAATAATCCTTCTAACGTTAATGCATTATCAATCATTTTACCAACTGTTTTTGCTTTAACTTTACGGTTCCCATTAATATCTGTTGATTCTTCTGCATGAGTTAAGAAAAATACAGTGAGGTCCTCTCTCAAATCTTTAGGAAGTTTTGCAACTTGTGCAAGATTTGCTGCTATCTGAGTGAATTTATCATAACCTTTTTCATTGGCTTTATCAAAATACTCAAAGCTGGACATATATTGCCAATCATCAATCACTAAATGTTTGACGTGTGGCATTTTTTCACTAACGTGTTGCATAGCTTTAAAAACTCCTGGACCACTTGACACATTAAGCAGATTCCCATCTGGATTTGCCTTGTCTAAAAGTTTATACTTATTTTTCCAACCTTTAAATGGTAAAGGTTTGTTTGCAATGTTAATTATTACTGTTTCACTAGGATCTAATGTCCTAATGGCTGTTGATTTACCTGAGCCTGACTCAGCTATTACTAATACGGATACTGCCATTATATTTATTTTTGGTTTTTTAATACTATTTGAATTGCTTTGAGTGTTTTGTTAATGTCAACTAGTGCTTCAACTAAACCCGGCATTGGTTTATTATCAGGATCATCTAATTCTTCAACATTATCAAGTTCAAATATAGTTGTTTTAGTTGGATTTTTTGTTAAATCGTTTACAATTTTTAATTCAGAAACAGGTATAATGTGTCTTTGAAAACCACTACTACTTTCTATTATTTCATATTCATCACGCCAATGGGAATTATATTTATGTAAATACAATGTTCTCTTTGGATCTTCTGATTCATATTCTATACTTGCAAATTCTGTATATATGTCTTTATTTTTCTCAAGTTCACTTGGAAAAAAACTAACATGTAATTCATCTTTGCCAGATGGTCTGTATGCCATCTTAGGTATATATGCAGCATTTATCTCCCCTATTGTTTGGAAATAATCTTCATGCTGCTCTCTTAAAACTGCTACCTTTTGTTTTCTTTCTTGAGGTGTCATATTATTTTATTTATCTTCTCATTTCTGTGAGAGGTGTTGCCATTTCTTGTATTTGCATTTGTTCAAATTTTGCTTTGAAGAAACTCATTCTTGTATCACCATTACGTGCTTTTAAGAAATGTAATACTAGTGTTTTATCATCTTCTATAATGTATCTATCAGGACCATAAAATCTAATTTTTTGTTTAGCCGGTCTATTAATACCTATTAAAGTATCAGCATGCTGTAACATTGCATCTGAACCAAATATATCTGATTCAAGTATATAGTTACCATACTTACCTTGTTGTGCTCTTTCCGGACTATCAATATTTCTATTCAATTGTGATAAAGCAATAAACATAACAGGGTAATCACGCTTTGTTTGAGTAAAGAATTCACCCAATTCAAACATCATGTCCAATGTATTGTTTTGGTAAGGTGCTCTCTTCACTAACATAGTATGATCTAACGTAATCACGGTTTTTTTACCTTTATGTAAATTCATATACATGTCAACTTGTTCACGCATTTGATTTACAGTCATTGGTGTAGATACAATATCCACTGGATGCTTAACTCTTTGTTTAGCATATTCATGACATTTATTAAGAACATCTTGTGTAAGTTGATGACCTGCACTACATAATTCTTTATATGTTTTACCAGTGTGTGATGAAAACTGTCTTAATGCTGAGGTTCTACCCACCATTTCAAACTGAAATTCTAATACTCTAAAATCATCATTAGGGTTTAATGTAAAAGCTTCCCTAATTATTTGATCTTTAATTAATGTTTTACCTGAACCAGGTCTTCCACCAATAACAGTTAAAGTATTCCATTCTAAACCATCAGTAGTTGCATCATTGAACTTAGGCCATGGTGTATATATAGACTTTTCTTCTCCTTTTGATCTTCTGAGCATATATTTAAGAGCTTCATTAAATGAAGCATGTTGTCCTGCCCAGGCTTCTGTTGGTCTACTCATTTTCTATTGTGTATATAATACTTTCTATATTATCAATGCTAGCATCACATGACTCTTTATCTGGAACCCATGTTTTATCTCTTAGCATTTGAAAATCTTCAAGTACGAGGTTTAATTTACTTAATACTTCTGTTATTTTTTCAGCTGTCATAATTTTATTTTTGTTTCAATTAATCTCAGATCTAACATTCTAGCTGCATATCTAATATGTGCTTGAGTTGTTGCACTATGATAAGCTATTTGAACAATTCTATTTGGTTCAATTACAGCTACTTTTGTGTCATAAGAATATATTGCATTATTATCTGCTTTTAAATTTTGTTTATATTTTTCAAATGTTCTCATTATACTATTTTTTCTTTAAATGTGTGTATTTCACTTTGCACTCCATCTAATATCATATCACAGTAGTCAGCTAACTTGCTATTTTTTACTCTATGTTTGTCTTGCTTTGCAATAAAATACTGACTTGTAACCATATACATATAGTTATCACTTCTGTATTCGTTGACATACATTTTAGCTGCTTTTATAATATCTTCCCAGGTGTGATCATAAGTTTCAAAAAACCATCTAAATGATTCTCCTAAAGCTTTTACATTTTGTCTTGCTGGTGTATTAGAAGGTAATTTACCTGCTGGAAATATAAGCCTGTATTCTTCTATCTTATCAGAAAAGTCTTTTCCCATCAATTGAATGTTGGTTTTCTTTTTTGCTTTAACAAAGTAGTTATTATATTTTAATATTAAACTTTTACCTTTGCTTGTTATTATATATGATTTGTTTTCTTGTTGTTCTACAAACCCATTTTCAACCAAAGTTACAACTTCTTCTTTAGAATTGATCTTTGATGGTTGAATTTTTTCTCTCATACCAAATAATAAATAACATTGATTGGGTGTTACGTTATCTGCTAGCATTTTTTGAAATAGTTCCCACATATTTTTCTCGTATTAAATTATTAGCTGTATTATATATTTTTAAAAAGTGTTTATCATTTATTGATAACATATCTTCAACTTTTTTTTTAGAATATACTATTGTAGAATGATCTTTGTTTATAACAGACCCTGTTGCTGCATATGAATATCCGTGGTCCCAACCTAAATAACCGTACACTTGTCTCACCATTGGATAAAACTTTTCTCTTGTTTTTGAGTTAAGATCTTTTATACCAATTGATTCAGGATAAATTTCATGCATTGCTATTATACAAGCTTTTTTAATTTCATTTAAAGTTGGTTTAAGAGGTTTTCCATCTAATAGTTTAGATATAATTGTTAATTTTACATCATATTTTAATGCTATTTCATTTTTAAATTTGTTTATAGCAAGATCTAATTTTACCATTTCTTGTTTTACCATTCTATTGGTTTTTTATTTTTATTTATTAATTTTTCATTAATCAAACTAAATATATTTTTGCTATCCCATTTACCGTTATAAGTTGCAGTAGCTGGATGTTTAACATCAATTATTGTTTGTTTAGATAACCATGTTTTTACAGTATGTGTTTTGTTTCCAAATAACACCACTATTAACTCAGATTTATCATCATTAATTTTTTTAAGCACATGTTTCATAAAAGGTTCCCATAACCCAAAATGATTATTTGTTGTGTTTATTTCTACAGTCATTGCTAAATTTAACATCAGCACACCTTGTTTACACCAACGGCTAAGATCAACGTCCCTATTGTATCCGGGATAATCATCAGCAAGTGCATCAAATATATATGCAAGTAAAGAATGTTCTTCATTTGTATTACTGCATGAAAAAGGTATTCCGTCTGCATCATGTAATTTATTATAAGGACCTATATTAATAAAGATAACTTTAGTGTCATCATAATGACATTCAATAAAAGGCTTGAGCCAATCCTTTAATTTTGGTCCAAATTTCTTGTTGGCATTTGATAAGTTTATAAGTTTAGACATTACACTAAAATAGTTTTCATCTTCTATCCATCTATTAATTATGTGTTCCCAACCTGTGTTTTCCAACTGATTTTTTAAATAATAACCTTTTTGTAATATATTTATTTTATTATCTTCCATTTTTAACGTATATTTGTTTAATTAAATTAAATTAACTATGAGCGAAACATTAGAATTGACTAACACATATGACCTTACAAAAAATATAACAGGTCTTGAAATAAATACAGGTTTTATATTAGGCCTTGATGCAATATTAATGCATTATATCTCTAATATAATAGAGGACCCTACAACGCTACCTTCAACTTTTAAAAAGTTTGAAGAGATAATTACAGGTAAACATACAGATGAAAATCCTGTAGAATTAGATCTGTATGAAAGACACATGTATACTCTATTTGCTATTCAACAATTACTTAAAGCTAAAGCTAGAGAGCAAGGTCTTGAAATACCTTTAGAAACCACTGCTACTAAAGCGGATATGCAAGAATATTTAGATGCTACTATCAATAATGATTTAGAAAAAGCAACTAAAAAACTTGAAGAAATTCAAAAACTGACTATTATTAAGCCAGTTATTAAATCATCTTAAGTTCATTCCAGCAAAGTCTCCTATTTCAATACAAGCTTGAATAGCAAGATTTAACTCTTCAGCATCACATTTTGCAAAAGATCTGCAGTACTCCGTATTATTTTTCATAAAACAGAGTCCTGCTTTTCTTTTAATTTGCAATTTCATTTCTTCAAAGGTATAACCAATATCATTGGCCATTTGTCTACACATAGCGTGTATTCTAGCTAACTGAGCATTGGACCCTTTACCATCATTTATACTAATGAATATTTCTACTCTGGCTCCTTCTGGAGTATTTGCTAAAAAATTATTCAATTTTGTTTGATTACTTTTTATAGGATAAGATATCTTACCTTTTTCAATTACCCCTTCTAGATGTATATGGTTTTTCATTATTTAAATCTTAAACCGCCTTCTACTCTGATATAGCTTTCCGCACATGCATCACAGCATATATCATCTTCTTTTTGATGTAATGTCTGATTAAGACAATTGGGACATAACTCTTCTAAAGCATCCCATTTATAATTGTTAGACCCTTGATCTAAATAAGCAAAATAATCTTCTCCACTTTTTTGATCTAATTCATTAAAATGAATGTCTTTTAGTTTTCCCATCTTGTTAAATTTATTAGTTACTTAGTGTGCTATTATCTTCGTTAATTTTATCTTCCAACCAATTTACATATTCAATAGTTGGCTTTCCTTCATTATCTTTCCAATAAGAGTTAAAGTTTGTTTTATAGTATTCTTGTTTTAATGTATTTCTTTTTGCCATCTTTGTAGTTATTTCATTTTTCGTGTATGTTTCCAATTACTTCGGCAAATCCAGACATATGAGAATTAATCCCCATATGATGGTTGTTGTCAAAAAATCCAAACATTCCATCTTTAAATGATATTTTCCATCCATTATTTAATTTATCCCCTTCGTAAATGTCTACTCCGTTCTTGTCTTTTAATCCTGTGAATTGTTCTATAATAAAGTTTTCAGAATTACCTACAGGATTATTGTTATTAACTCCAGCGCTAAATCCAATAGAACCATCTAAGTAGCAATAAATTTCTACATAATTATTATATTCTTTAGTTTTAATATTCCACGCTCTAAATTTTATTTCTCTTTGCATAATTTTATTTGTTTTTTGATTCTTGTTCAGATATTATAATTGCATTTAATGTCAGTGCTAATATCATTACCATTCCAACAGAAAATCTAACCCCTTGAGGCCAATGACTTGGATTGATATCCCACATAATGTAAGATGTTATTAAATGAACTATTGCTAGTGATGCCACTGCTATTATTATATAACTTATTTTCTTATTCATATTCTTATTTATTTAATTTAGCATCTACACCATCAATACTTTCTCTAAAACTTTCTGACAAATCTTGATAAGGTACTCCATAGTTTTGTTTCTTTTTTCCAGTGAATATAATCATCAAAAAAGGTAACTCAATAGTTATGTATTTTCTTTTTTCATAATTAATTCCAAATGACACCATTATTCCAATTTGCCAAAAAAATGTAAATTCTATATTCATAATTTTATTTATTTAAAATTCCAATGAAATCTATTTCTTTTAAGTTTTCCTGAAATGAAATTTCAACTGCTTTCACATTTTCACTTCCTTCTCTTGTTGGTTTTAACTGAATCCAATTACAACCATCTATTTTATCTACACTTTTATTGTATTCAACTAATGTACAAGTTTCTTGTCCATATTTTATCAAAGCATCAAATAAATTATCTGGCAATTTTCTAGCCTGTTCATCAGCAACCCCTTTAAAGTATGCCTTATCAATTAAATCTGCATTTATTATTTGCAGTTCTATCATTTCTTCTATTGTTATATTCATAATATTTATTTTTTTACTTAAAGTAATACTTTAATTAACTATATATACTTGTTGTAGTGCATTACCAAGTAATCGAGTAAGTATATTTTAACCAACCTACAGTTATTGTTCTTCCTTTTCCTTTTTCCCATTCAAAGGCTAATAAGGGAAATATTAATATTGTATTTTTCATAATCTGTTTAATTTATTTAATTAACGCACTACAACAATAAATATAAGTAATGCTTCACTTGGTTTTTAAGCCATCTTTTGCAGATTATTACAGTTGTTGTCCATCCAAAAGGGTTATCTCTGTTTTTCATCGCACTACTCATATTCTTTGCCATTAGGTCTAATTAACGTCTTTTTTCCAATACTTTTTAGGTATCGTTTTGTCTTTACATTTTATACAAACGTGGTAATCCCATAATCCATTGCTTTTTGTTTCAAAATGTGTTTGGCAACAGTTACTCAGTAATATTTTTCTTGTCTTTTTCATATCTTATTTCTAAAATCCCTTAATTCATTATACCTAGATAATAAAATAGTTGCTGTTTGATCTGCCATTATATTGTATCTGTTAATTCAAAAGCATGCCATACAAAAGGATCATCCATATATGTTGTAATGTGTTTAGCATTATCTTCAATAGTATGCCCAGTTCCTCTAATTACAATAAGCCTACTCTCTTGCAAATATTCATCTTCATCAACCAAAGCCCATAGAGTTGGTGTACCGTTTTGTAATTTAACTGTAAGTATCTCTGCCCCCTTTATCATTGATATTGGGTTATCCGATAATGTCAATGGGTATTTGT
>TARA_R110000765_G_scaffold144539_1_pt1 | contig 31210 bp, 27 predicted proteins | sample TARA_R110000765 | Tara Oceans TARA_R110000765 (sample SAMEA4398168) | marine metagenome | biome: Polar Biome; feature: [MES] marine water layer (ENVO:01000295) within the mesopelagic zone...; material: water (ENVO:00002006), including particulate matter (ENVO:01000060) such... | reverse complement strand
AGTTTTTAAAATTACTTGTAGTATAACAATCCCATACCCCATAACACCCTCCTTCTTCCTACTATGCTCCGCTTCCTCCCAATTCGACAAAAACCCCAGTTCCAACAGCACTGCTGGGCAAGTTAATTGTGTTTCCCTCAACACCTGAAAATTTGAATATTTCAATCCCCTAATTTTATACCCCAAAGCCTGATCGAATTCCGACAATAATGATTCCCCTAAGTTTTCGGATTTAGATCGAAGGTATGAATTCGTCTTAGAATTTGGTTGCTGCACATAGACTTCAATTCCCTGGGCTTCCCTCCTATCAGCCTGGTTACAATGAATAGAAATAATAAAATCTGGATTTAAGGCCTTTACTAACTTGGTCCTATCTCCCAAGGAAATTAAAGTATCGTTATATCTGGTCAAATAGATATCCAGGGGATTTCCAAAAAGTTCCTTGTTCAAACGTATTGCCTCCTTGGCAACCTCCAGAACAATATCCTTTTCCATTATCCCATTAATTCCGATTGCTCCTGGGTCCACACCCCCATGTCCTGGATCAAGGACTATGATTGGCCTTTTATGCTCTTGAGAATGTATGGGAATACAAATCAGGGCAAAACCTATCCACTGGCAAACTATCCAAAAACGTTTCATTTTGTTCGATTTTTAAAGTGCGTGTTGCACAATTTTCATCGTTTACAATAAATCGTTCTCATTCCACAAAATTTTAACGCTTTCGACTGTTAAAATTTATTCAATTACTATCGATTTCGGCCATCCTTTAGAAATTCCATAACGAATAATTCATCAATCGGTCTTTCTACATTAATTGAAGGGCTTTAAAAATGAACAGTCATGAATAAACCAATTAAAACTCTTTTACTCTTACTTATGACGACGGGGTCAATATTTGCGCAAATCGGGGGAATAGAAGACTCCGTCAATGACGTTTCTGATACTATCCGGACCATCTTTCCCATTATACTCGGGGTCATCTTCCTAATCGGCTTCCTGTTCAATGCCGGCCATTTCTTCGGAGAAAATTCTGATCTAAAGAAGGGTATAACCAGGGTACTGGTCTTTGTCCTGATTGCAGGAGCCGTTGTGGGCATCTTTACCTATCTAATAGGAATAGTGGTCTAATGAAATGAGCCAAACAAATCTTGGCAGTAATCGAGATGTTTAATGGCGAATTGCACCCGCCTGTCCGCCCGTTCCGGTACGGACAGGAATGAAGAAGTCGGGCAGGTCTGACCTATAAAAAACAAATAAATATCAACAGATGAAAAGATTCGAAGTATATCGCAACATCAGAAAGCAGGCCATGATATTTGGCCTGTCCATTTCCTTTTTTGCACTGCAGATGATCTGTGTGGTCGGTTCTTTAATGGTCATCATTTTCTCGTTCAGTCTTGCGATGATCATGGGTGTATTGGTATTCAATGCGGCTCTTTATATAGCCTTGATCAGGATTACAAACAACCCCCAGCCAATTATCTTTTGGAGGGTATTTCCAAAAATCATCAGCAATAAAAAATCGTCATTACTTACTTATGGACAAGATTAACATATCGTCAAACCATCCCATTGCGTATATACAGGAAAATATCGTCTTCGCCAATAATGGCAATGTTATCCAGTGTTATGAAGGCTCCTTACCTGAGATCTATTCCCTTTCGGAGAAGGATTTTGAGGATATCCATGGCAGCTGGTTTCAAGCTATCAAATCATTGCCTATCGGGTGTGTGATACACAAACAGGATGTTTATTTAAAGAAGCAATACACTTCTGAACAATTACCCAATACCACCTTTTTGGCCAAGGCCACATATCAGCATTTCAAGGGTCGGGAGTACATTGAACATAGATGCTTTCTATTTTTCATTCTTACCAAGAACAAAGCCTTGAACAATACCAAATATGTGAACCCGTTCCGAAAAGTGCCCCAAGGGATTCCCCTAGAACTGGACGATCAGATTAAACGTTTTATGGACTCCGTAAACGACTCCGTCTCCTTTATCAACAACAGTCGCAAAATGCAGTTCGTTCCTTTGGCCGAAAAGGAAATTTTATCCTTGACCGACAATTATTTCAACGGGTTCAATGAAGGCTTTGATACCGACATCCTTTTGGATCGGTCCAAGATTTCCATTGGAGATAATCTCTTTGATGTTTTGGCCATAAACAGTGAGCTTTGCTTTGGGGAGAATGTCCAAAGCAGCAAGACCAATGAACGGTTTACCTCCGACGATTTTGTGTTTCATCAAGGGTTCATCGATGGAACAGGCCTCGCATTGGACGAGAACCATATCGTAAACCAGATCATCTACCTGGACGACAAGCACAAATGGCGCAAGTTATTGGACAAGAAGATCGAGGAGCTTAAGAAAAGTTCCAATTTCGGTTCCCAGAACAAGGTAACGCTTGCAAAGGTCCAACAGATCCTTGACCAGATCAATAGCGATGACAGCTCTCGAATCATTCGTGGCCATCTCAATGTCATCTTTTGGGATTTAGAAGCCAAGGGCCTTGCGAAAATAGGCTCAAAAATAAGGACAGAATTCAAGGAACTCGATATGGTCCCCTACTACCCCAGGGGGGAGGAACGAAAAAATTATATCCTTAATAGTTATTTCTGTTTCTCCCCCAATTTTTCGGACGAAGATCTTTATGTGACCGACCTGAAACATGCCCTGTGCCTGTATATCAACCACAGCAACTACAAATCGGATGCTACAGGGATCATCTTCAACGACCGGGAACACAACATCCCAGTCCTTAAGGATGTCTGGGATGAGAGGAAAAAGCGCATAAAGGCACGGAATTTTGCCATTTTCGCCCCAACGGGTGAGGGCAAGTCTTTCCTAGCCAATAATATACTACGTCAATACTTCGAGGCCGGCGTCCGGCTAGTCATCATAGACCTTGGAGGGTCCTACACTAAGTTCGCAAAGCTTTATCCCGAACAATATACCGTATTGAGATATGAGAGCGGTAAGAACCTGGGCATCAATCCGTTTTACGTTCACAATCCTGAAGATCTTACCCCCGAACGTTTGGAAGATCTGTCCGTATTTCTTTTTGAACTGTTGGCCTCCGAGCTAAAGGCCACCAAGGCCCAGTCCGTCTCCATTAAAAAGATACTATTGCACTATTATCAGATGGTCAAAAAGAACCATTCCCTGGACAGTTTCTATCGCTTTATTGAGGAACATCAAAACAATTTGTTGGACCAGCTTAAAATACAGGCCGATTACTTCAATATCCCCGGCTTTCTCCACATCATGTCCGAATATGTCGGCAATGGGCTGTACAGCTTCCTGTTCGAGGTCAGCGAGGACCAGACCTTTAAAATAGAGGATAAACGCTTGATCGTTTTTGAACTGGACGAAGTAAAGGACAATAAGGAGATCCTTTCGGTGATGCTCAAACTGATCAAGTCCGCCATCCAACGTACCATCTGGAAAAACCGAGCTGAAAAGGGCATCATCCTGTTCGATGAGTTCGCCAAACAGCTCAAATTCGACAACGTATTGGAGAGCGTGGAATTCTACTATCAGGCCATCCGAAAACAGAATGGGGCCATAGGGATCATCCTGCAATCCATCAACCAATTGCCCAACAATTCCACCTCGGCCAGCATACTGGAAAATACCCAGGTCATCTATAGCCTGAACAACGAAAAGGGATATGGGGAACTTAAGAACAGGCTGAACCTGTCCAGCCACGACCTGAACCAATTGAAATCCATAAAGAACAACCTTTCGGGACCACGCAAGTACACCGAAATGTTCATCAAGATTGGGAAAGAAAGCAACATTTTCAGGTTGGAGGTACCCCCTGAAGTCTATGCCGCCTATCTAACCGATGGCGAAGAAAACGAGACCATAATGGCCATTTATGAAAAGGCCAATGATATGGAAAAAGCAATAACTGAATTTATAAAACAAAAAAAGTAATATTATGAAAAAGAAAATCAGAACATTGGGGATCCTGTTGGCCCTCTTCTTTTTATTGCCCGGCCGTGCCACGGCCCAGGGAATGCCGGTATATGACAACACCAATTTCATCTCCTTTATGAAATCCTTGTTGGAATCCGGCAAACAGACTTCCCAATTGTTGAAGACCGTCAAATTTCTAAAGGAACAAAAAGAGAACGTGGACAAGGTCAACGATGTCATCAAACAACTAAAGGCCGTTAAGGAACTGGCCGATAGCAACCAGCGCCTGTTCGATATCGTACAGGACGATCTCAGGGAGATCTTCAGCTCTCCCTATATCAGGCCCGATGAAGTTGCCCGTATCTCGGATTCCTTCAACGACATCATCGAAAACTCCCTGACTGGCATGGATTATATTGAGGAAGTGCTGTCCAGTGACAACCTTAGGATGACCGATGCCGAACGGGCAGCGATACTCAAGGAAAAGGAAGTGCAGTCCAAGGAAATGGTGGCCGAAATAGAGTCCAAGACACGGCGTTACCGGGAAATCATTGCCTTTAGGGAAATGCAGGCAGTTATCAACGGCAGGAAGGCCCAATATTGATTTATGCCTGGAATAGCCTTGAGCATAGGATTGGAATATGTGGACACTGTTTTTCAGACCATCAAGAACAGTGATTTCTCCCAGTACACCATTACCGGAATGAAGACCCTTGCGGTATTGTTCTTTCTGATCAATATCCTAAAAAAGTACAATGAAGGTGTGGCCAATAATGAAGGTTACACTTGGGGACTGACCCCAGCCGAACTGGCCAAGAATTTTGCGGTAATCATTATTGTCATTTTTTCCACTCAGGTGCTGGGGGTTTTCGACGCTATTTTGGTGGCCGTTGAGACTCAATATAGGGACACGGCCCCTGCCCTACTTCCCTTGCAGATGCAGGAAATAGACATTGAACAGGATGTGGGGGCGATCGAGGCCGCCAAAAAGGCCATGGCCCTATTGTACGAGGCTTTGGTGACCCCCTTGTTCGGCCTAAAGATATTGGCCTTCATTATCGGCCTTTTCCTATGGTTGATGGACCTGTTCATCTATCCCTTGTTCTTGGCGGAACGTTTCTTTCTACTGGGGATCATGCAGGCCTTTTTTCCATTGGTCATCAGTCTGGCCGTGTTTGAAAAGTTCAGGTCCATGGCCTATAACTTTTTTAAACTCTATGCGGGAGTATATATGGTGGTCCCTGCATTTTTTCTGGTCAATGTCTTTATAAACCTGCTATATACCGAGGTGAACACCAACTTTTGGTCCGACCTTTTTGGAACGGACTGGGGCAGTCAATTTTTCGCGCCCTTGATACAACTGGGATCCATAGGTTTTATCGTGTTCCTGAAATTCAAATTGTACCGGCGTGCCATCTCTTTTACTTTGAAACTGTTCAGCGGTATATAGGCCTTCACTAAAAACCATTAAAACGCAATAATGAAAACACCTTATAAAAATATCTACAAAGTCCTTGACCAAAATAGGTTCATAGTTTGCTCATTGGTCATCGGCACCACGGTGACCTGTGTCGTAGCCATTTTTTCCATGCTAAAAATGCACAGGGAAACCGTCGACAAAGTCTTTATGGTCAATACCGATGGGGACGTGATACCCTTAAAATTGGTCTCCCAAAAAGAAAATCTGGGCGTGGAAGTCCTGTCCCATTTGGAACTGTTCCACACTTACTTCTACAACATAGACCCGAGCAACTACGAAAAGAACCTGGAAAAGGCGCTTTGGTTGGGCAACAGTTCGGTGGATGCCCTGTACAGACAGAAAAAATCGGACGGGGTCTATAACCGCTTATTGCAGTATTCGTTGGTACAGAAGGTACTCCGGATCGAATCCGAAATAGAGATCTCCCAAGAGCCCTATACCTTTCGTACCACTACCCTATTCCAGATCAATCGGGGCAAAGTAACGGATACTTATGAATTGGTGACTACGGGCAATCTGATCCATGTGGACAGGAACTTTCCCAAGAACACCCATGGACTTTTGATCACCGACTATTTCGAGAACTCTTTAAAAAAGGTACAGGATGAAAATTGAAAGGAACAAGATCGTATTCGGTTCGGTAATCCTGGTCATTGTACTGTTCATTGTGGGATATGCCATGTTGGTCATGGACCAAGGGGGTCAATCCGGAGAATCACTGGACAAGACCGAAGTGCCGGAATTGGAAGAGCAGCAAAAGGAGTACCGCTCCAAACTGGAGGCGGTGGACAATATTCCCGAAGAACGGGTAAAAAATGCACCCAGTATTTACGATGAACGGTTGCTGGATTCAACAGGTTTATATGATCCCGATTTTATGGGTAAGGATAAACAACGCATCGTGGATAGCATTTACAGCCAAGGTCGGATCGATTATTCCAAAAAGAGCTACCGGAATGTACAACCACCAAGACCCAAGGTGGTTGAACCCGTAGAAAGTGATACTATTGTAGAGGAAGATGTGCAGCGCATTTCCACCAAGGAACTGGCATTGGAACACCAACTCTTTTTTGCTGCCGATCCGATACCAGATCCTGTTTCCTTTATTCCCGATCCCCTGGTTGTTAACGTGGAAGTGGATGGCAACCAAGTGGTGAGGACAAACAGCCGGTTACAGTTGCGTCTACTTCAGGAAATTCAATTGGGCAAAACAAAGATCCCCAAAAACACTTTGATATATGGTATCGTCAGTTTTGGGCCCAATCGGACGCTCCTAAAGATCGACAATATAGATCATATCCCGGTAAAACTGAAGGCCTTCGATCTGCAGGACGGATTGGAGGGCATCTATGTGGAAAACAGTTTTCGGGGTGAAATGGCCAACGAGGTGGTCGACGATGTCCTGGACGATATCAATATCGCCGGCGTACCCCAGGTAAGCGGTATAAAAAAAGTATTTCAGCGGAACAATCGAAGAACAAAAGTAGCCGTGCTCAACAATTACAAACTCATATTAAAGTCGCCCAAGGGGCCATAAATCCATACACCTATGAAAAAACACATATTCTTGTTCAGTCTCCTGATTATGATAAACGCTGCCAATTCACAAAATGGCAAAGTCATGGACACTATATTTGCCAATGAACAAATGACGGTATCGTTGTTCTTTCCCGACCCTATTCGGCAAGGGGTAACAGGTTCCTCCAATTATGCCTTTAGTTTCAACAGGGAAAGAGCACAGTACTTTGGACTGCTACAGGCCACTCCTGGGGCGGACAGCAATCTTTTGGTGGTAACCCATAATGGCGGGGTCTATTCCTATCTACTGCGATATTCCCAAAAGCTAGAAAAACTGAATTATTTCATTGATAACTCCGACAGTATCGGCCATGAAAGGACCGGTGCCACCACTTTGCCACATCAAAAAATGTCTACAGTAGATTTAGACACCATCCCAAACTCGGATAAAACTTTGGACTATCCAAAACTCTGCACGCAATTGCTTAGAAATCCCAGGCCTTTTGATCAGATAAAATATAAGGATGGAGTCACTATTAGCATAACGAAAAGTATCTATTATGCCAATGACGTTTACGTGGTTTTTGAAATTGAGAACGGTTCCCAAATCGATTTCGAGATCAACACTTTGAACCTATACAAAGTGAACGGCAATAAAAAACGTAAGGCCTCCTATCAGGAATTGCTGCTATCCCCTATCTTTCAGTTTCAAATGCCAACAGTGGTTCCAAAAGGTGAGCAGGTTCAATTTGTTTGTGTATATCCCAAATTTACGTTGGGAGCACGTGAGAGGCTTATGATGAAACTGGAAGAGTTGAATGGAAATAGAGATGTAATTCTGAAATTGAGATGATCTTGTCATTCACAATCCTGTACCAATTTACGTTCTTATTTGGTCATTTTAAATATGAAGGACTTAGTCAACACTACAGAGTCCATAAGTTAACCCTTTTAACTTAATAGTTGACCTAATAATATTTAACTTTACCTGGAACCTAGATCAATTTATAATCAAAAGGTTAATCTAGCTTCCTCATGTTCTTTAAAGGCATTGCTTTTCTCCAATTGGACCTGCATAAAATCCATTGAATTTGCTTTTAACGTACTACAAAAACGCTGTGCCCTTTGTAACATCCTAATGTATACTTCAGGATCCGATTGCCTGCTCAATCGTCGCAAAGCCCCTAAGTAATCATCCCTGTAAACGGTGGGGATTATTATTCTGGTCTGTCCTGCCTTAACAAGTTCTGCATTCATCATGACCCTTGCAATCCTTCCGTTACCATCCGAAAACGGATGGATTTCACTGATCATAAACATTATGTAAGCCGCTTTGGCAAAAGGGTCATTCAATACACTGTAATATTCAAACCCCTTTATCAAAGTTCCCCGAACTAAAGTATAATCAACAAAATGCGTATTACCTGCCCTATTGTTCTTGTCCTTAAACTTTCCTGGTTTCTTGTCCAATCTAGCTCCTAAAAGGATTTGATGCCGGTATTCTAAAATACTTAATAATTTTTCTGCAGATTCTGGAAGGGTTTTCATTTCCTTCATATTGCCAACCAATTTATAGGTGCCCAATATATCGTGGGAATCCTCATTTCTATTGGGCAAGGGCCGTTCTGTACTTATAATATCTTTTGCTTCTTCAAGTTCAAATACCGTCCCTTCTATATAATTGGAAAAATAGGATTCAAAAAAAGCAAAGTTTTTAAATGCGGGTGGTTTTATGTTTTGATCTGGATAGCTTTTGAACTCACTTTGGTGCAATGCTAAAAATAAGGTTTCGAACAACTTAATTCTTGCTGGATCAAATGGGTTTCCAAATGCTCTGGCCATTGCTACGGGAGATGTCAATATTTTTGAGGTATGGGTGGTCAGTAAAGCACTTATCAACCCATCCAGTTTTTGAAATTCCTTTTGCATCATCAACTTTCCGGCTATGACCCTGGATTTATCCCTGACCTCATTTAAAGCATCTTCCCCGTTTACCCTAACAATTTGTTCCAGTTTTTCTTCTATTTCAGGCAAGGTCAATGTTTTGGATTCTGGCCCTGGTCTTCTAGAAACTTGCAGATTTTCCAGAAAAGCCCTTTCTCTTTGGGAGACATATAATTCTCCCGAAAAAATTGTATCTCCTTCAATGGGGCCTTCTCCTTGAAGAAACCGTATGGTTATCCCTGGTAAACTTATTTTTTTGGTGTAGGTATAGGTTATGAATATATGTCCTTTTGACGTAGGCTTAAATTCAATAGCGGATCTATGGCTTAATAAGGATCCTGGGTATAGTTTCCCGAGAATGGTAAATAGGTTCCGTTTAACAATATCCTCATTGCTATCAATAAAGTTCGAAGTATATATTCGTGATGCAATTTTTCTAATTTCCCCTTCCTTTTCCAATAAAGAAATTTGCCTGCTTATATTGGAATCACTGGAAGAGAAAATAACTTCTTGAAGGTGGATGGGCAAATTTATTTCCATTATAATTCGATTTAGAATCTAAAATTACAAATATTTTCCATTATAATGTGATATTTTACAAAATATTTCCAATATAAAGACAAAAGAGACATGAAAATATTTTCCATTAAGAAGGTAATTTATATGCTTTGAAACAAAAATTTTCCATTATAGATGTACTTCTGATAAATATTTTCCAATTAAATGCATAATCAACTCAAAACGACAAAAACGAAGTATTTTCATTTGGCAATAGCAATTGTATAAAACATCCAAGCATGATAAAAATCACAGCACGCAATCATAATTTATGTACATCGCGTAAACATAATTTTAATAATTCGAGAACAGATGTTAAAATGCTTAATTAGTATGCGTGCTCACTATAGGAAATGTTGGTTTTGATTTTTAACGCAGGAACTTCCTAACATCCAAATGGATCCGCTCGAAGTTTGCTTTTATGGCGCCATCCCCGATTCGGAATCTTGGTTTTGGCAGTTCTGTTATGATATTGGGCCTGGGAAACCTCACCTTTTTATCCTTGCCATCGGCGAAGGCGATGAACTCCCCTTCCTTCAACCTAAAAAATTCCTCCGCCCGTATCTTGCTTACCTCCCGCTCCCCTTTGGTAATCCTGGTATCAAAATTCAGGGTATTCTCTCCCTTGCTTACACTCTTGGTCGGCCGTTTAACGATTTCAAAAAAGCGTTCGTAATATCGGGCGGTATCGGGGTCGTTGGCCTTCCCAAAGAACTGGTAGGAAAGGTTGCTCAAAATGGCCCTGCTGGCCTTGTCCCCGTACATCATATCGTTTTGTATCTTGTCCTGGAGCACATAAATGGTGGCAATGTCATAACTTCTTAAGGTTGCAGGAATACGGTGCATATTGAGTAATCGAATGGTAGGGGCTTCCTCCATAAGGATAAATGAGGGTGGACGCCCACGAATGCCCATTTGTTTTGTTATGGTATGCATTATCGTAGCTATTACCGGGGAATAGGCGGTTTCAAATTTGGGATTGTTCACTATGGAAACTACGGATGGGTGCTCCGGGTTGTTGATATCCAAGGGCACTTCATCGGCCGAAAGGGCCATAAAGATACGCTGCGTACTGATTTTTTTAAGTGCATTGGCCAGGGTACCCATCACCCCAGCGGTCTGTCGTTCGGAATCCTTTCCGGAGATAAATGCATCCGCCATGGCCTTGGAGGTATAATTGGAACTCAGAAAATGTATAAGATTTTGGGTTTCCAGATACTGATAGGTGGCTATAAGATGCGGTAGGGTACAGTACTCGGCATGGTCAGTTTTCAATTTCCAGATCAGCCCGCCCAAAAGTCCTTCCACGGCATCGTTGAAGAATTTTGAAGATCCCAACGCTATGGATTCACGTTGCTCCAAGAGGTTTTCCAAAAGTACCCTTGAAACCTCATTAACGCTTTCTTCATCCGTCATATACCGGGGCGCAATGGGATTTACCCGGCTATGGATATTGTCAAAGGAAATGATATGAAACGGTATACCGGTCTTGGAAAAAATAGGATAGGCCATTTCAGTAATCTCAAAATCCTTGTAATCATGGATAACCCCGGAAAACCGGTGTTGGCCAAAGTGTTTTAGAAAACTATAGACCACGCTTTCTGTTTTGCCACTTCCGGCCGACCCTATGGTAGAGGCACCCCGTCGGATATTCTTAAGTACTAGACTACCGTTCAACAGATTGAATCTGACCTTGAACTTTTCTGGGTTTTTAGGAATTCCGAAGTGATAATTGAAACCTATAAAAAATCCCAGATTGACTATTTGAAAGGGCAATAACCACCACAATACCACTTTGGAAAATACCTGCCAGCCATACAGGTTTTGTAGAGCGACTCCCAACAGTATCAAGATCAGAACATTTTGGACATAAGCATTCTTGTCGTGTGTATAGGACAGATAAAATACTGCAATCAACACTACATAGATTCCAATCGTGATAAGTACCATAGCCCACATTTTGAATTACAGATATTAACCGTTGTCATTTTATTGAATCCCTAAATGCCTATGGAACTGGAGGATCTGGCCACGTCAACAGCTTTCTTGAACTGTTTAATGGCCTGCAGGGCAGCTTCCACCTTGTTCGTGGGAATATTGAGCTTAGGGACATGCACCCCGGCGGCACCCATTATTTTAAGTGCGGCACTGCGTTCGTTTGTGGGCAATCCCAGAAGATGTGCAAAATAGACTTTGGGGTCTTGAATGTAGGCCTTACGGGCACTATAGGATTCCACATAGTTCCGTTGGTATTTGAAGAGGGTATCGAACCTTTTTTCAGCACTTTCAAAAAATTGGTCCCGTTTAAAACCACGCTTGACCATTTTGCCGTTGAGTCTGGACTCCGACTCCATGTATTTGCTCCCGGGAGAAAGGCTATATCTATTGGTAACATCCTTTCTGCTCACTATGATATGGACATGGGTCTGCAATCCCGGCTTTTGCATTCCCTGTGCCACTACCTGCCCATCAATGCGATGTGGCATTTGGGCATTGAGTTTGTCTATTTCCTTCCTCATGGCCTTAACATTTCCGGAAACCTCCCCACGTTCCACCATACGGATTTCATTTTCCAATCTTACAATCTTCGCACGGTACACCTGGTTCTCCTTGACTTCCCTGTCAAATCCTTTAAAGTTGCGTTCATATTCTATCTTAGCATAATATTTGATACTGTCCACGGACACAGGGGTATCGCGATAAAAGGAAGCCGCATAATCCTTCATAACCTCCCTTACATATTTTTTGAGTAGTTCCGGGTCGTTGTCAATATGCTTCAATTCCCTTTGGCTGGGATTGATGGTCAGTGAAAAGAACTTGGGTTCTCTTTTTTTCAATTTGGCGGTGTTGCCGTCTATTTCCTTGATGACCTGTTCGGGTGGGATCCGTTCATTGTACTGGTCAAAAAAGTGTTCCTGATGTTCGGGCAATTTGCCCTCGTTCTCTTTTTCCAGATAGGCCACATAATCCGAAGAACTTTGAGAAAAGGTGGCGTCCAAATGTTGCTTGGTAATACTGATGTACATAATGCTATTCTGATTTTAATTTCATTTTCAATTGCTCGAACTCTTCTGGGGTCATATCCAGTTGCAACTTGGGCTTTCCGAAGCTGCTCTTTACCAATTCCACCTTGTCCAGAAGGTTTATAAATTCAGTCCTTATTTGACTCAAGTCCCGCTTAAGATTGGTGTAATTCCTTTCCATGACAATGGCCTCCTCCACCTTTTTAAAGAACATATCCCGTTCAGGATCTGCCTTCTTTCCATCCATAAGCAAAGGGGCCTGCCCCAGTTTCTTCTGGGGGGAGTGTTCGAAAAGCAGTTCCAACATGGCTTTGGTCGGGAGTACCCCGTGCATTTCTATGTTCTTCATCATGGCGGCCATGGCATTGAACCTTTTCTTGATCAGTTCGGCGATGGTCCTACCATTGGGGCCAAAAGATTCCCTTGGAGAAATCTCGTTGTAAATAAAGAAATCCAACATTGTTTGCAATGCTTCCGTATGGGTATTGAAAAACTGCCTGGAGAAGCTTTGGAACTGCCGCGCCGTATCCTTCTTGAACCGTATGTTACTGAAAGTTTCCAAACCAATGGTCTAAATTGTTGATTGCCGCAAATTCTGCCGTGTTTATGGGGGTTTTCGGGCCGTTTGCCGCAAACCACTTTATTCTAAATTCTCAACTACTATGGTTCATCCATTTAAATAATTGATAACCAGTAATTTACACAGAAACTAAACTATACAACGTCGCAACGCGCGTTGTCCTCTTGCTATTCCGTTTTTTCGCGCCGGCGAAAAATTTCCGCTCTATGCCCAATGTAGTCCGCTTGGCCACAACCCGGCATGGAATGGAAAATTTTAAGAGATTTTAAAGTCCAATTTTGAGGAATTTCCAAAGGATTTGGAAAAAGGGTGAGGATAGTGAAAAGCAATCGTTAAAAAAAAGGCGGCCCCAGGATCGGTCCGCCCTTCCACAAATCAATATTCACTGGGAAGCATCAGAGTATCGTCCACAAAGAACAATCTGAGTTCATCCAACGGAAAATCCGTCAAATGATATTTTTGGGTCTCAAAAATATGCCCATTGCCATCACTGTAATCAATTTTGGCCGCATATCCCATAATGTCCTTTTCCTCCTCGTTAAGTTTTCTAAAATCGATGGCAATGAATCGACTTTTGTCCATGAGGCTTTTGGCGATAACGGAGGTGTCGGTAACCAGCCAAAAGCATTCTCCGGCCTGTGCAAGGTATCTTATGCCCTCTGTAAATTTTGTCCGGATAAGTGGAATTTGATATAGTACTAAGGAACCGTTAAAATGTTGTATCCGTTCCTTAATTTCTCTAGTTTTGAAGTTCATATGAGTTATAGTTTGAGTTAGTATTAATCAATAAGAGGGCGTTGAATTTCGGGAACGCCCTCTTTGTTTTCCCGGCATTTAATAAGACCTCACATTAGGACCTGCTTCCCAACAATAGGATCTCATTGGCCACCACTTCCGTTACATATCTCATACTACCTTCTTTGGTTTCAAAGTGGCGTGACTTCAATTTTCCGGTAATTCCCACTTCCCTGCCCTTGGCCCCGAACTGCTCCACGATCTCCGCGGTCCTGCCCCAGGCCACAATGGTATGCCAGTCCGTATTCTGGACGGTCTCCCCCTTGGCATTTTTGTAGCGCTCATTGGTAGCCATCTGAAATCTGGCCACCTTTTTGCCACTGTCTAGATTGGTAATCTTGGGGTCCTCCCCGATGTTCCCGATCAACTGTACATGGTTTCTGAATTTGCTCATAATTGAAAAATATTATGTCCACCTCCCAGTGGACGGTTAATAATGGATTTAAATGATCTACTTATTATATCTCGAACGTTTTCCTTGCCTGCGGCAGGCAGGCCTTTTTGATTGTTTTGTGCGGTTCCTTTTTTAGGATCTGGATTCGATTTCATGGTTCCTTTTTTTGATCTACTTCCCATAGAGCTCTCACGTTACCTTTTTTGATGCAAAACCCAACACAACATTCGAACTTGGAAAGACGTATAAAAAAGATCGCGCCATGGGCGTGACTGGTTTATGCCGTCGGACAAGGGGGAATGTTGTTATTTCGCCATCCAAAAAAGGTCCGAGTGCTGGAATGGCCGTAGATCGGAAACGAATCCTGGAAGAATTCCAACATCCAAGGAACGGCACAAAATGAATCGATGGCACTCTGGTAAAACCTTGTACAACCAAAATCGATATATGCGTTCACAGACAACGACCATCTAACTAGGCCGTTGGCCAGGCGGACTTGAGCAAGGGTTTCATGGTCGGGAAGTGGAGGATGCCAAGGCAAGACCAGGAAACCCTTGCTCGTGTCCAAGACCCCCCCGAGGCTTATTGCCCGAAATGGAATGTAGCGGCAATGTGCCGAGGTGGTGTGGCGTACCCCATAAACTGCAAACGGTAACCTTCCAATGAAAAAACCTTCATCCCGTTCCGGTCATATATCATTGAACCCTCCCCAGATCAAGGGATGTGAACTTGCCGCATGGGTCCTGTTCTTTAGGTTCGGGTAAGTGGGCCATCAGGTTTTCCCTTCGGGCCACATCCCTTTGCGATCAATACCGCAGGAAGCAAGCTTCCCCTTCATTTCCGGGGAAACCAACATATAATCCTTTTGCCTGATATTCACCCCCATACCATAAGCTCCCAATCTAAAATATCCTGCACCTTTGCCCAGGTCCCTTTCCACTTTACATCCAGGTTGCCTGGAGACATCCTCAAGATCGGTTCCCCTAAGTAATGGGGACAGGCAATCGCTATAGGCTACATCGTTCAAGGTCCCGCATACCAGGACCAATTCCTTTCCGGTATCCTTCATTTTATGATAGATATCTGCCACCTTTTGGGCCTGAAGCTTTCTATGGGTATCCCTGTCCAAAGAAAACTGTACCGAAAGAATATGAACAGATCGGCCTTCCGGGGTCAAAACGGCATATTCCTGACAATCCACCTCAAAAATAGGATCCTGCCCATCGGCCAGTTCCAGGCCATGGCTTTTTAGTGTGTCCAGCCGGTAACTGTTCTTCGCCATTATCGCCATTCCCAGGCCACGGCCATCGTTCCCCTCCAAATGCATCACCTGATCGTAGGCTTCCATATCAAATTCCCTTAAAAGTCCACGGTTAAAATCCATCAGGGAGGCCCTATCCTCAACTTCCTGAAGGACGAGTACATCCGCATCCGTAGCTGCAATGAGCCTGGCCTTATTGAGGGTGGAACTATAGGGAACGGCCACCGTCTGCAGGGCCACCCATCCGTTCCAATCGGTAAGCCGAGAGGCCTTGGCCTCATGTGCAGATCCGTTCGGTTTCAGAAAGAGTTCCCCCTGCCTTTTTCTCAGGACCCCGAAAGGTCGATGGTCCGTTTTTTCAAATCCCAACAAGAATGTGAGTTCCCTGATCCGATCCATATCATTTGCGTTTTTTTGGATTCTGTTCATTAGGCTATCGAGCTCCGATACCCAATCGGAAACACATTTGTTCAGCTTGGGCCGAACGAGGCCCTTGTCCCGGTGATATATATTTTCGATATTCAAGCTGGCTATTTTCATATGTCTAAATTTTATTGTTTCTAATATGTCATATGTAATTCGCCTTTACACATCTCGGTGGTTTCAAGTGTGGTATTGGCTCATTTCATATTTATAGTTTTAGATTCGTTTGTCCTTGGTGTCCTTGTCAAAAGAGATCAGATTGAACATTTGGCGCATACGGCTTCGGACACGTTTGCCGTAACGTTCCTCCAATTCTTCGGCATTCAGGTTTGTGGTGATATGGGTAGGGATCTTCGTCCGTTGGAACAGTTCGTGCCTGGAGACCAGCACTTCGCCCATAACATTGCAATCGTCCCCAAAGTACCTGCCCATGGGTTCTACCCCCAGATCGTCAAAACAGTAAAATCGGCCGTTCCCATAATCCTCGATGATCTTATACCCGATATGGTTGAAGGCAAAGGTGATGTTGCGGGAAGGAATAATTTCGTAGTTCCGTTTATGCGGGACAAGGTGGCGTACCAACCGCATCATGCTCGTCTTGCCACATCCCACGGGCCCGGTCAACAAAATACCTTTGCCTATATCCATTTCCATTTTCCGGCAACTCTCGATATCCTTGACCATATAACTGCAGAGCTTTAGAAAAGTGCCCTTGTCCCCTTCACGGATCTTAAAGCTTTCCCCGAACAGGGACCTGCCCTTGGCATCCAGATAGGCGAGCACCTTGGAGAAGTCGTATTCGATGCGTTTGCCGTCAAAACTGCCCAGGCAATATTCGGTTCCCCCTACAACAAGGATATGTGGGCGTGGATCGGCCATATCATTACAAGGGTTCCCCATAGTTTTTATTTGTTCGGATATCCAGATAATCTGCACTCAACTTTTTGTTGGACCTACCGCCAAAAGCACCAACCTTTTTCAGTTCCTTGGCCCGTAGCATCCAATTTTTGGCCATGGCCATCCAGTCCTCTATCATGGATTTTCCGCCTACCTTCCATCCCACTCCCTGGTAGTGGTTGTAAAATTTGGCACCCTCGGTAAGCGGCCACTTGTTCATTTTAAAAAATTCAATAACATCATGTTCATTTTTTGGGCGGCACTCTCTAGAGTGTTTATTTAATGTTTTATTATGTTTGTTAATGTTTATATTTGATACCACCGCTGGTCCACCACTAGTTTCAGGGTGGTCCAGGGGTTGTCCAGCAGTTGTCCCAAAAATGGGCATCATGATTCGGCTTCCCTGGAACCGGCTATGGGAGGGCAGATAGGCGATGTAGTTCCAATCGCTCAAATTGGTCAAGCATCGGTGGTAGGTGGTCCTGGATCCTATTTTGGCAAGGGACATCGTCTCTTCCCTGTCCACTTGAAAACTCTCGGGAAACCTGTTCTGGTTCCAACATTGGAACAGGGCCATATATAGGCTTACATGTGAGGGATTGAGCCTTGAATCTTTTGAAAATTGCTCAAAGACCCCATTTAGGTGCTTTATATAGTTCATTATTTGAGTTTTTCGTTATTGACCAGGTTGTCCGATAGCATCTTTTCGATCTGTCCGGCCTCATAAAAAATGAGCCCTCCTATTTTGGTATAGGCCAGGGTGCCGTTGTGCCTAAATTTCTGTAAGGTCCCTGGGCTGATATTGAGCATATCCATGACCTGGGTGCTTTTGAGCCACTCCTTTTTCATGACCATGGCCCGATTTTCGTTGAACATTTCCCGGATCTCTTCGAGAAGTTCCAATTTGAATTCCTTTAAATCTTCTGTTGTAATGATTGTTGCTGACATTGTAGAACGGTTTTTAAGGAAAGGGGCCATCGCATTGCTGTCAACTAATTTGACGGCCCCTGACCGGATTTGATTTTCGTCCTACAAAATTGCAGTGGCATTTTGGTTAAAATTCCATAGCTATGATAGAGGTGGGAGATATTTTTTTGGAACTTTTTTTTAGGGGCATTTGTAGTGATTTGCCGTATCAACACCTCACCGTCCACCTTAAAAAGCATCCAAATTTTATGTTGAAGGGTAAAAAATGGAAATCCCCCACCTCTATCCCAAGGTGGGGGATTTTGGGTCAGTCGTCCAGACCCTCCATCCTTTGTTGCAGCATCTCGATAAGCCTGTCCAGAAACTTGGTCCTACCGGTCTTCCTGGACCTGATCTCGATAAAGGTATGGTAGTAGTTGCCAAGGTCCACATTGTAGAAATGTTCGAAATGGGCCGCCAGCTCCTTTATGTCCGCGGTCCCACTGTTTATACATTTAATGGAGTGGAGGGCATAGAGGAGTTCGATCAGGTCCGTCTTGCTACCGGTCCAAAATAGTTTTGAAGGTCGTTCCATAGGTTTGTCTTTTAAGTCGTCCATGTTGCTCGTCAAGGTATCGATCTCCCTTTGAAGGTATACTATGAGCATGTCATAGGCCATTATGGTCGCCACCGTACCGTCCTGACAGGTGGAGAACCTGTCGTCGATCATAAAATGAAAGGATTCCAGGGGCAGCCGCAGATCCATATTGCCCCGTACAAAATACTGTTCGTCCAAGGAAATGGCCCCACGGCGGTAATAGTTATAGAATTCCAGGTTGTCGTTAAAAAAGATCTGCAACTTTTCGATCTGGTTCTTTAAGTATTTCACCTGTGCGGCATTACTGCCGCGAGGCCTTCTGCTCTCGATGTTGAACAACCTGCCATAATAGATGAGTTTGCTAAAGAACTGGGGTTTGATATGCTTAAAAAAATTGATTTCCTCCACTTGGGAATCAAAGGACTTCTTATCAATTTGGGCCTGCAGCCGTTTAATGTAGCGTTCTACCATGGTGATGCCCGACTCCGCCCTAAAAAGGATGTCGCCGTTTCCGTTCTCCAGCTTGTCCAGTTGCGTCTTGAATTCCGATACCAGTCTTTGATACTTCATCCCCTTTGGGTTTATTCCTCATGTTACATGGTACCCAAAAGTTCCAGTACATAGTTGTCGGAAGCCTGTACATAAGCAAACCGTTCTTTGACCTCGGCACCTAGCTTACGTTTTTCAAAGGAGGCGGTCAGCCCAAAATCTATATGGATAAAGCCCTGGGCGATGGCCCTTTTGATGGTCTGGCACAATAATTGGCGATAGGTATAATGGCTCGTTACATAGGTATAATCCAATCCCACAAAGGCCGGAACGTAGGTTTTGTTCTGGTTTTTATAGCAGAACATTGCCCCTATGGGCGTTTGTGGGCTGCTCTTTAAAGTGAGTATGATGAACTCCCATTGGGGATTATCGGACATGGCCTCGAATACCCGCTGCGGAAAGGAAAAAGTATTCAGACCAAGATTGTTCCGATGTACATTGCCGTAAAGCGCTATAAGCTGTTGCAATTGTTCCCCGTGGCAAGAAGCCAGGATGGCCACTTGGAATTCCGGTTCAAAAGCCAATATTTCCTTTCGGAAGTGACGACGGTTACGGACGGAAAGCTGGGAGAAATAGGTTTCGACGTCCATACGACCTGTAAGGTGCACGGCACAGGAATTAGGCATTTGGATTCGTACAAATCCCTGATCTTTAAAAAATTTCCCCAATTCTTCATCCGGTCCAAAATCCCGGAGGACGGTCATTTTGGCCTCCATTTTATGTCCCAAGGTTTCCAGGGTCCACATCAGTATGTTCAGGGCCCTATCCTTCAATGGATGCTTCCGGTCCAGGTACAGGTGATTGCCCTCAGTGAAAAGGGAACCTAGGGAAAGTGCCCTGGAAGTCAAATGATAGGGATCGTACTTTCTGGTCTGTTCCAAGGTTTTTGATATACTTTCCTTGGCCAACATATCGTCCTTCCACAGCCCAACGGTCATGAACGTGGCCAATATCGGCTTCCCTTTGCCGTCGCGTATGATCAGATAACGAAACTCCCAATTGTGTTCCTTGAGATTGTTCCCCTGAAAACAATTCTCCAAAAACAAGAGCCCGTCCCAGTCCATGACCCCATGTGCCCCCATTAAATTATTCCACATCTCCTTCTCCACTTTGGTTATGGAATTTTCCAATCGGATATCGAGATCACCAGGTACAACTTTTGCCCCGGTTTTAGGGACGGCCATGGCAAAGGCTTGGCGTACTCTGGCCGGGTCGGTTCCGGTCTCCTCGAGGGCTTTTGGATAATGATGGGCCATGGCCTCCGCCAAGGCAGCTATCTCCTCCCTTTGGTTATGCCTGGATATAGTGATGCGTACCCCTGTGTTCTTTACAGGTACCGCCGGGAACAATCCTAGATTGACATAGAATCCCTCCTCCATCAATCGGTTTACAAAATTGTAACCTGTTTTGGGCATCCCGGTACCAATATAGAACACTGGGGATTCGTTCCTATCCACCAAGGGCAGATCCGTTTTGGACAGCAGGCCGTTGAAATATTGGATACGTTCCTTGAGTTCGTTCTGGAGGCTGTAGATCTCCGGGGAAAGATGGATGTCCGCCGAGGCCGAGGCAGCTGCGACAGATGCCGGTTCCAGTTGGGCCGAAAAGGTCAGGGGTCCTCCAAAGGTCCTTATCCTATGGTGAATTTTTTTATCCGGACATACCAATACCGCTCCGCTTGCCCCAAAAGTCTTGCTCAAGGTCCCAAAAAGCAGCATGTTGTCCGGAAGCTCCTTTAGCTGGTCCATGACAAAACCGGTACCGTGTCTCCCCGCCCAGCTCATGCCGTGCACGTCATCGATATAGAAATGCAATTGGGAATACATTTCAGACAGGGCCATCAGTTCATGCAGCGGTGCACTGTCCCCGTACATGGAGTATATGCCGTCCGCCATGTACCAGATACGGTTCCGCTTTTGGGAATGATATTTTATTTTGTCCTCCAGCATGTCCAAATGGTTGTGGCGGACCATGTCCACTGGGATACTTCGGTTCTTTAGCAGCTTGCAGGCATTCTGTACGCTCCAGTGCACCTGGTGGTCCAGTATAACGGCATCCCTATCGTCCACGGCACTGGGTATGGCCCCCAGATGGCCCAGGGTACTGTTCTTGGTGATAATAATGGGCTGCCGGTACATTTGCCCAATCTTTTCTTCCAGAGCGTTGTACAACGGATGGGAGATATAGGATTTGGACAGGGGAAACTGGGTACCGTACTTTTGGATGGCACCGACTGCGGCCGCCTTTAATCTGGGATCCTGTTCCAGTCCCAAATATCCGGTGGTCCCAAAATGGTAGAGCGTATTTCCCCCGACCCCAATGGTCCTTCCTGTAAGGTCCTCCCCTTCCGCATATAAGTGCAGAATGCCCTGATTGGCGGCATCGGTAATCACCTCGTTGACGGTGTCCAAAAAATTATTGTGCTTGATCTTTGCCATGGTCATTTGTGTTTGGTCCCTAAAATGTAGTGGCATTTGTAGGATTTTGTACTACCCAATACAAAATTTATCCCTCTCAGATAAGTTTTAATCCCTCTGGGATAAGAAAATCCCCCTTTATATAGGTCTTATAGAAGGTTTTAAAATTCGCAATCATTATATTTATGTAAATTTAGTACCATCTACCAGTTTTTATTAATAGACCATGCAAAGTTATTTTGAAAACGATTTCACGCAGTACATGCTTGTGGACAAAATTGTGCATATCATTTACAAAAAGGGGGTAATTATCGACCTCCAAGCATCTAAACGGATTGTGAGGGACCGGTTGATGTTCCAGGAGGAACGGGCCTATCCCATTCTCTGTGACATCCGACAGCTCCGCAGGGTGGACAAGGCTGCCAGGGACTATCTGGCGCTGGAGGGTTCCCTGCTGGTTAAGGCCCTGGCCTTTATCATTGAGCCTCCCGTAACGGATGTCATGACAAGATTCTACCTTATGACGAACCATCCGGACATCCCTACGGCCTCTTTTCGGGAAATTTCGAAGGCCCTGGCCTATTTGGGCAAGTTCCTTGGCCTTGTCTTTGCTACGGCCATATTTTAAACCATTTAACACCTAAGATAATACCCATTGAAGCTAACCTATAAACAAACACCTATGTCCCCCTTAAGAACTGAACACAGAATGCAAGAGATCCAGCACATGCTCCTGGAAATGGCCGGAGGTAATTTCTTTTACCGTCTGGAGACCTCGGACAGGAACGACAATGTTGAGGCCCTGGCCATTGTGCTCAACATGCTGGCGGAAGAGATCCAGGAATCCTTCTACCATCAGGGATATGTGAGTTCCAAGGGCACTACCGAGCATTTGGTACAGATGTGTTTTTTACTGGATGGGAACGGTATGGTCCAAATGGCCAACCAAAAGGCCTGTACTATTCTTTCCAAATTGCACGGCAATATTGTCCAAAAACCATTTTCGGACCTGTTGACGGAAGCCTCCCAAACGGATTGGGACCAGAAATGGAAAACCATTGGTAAAAAGAGTTTTTATGATATGGCAATCCCCCTTAGTTTTTTGACCAATGAAGATCTGGTCGTCCCCAACCGCTGCCATATCACGTCCATCAGATCCGAAGCGGACGGTTCCCACAACGTTCTGATCACCGTGGTCCATACCGTTACGGGCAGGACCTATGCCAAGGAAAGGAACCAAACTGCCATTAATACGAACCCCAATAGCACAATTTCCAAAAAGAAAGGAACAAGGCCAAAGGTAAAACTGAGTTATGAGGACATCCGCAAGATAAGGGAGGGACAGGAAATGATCCTCAATAACCTGCAGATGGACCTGCCCAACCTTAAGGACCTGGCCCACCAATTGGGTACCAATGAGTTCAAGCTGAAATATGGTTTTAAGGAACTTTATGGCACCACGGTATTCAAATATCTGGTTCAGGAAAGGTTGCGAAAGGCCAAGACCTTGGTCCAATATACCCAACTGAACTTCAAGTCCATTGCCAAGATGGTCGGTTTCAAAAGCGTTCCCCATTTCAGCAGAACGTTCAGCGAGCAGTACGGATATTCCCCTAAAATTTTTAGAAAAAAGGCCGATTTGGGAGAGATATAACACATAAATCCCTCTGGGATAAGTATTTATCCCTTACAAGCAATTTTAACTCCCGAACTTTGCCATATCAATACAAATGATATGAATCGGCACCAAATATTTAGGGAGACAATTGTACAAACGGCCTGTTTGCTGTTCATTGTCCTATTTGCGTATGCCGGACTTACCAAACTCCTTGAAGGGCATATGTTCTACGACAATATCAGGAACTCCCCCGTACTGGGTGGTAAGGACATGGCTTCCTTGGCATCTTGGGCCATACCGTTTTCGGAACTGGCCGTTGCCCTTTTATTGATTTTGAAAAAAACGAGATTGATGGGGCTCTATGGGGCAGCAGTCCTGATGCTCCTATTTACCGGCTACACCCTGGCCATTCTATTTTTTGCCCCCTATAAACCTTGTTCCTGTGGAGGCATTATCTCCCTCTTATCCTGGGAACAGCATTTGGTCCTCAATGCGATATTGCTCCTATTGGCCCTACTGGCCATATTGCTCTCCCCCAAACATAAAAATAATACATGGAACAAGATCCAACATGGGCCATAAATGGCCATGTAAGCGAAAGAAAAAAGTAAAATGATGAAGATATTTTGTTGCGCGACAAGAGCAGGGGGAAGACCGAAAACCTGTACAAGAGAGTAGGCAGCTATTATTAATTAAAATTATATTATCATGAAAAAGTTGAAATTGATATTACCGATGTTGGCATTTGTTTTTGCCATTGCACTGTCGTTTGCGTTCACAAATGCAACGGCCGATGATTACTACGCTACCGGATTTATTCAGATAGGCACTACCTGGTATGAGGTGGACGTGGATTGTGATGAAGTGGACAATAACGATTGTAAAGTAAGGCTCGAAGGGCAATCACAGGTCTATACCGTATACGCCGATGAAAGCACCAACAATCCGTTACGGAATTCTTCAAATCAGATCAAGGTAATTCCTGACCCACGCCCCTAGACGGTTCATTAATTCACTAAAAAAAACACCAGGCCTAAGAGTCTGGTGTTTTTGCCTTTTGGCAATCAAAAAAAGGAGAATAGCATTTGAATCTATGGATCCTTCCGGCCATTTTTAAAAACAAATTCCATCATATTTTCATCCCTTAAATATTTTTTGGCCGTTACCTCTATATCCTCGATTTTTAAAGATTTTAAATAATCTTCTACCTCAGTGGTGTATAACCATGGCTTATTAAGTTTATAGTATCCATACAGTTTTTCCATTTGCTGGAATATACTCGCTCCCTGTAACTTGGCCATTTTATTTATTATAACTTCCTTAAATAGCCCCTGTTGCAATGATTTCTTGCCCACTTCTTTTACCAGCTCCTTACAGGAATTCCGTATTTTGTCCAGATCTTGGGCCATACAATCCAAATTCATTGTAATCTCGTAGGATGACAGCTCCCTATTGAAAGAGGCCGTCGCAAAAGTATCGTATATTGCGGATTCATCAACGTACCGTAACTTTTTGGAAATTGAACTTAACAAGGCTCCCAAAATCTCTACTTTAATATGTTCTTGCCAATCCAACGGATCCTGTGTTGCACTTATGAACTTCATGGAATATTTAACGCCTTTCATATCATATAAAGCACCAAGTTCCCGGGCAGAAAATTCCCTGTACAATGGACCCTTTGGCAACTTTACGTTTCCGATCATTTCTTGTCTACAACCCGGTACGGATCCCGAACGGGGAATACTGCCCAGGTATTTTTGAATCAGTGGCAAAATGGCATTTACTGTAACATCCCCGGAAATCAAGAATGTGAAATCCGAAGGATCCCCATATAATTGGTTATAAATTTCATAGCTCCGGTCAAAATTGGTTCTCGAAATACCTTCCCATCTCGGGGTTCCATTGGGAGCTATTGACCTATCACCTATAAACTCGCGTACGGCAACATTGAAATCCTCCAAAATAGGATCATAGGACGGTTTGGAGCTATGTCTTTTAATTTGTTGGAGTTTCCAATCATCAAAGGCCCTATGATCCTTTCTTGGATTGGTAAAATGGAGGTAAACCAGCTGTAGCAAGTTTTCAAGATCATGAATGGAGGCATTTCCTTTAATTCCAGTTTCCCTATAATCAATGTATGGGGACAAGCCATTTCTTATGCTCGTTCCATGAAGGAAACCCTGAATTTGAAATTTATCCATTTCACCCAATCCCGCATTTTGTATAATTGACGGTGCATTTATGGCCGAAAAATAATCGCCCTTTTTAAAGCACGAAGCCCCATATGGACTGAAGCCATGTAGATAAATCTTATCAGTGTTACTTTTCGCCAAGTCATTTGAATTGAGCAACACCACCTTTGCTCCATTATCCAAAACAAATTCCTTTGCTCCAAAGGAACTTGTACCAATAAAGTTCGATTCCACCGGTTTTAGGGAGGCAACCTTAGTCCTATCCATCAGTTGACTGGGTATCTCCTTAAAAATATAAGGCCCAGATGCCCTGTTTTGCTCTTGTTGCATCCAAGAACGGACTTCTTTCTCATTGAAGTTTACTCCTTCAGGTGCAACAATCGCAATGTCATTGGGCATAGTGAACATATAGTCTTGCAAAAGCGCATTGAATTCGCCCAAAGTTAGATCTGACAACCATCGATGTAGAACTGAAGCCTTGTTTTCCGGAAGGGCCAAGCCATAAACATAATTATTTTGGATCTGTCCTATCCAATAATTTAAGTTCTCTGTAACATCGGGTTGCAGTTCCTTGATCTTCTTATTCTTTTGCTGCTCCCATTCTGTTTCGCTAAGCCCGTATTTCTTTAACTGCTGCAACAGAACCATGACTTTCCTTATTGCCCCTTCCGCATTTTCCCCGGCCTCTTGAACTTGTATTCGGTATGCGGGAAAAGCGAGGTGGGGCGGCATGCCCGAGGCCGAAAAAGTTGAATTGTAATCATTGCCGACCATTTTGAAACGACCATTCATCACATTTCGCAACATGCTCCAGACCACTTCTCTTTTTAGTCCGTCCCAAGTATCCCTTTGTTCCAAAATTTTACCATCCCTCATATAAAGATGAACCTTAACGTATGATACATTGGAGTTTTCAAGGGCTTTAGATTGCACCAACGAGACAAATTGATTTTGCCTATCCAGATATTCCGCTACACATTTTTCGCTCGGTATAGGGGACCTGCTCCTTTCAAGATTGGAAAAGCGCTTTATAACGTTGCTCTCCATATCCTGTATTCTTGTGGTATCACCTACCAGAACCAACGCCATATTATTTGACAAGTACCATTTCCTATAAAATTTTATGAGCCGTTCGGGATCAAAATTTTTGTTATGTTCAAAGAAATTGGAATTATCCATTCTGCAGGGCATTATTTCGGATTCAAGACGCATCCTAATAAAATGTTCTTTTAAATTGCTACCCTGTTTCATTATTTTCTCTTGTCTTAAGGGGCCTCTTTCTTTATTGATTACCTCTGGGGTCAAATGCAGGTCCGAAATATCCTGGAACCATTGTAACCCAGTATCAAAAGCATCCCTGCGGTCATAGGGAACATTAAAATAATATAATGTGTTCATTGTGGATGTTCCTCCATAAACGTCATTATCGTCCATGCCCAATCTGGAACGCATTTTTGTATTATTAGCAATATTGCCGCTAAAATGCTTGGCACATTTAAATGCGAGATGTTCAATGGCATGTGCAAAATCCAGTTCCTCGGGGGCCTCACTATAATCCCCGGTCTTGACATAAAACCGCATCACAAGCTTGTCGCCGGAATTGGCCACATGTTTTATGTAATAGGTAAAACCGTTGGATAACTTACCAAATCGGATACTTGGATCCAACTTTAATGGCCCATAGGCATCTGCTTCCTGTGAATATGTTCCCGAAAGGTTCAAGGTAAAGAAAACATAACAAAGTAGGACCTTTGATATGGACATGGACGTAAGCCTTGTTATTCTAGTACCCCACATTTTGATGTAGGTTTTGGTTCTTATCAATTTCCACCTGCGGAATGGGAAACAATACATCCGTCTCTTGCCATAACGGCTTTAAGGGCATTAGCACTTGGGACGCTTTTCCAGTCCGCTTAAGATCGAACCAGCGGTGCCCCCATTCTGAAAAGAGTTCCAGTTTTCGTTCCTCCGATATAATGTTCAGTAACCCTTCCTTGTTTATTTCGGGCTCGATATCATTGATAAGGTCCAATCCTGCCCTGGACCTCAATACATCGACATCGGCAATTGCCCCGGAAATATTCCCTTGCATGGCCCGGGATTCTGCCCGAATCAAATATTGTTCCGCCAAGCGAAGCACCATAGAATATTCGGAAGCACTATTTCTACTGTTGGAGTCTTTGTATTTATAAGGAAAATGAAAGGACCTGCTGGAATTGAATCCTACCCAATTGGCAAGCCTTTTATCCTTTTCTTGCATGGAGGCCACAAAATTATCCGACAGTTTTACCGGCGAACTGGAATTGCCTCTGAACATATAACCATCCCCGGTGTATGTTGACGAAAATCCCCTGCCCTCAGGGGATATCTGCCAAATGGCTTCCTTGCTGTTTTTTAGGAACACTTGGTCCAAATCCTCCAGGATTTCATAAATAGAAGTCTGGTCAATAAGCTTGCTGCTCCATTCCTCTGCTTTTTTCCAGTCTTCCCGGTATAGGTAGACCCTGGCCAAAAAGGCCTGTACCACATATTGGTTGATGTTGGTTCGCTCGTTCTCCCCATAAAAATCCTGTCCATCAAGAAGGACCACAGCTTCTTCTAGGTCATCCGTCAATTGGTCCCATACCTCACTGGCCGGATTCCTTGTTGCCACGGAATTCTGGCGATAATCCGTGGTCAGAACCAAAGGAACGTCGCCATATAGGTTTGTCAGGTAGAAATAGGTAAAGGCCCTTAAAAAAAGTGCACGGCCCTCAAGTATTCCAAGTTGCCCCGCAGGGATGTTCGTTGAATTTCCCAATCCTTCCAAGACGCTATTGGCCATATAGATGACATTATAGGCACTGGACCACAGGTTATAGTTGGCGGAGGCATCCGGTGTCTCGGCTGGAGCAATCTCATTCTGTTGAAATGGGCCATAACGGGTGTCCGTAACACTGGTGGTCTCAAAAATATCGGAGGGCATTCCGGCCAGTACAGTAACGGAATATTGATATCCACTGGAAAAATCCGCATCGGCCAATTCATTGTAAATTCCTTTTATGGCCGCAGTAGCGGTTTCCCCACTATTGAATACCACTGGGCTTACCAGTATATGATCTGGCGTATCAAGCTCTACAAAATTTTCACAGGATATTGTAAAAAGCAGGTTGAAAGCCACTATGAAACGAATCTTATTATTAATGTACCTCATGGTTATTTTTATTTAAAGATTAAGTTGTACTCCAATAGTTATGGTCCGCAGGGAAGGTATGTTGCTCCCTCCCGGATATTCAACATTCAGCCCACCAAAATTGGATATGGTAATTAGGTTTTGGCCCTGTAGAAATAGCTTACAGTTCTTCACGCCGCTTTTATGTAAGAAACCATTTGGCAACTGATAACTTAGGGCAAGCGTTTTTAGACGCAGAAAAGATGTGTCCGTTATAAAGTGATCGCTCTCCAATGCATCGTAATAGGCGATTAGGGCATCAAAGGATTGGCTCACCTCCTGTACATTACTGTTTCCTGAATTTTGCCATGCTTTATAGAAATCTGCGGTTTGATTGCCTATGGAACCGGGCACGTCCATTAAAAATCCCCTGGTTGAGCTGTCCTGCTTTACGAACTCCCATAAAAACTGCAGCCCTATGCCTTTGTAGGACAGATTATTGGCCAAGCCACCGTAATAGGTTCTCCCCAAGTTTCTGATTTCCGTACGGTCCTCATAATCCAACCTACCATCATCGTTCACGTCAACTACCTTATAAAGTCCGGTTCCTATATCCACTCCCCCGTATTTGTAAAACAATTCGATGTTCAGCGGATGCCCGATACGGTACAAATTGGCATACGAGGTTTGGTCCAAGTTTGGAAAGTCCAATAATTTGTTGCGCGGTACGGTCAGGTTAAGAAAAGTGGACCATTTAAATACCTTGGAGTTGATATTGATGACGGACAACTCCACTTCCCACCCCGTATTCTGGACCGTTGCCGGCAAATTGGCCTGGACCGTGTTAAAGCCTGTAATGGCAGGCAGGGGATATCCCACCAATTGGTTGGAAGAACGGTTGCGGTACCAGTTCACCCCTAAATTTATCCGGTCCTTGATAAACCCCAGATCTAGGGCAACTTCCAGTTTTTTATTAATTTCCCATGAATAATCCGGGTTGGAAAGTTGGGTCGGATATAGACCGCCCGGTCCCCGGGTAGCCTCGTAGGCATCCAAATATCCATAATCCCCAATTTGGTCGTTTCCTGTGGTACCGTAGCTTCCCCGAAGTTTTCCAAAACTTAAAATAGGAAAGTGGTCCTTTATCAAACTTTCTTCGGAAAAGATCCAGGAGCCCCCAATGGCCCCAAAATTGGCAAAACGTTTGTTTGGCCCAAATCGGGAAGACCCGTCCCTACGACCTGTAAGGTTGATAAAATATTTTTTCTTGTAGTTAAGGCCCAGTCGGGCAAAAAGGGCACTGTAACGGTAGGCTATCTTTTCATTGCTGGCTACTCTCAATACTTCTGCGGCCGATAGGTCGCCCATCAGCGATTCCGATACAAAACCTTCTCCCGAAACACTCAGGTTACTATTTTCGCTATGTTGAAAGGTCGCTCCGCACAAAGCCTCAATTTCAACCTTCCCAAGCTTATTTGAATACAATAACTGGGGTTCCAAAATCCAGGATTGCCGTTTCCGATGGTTTCTTTGGGAGACGTGACTGGTTCCGTCCCTCAGTTGTGGACTATAGGCTTCTTTGGAAACAAGGCCTATGTACTCCCTAACATTTCTGGTATAACCTGAATTCATTTTTAATGTCATACCTTTCCAAAGTTGGTATGACAAGCCCAAATTGGATATAATGCTATTTCCCTCATCCTCCGTGGTCCTGTGCATGATAGGTGCCAAAGGGTTGTCCCAACTGGAATATTCCCAAGCTTCCCAATGTATGCTACCATCCGGGTTGTAGATAGCCGGGGCATTGGGCGGTAAGATCATTGCTGTCGACACCAGATTGGTCCCACCGTTGGCAAAAACATCACTTTTGTCCAAACCGTAGTTTACGGACAAATCAATACTGAACCTTTTATTATCGGAGAGGTGGTTTAGGTTTAGCCCCCCGGTTATCTTATTATAATCCTGGTCACCAGGGAATACCATATCTTCCTTATGGTAGGAACCGCCCAATCTAAAAGAGGTGGTGGCATTGCCCCCTGATGCGGATATATTTACGTCGGTAATTGTAGATGTTCCCCCAAAAAGTTCCTCCTGCCAATCCGTATAACGGTCCTGGTCCCATAACAATAGATCGTAATCACTGGTTTCATTGGCTTCCCTGCCATCATTCTCAAGGGCCGCCCTTCTAATGCTCAAATACTGCTGGGTATCCAACAGTTCCATTTTATTGGAAACGGTTCCCAGACCGGAATACCAACGCGCCTCCACCGCTGTCTTTTTATCATATCCGGTTCCTTTTTTAGTGGTGATCAGTACCACCCCATTGGCCCCACGGGAACCATATATGGCGGTGGCATCGGCATCTTTTAGGACTTCGATGCTCTTAATATTGGATAAATTCAGGGTGCTTAAAGGGTCAATCCCATCTGAATACAAATTACTACCGCCTGATATGGGCGTTGAAATAATGGGAACACCGTCAATAATATACAAAGGGTAATTGCCTTCCCTCCGCAGGCTGTTCTGCCCACGGATACGAATAATGGGGGCACTTCCGGGTACCCCATTCTGTTGCACCACCTCTACCCCTGCCATTCTGCCCTGCAGGGCCTCCAACGGACTTATGATGGGCTGTAGCTCTATTTCCGCAGCGGTGACCCTGCTGATGCTGCCGGTGCGCTCCTTTTCCTTTACGGTGTAGTAACCGGCATTGACCTCCACTTCCTGCAGTTCGGTGACCTCGGACTGCATTTCTACGTCCAAGTTGGTCCTGCCCAGTACCGCAAGTTCCCGGGTATGGTAGCCCAGATAGGAAAAGATCAGGATGTCCTTAGTGTTTACCAATAGGGAGTATTCCCCATTGGCGTCGGTAAAGGTGCCTGTGTTGGTTCCCTTGATAAGTACATGCACCCCGGGCATGGGGCCGTAGCTGTCGGTAACGGTACCGGAAATCTGGTACTGCTGCTGGGTATCAAGG
>TARA_R110000765_G_scaffold61169_3_pt1 | contig 31329 bp, 25 predicted proteins | sample TARA_R110000765 | Tara Oceans TARA_R110000765 (sample SAMEA4398168) | marine metagenome | biome: Polar Biome; feature: [MES] marine water layer (ENVO:01000295) within the mesopelagic zone...; material: water (ENVO:00002006), including particulate matter (ENVO:01000060) such as...... | reverse complement strand
GCATTTAAAGCAGATGTTTTATTACATGAGGCTACTTGGATGAAATACGTTGGTACTTCTACAGATGGTGATGGTGTTGCTGTTGGTGCCGGTAGTGCTGGCTTTGATGCTTCCAAAATAAATCCTTATTTACAAGAAGTGGTAACACTTACTAAAACAATTATGGACCAAGGTGGTTTTGAACTTTGGAACTACAATGATGTTTTAGATAACTTGAGTTCTAATTTCTTATTCAACTTAGAAGACGGCGGCTCTAACCCGGCAGGTTTAGACAAGGCAACTAACAAAGAATTTATTTTTTATAATAAATACGATTTTACATTTAGACAAGCTGGTGACTTATTAAGTCATGTTTATGAAGGTAGAGTTAAGCCTAGTAGAAAAATGATGGACCTATTCTTAAGTACAGATGGTTTACCTATAGATCAGTCTCCATTATTTCAAGGTTATGAAAATACTCCTGATGAGTTTCAAAACAGAGATTATAGAATGACTGCTTATTTTACCTACCATAAAAATCTTGGTGAAATTCCTCAAAACGGAGATGTACTATTGAACGGCACCAACAATTTTGGCTATTTCAACTCTAAATTCATGAGTTGGAAATGGGGTACAGACGAAGCATACAGAGCAACAAAAACGGAAGCTTATGATATGCCTTTTATACGTTTGGCAGAAGTTTACTTAATGTATGCTGAAGCTCTATATGAGTTAAACGGTAGTCTTACCGATGCTCAAATGAATGAGTCTATCAACTTGGTGAAAGCCAGAGCGGGCTTACCTGCAATCTCTAATTCTTTCTTAGCAGCCAATAATATGGATATAGAAACTGAAATTAGAAGAGAGCGTACTATTGAGCTTTATGCAGAAGGTGCTACCAGGTTTAATGACTTAAAAAGATGGGGAATCGCAGAAGAAGAGCTTGGCGAAACCATTTATGGTGCTGTAATAGAAGGTACCGTTTATGAAGACAACCCAGACTTATATACCCCTGGTGGATATGGATTTGGAGAAGGTGTTACTACAACTGGTGTTGGTGAAAGAAGAGCTTTAATCGTTCAACCATCATCTACCCGTAACTTCTCTAGAGATGACTATTTATTTCCAATACCTACTTCTCAAATAGGTTTAAACAATAATATAAACCAGAATCCTGGTTACTAAAATAATTGTGTTGAGTTAGTTTAAAGGCAGTTATACGTTACGTATAGCTGCCTTTTTTAATATTCAAACAATTCATTATTCATTTATAAATGATGAATATTATTTTTCACCCTCAGTTATCTCGCTTTTATTACCTTCCATATATTCTGTAGGTGTAACGTTAAACAGCTCTCTAAAAGTTTTACTAAAGTATGCTGTTGAATTAAATCCGCACATATGGGTAACTTCCTTAATAGAATAAGAGTTCTTCTCTAATAATTCAGCCGCATATCTTAACCTAATCGTTCTTATAAAATGACTAGGATTATTTCCTGTCAACGTATTAATTTTTCGGTAGAATTGAGATCTACCTATACCTAATTCCTTTAAAATATCATCTTGCTTAAAATCTTCATCATCTACATTGTCTAAAACCACCTTGGTAGCTTTATCCAAAAACACCTCATCCATATTGTTGGTTGTTACCTCACTAGATGGGAAAATACCTCCAATTTCTGAGAAGCGTTTTCTTAGTCTTTTCTTTGCTTCAATTAGATTTCTTATTCTCGATTTTAAAACACTAGTAACAAATGGTTTTGACAAATATGCATCTGCACCATTATCATAACCACTTACTCTATCAATTTCAAGACTTCTTGCAGTTAGCAGTATTATGGGAATATGACAGGTTTCAAATTCAGTCTTTAATAATCTGCACATTTCAAATCCGTCCATTTTCGGCATCATCACATCACTTATTACCAAATCTGGATAACGTTTCTTAACCATTTCAAGCCCTTCTTCTCCATTTTTTGCCTGAAGCACCTTATACTTATCTTGCAAATCATTTTTTAAATGCTGTCGTAATTCTTTGTTATCCTCTACCAATAATATAGTAGGCTTTTCTATTTCACTATCGCTATTGGGATTGGGTAAAACTAAATTCTCATCATCTGCAATGTACATTTCATATTCAACAGATTTCATTGAATTAATTAAAAATTCATTCTTTATACTTTCTACTTCTACAGCTGCGGACTTATTATCTAATGGTAGTCTTACAACAAACTTGCTACCTAAACCATATTCACTTTCCACAAAAATTTCGCCACCATGTTTTTCAACTAAGGCTTGTGTAAAATTTAGCCCTATTCCGGTTCCAGATTTAGTAATATCTATATGATAAAATCGAGAAAAAATATTCTTAAGCTGTTCTTTATCTAGCCCAACACCAGAATCTGTTACTGTAATCTCCACAAAATCTCCAATCATTTCTTTCTTAAGAAAGAACAATTTAGACGAGCTTTTTTTCTGTGCTATTTTTTTAATGGAAACCGTAATCTCTCCACCTGCATTTGTGAATTTTAAAGCATTAGAAATTAAGTTGGTGATTATTTTTTCAACTTTATCAAAATCAAACAAAAAAACAATATCCTCAGATTCTGATTCAAACCTATAATCTATTTCCTTCTTTGTTGCCAGACTTACGAATAATGAAAAAATATCTTCACTGAATTTGACGATATCACCTTTTTCCAATTGAAGCGGTGCCATACCTACATCCATCTTTCTATAATCTAATAATTGATTTACTAAATGCAACAACCTACGGGCACTACGCTGTATGGAAATAGCAGAAGATTTTACTTCTTCTGGATTATATGTGTAGCTAGACAATATTTTATCTACAGGATTCATGATCAATGTAAGCGGTGTTCTAAACTCATGAGAAACATTGACAAAGAATTGAAGCTTCATTTGATCTAATTCGTGCTCTTGGGCTTCTTGAACTTTTTGGGTGTAATATCGTAAAACCAAGTATGAACCTAATAAGCCTAACAAAGTATAAATTAAATATGCCCACCATGTTTTCCATGGAGGGGACAGAACTTCAAAGTTTACAATTGCGGCTTCTGCTTTATCCCAATCACCATCTAAAGATGCTTTTACTTCAAACACATATTTACCAGAACTAAGGTTAGAATAGCTTACTTCTCTTTTAGCCCCTATTGTTTCAAAGTCATTGTCCAAACCCTTTAATTTATAAGAATACTGTACTCTTTCAGGATTCTCAAAATGAAGTGCTAAAAAATCGAATGCTACATAGTTCTCATCATAATTTAATTTTAGATTTTCTAAGTCAGCAATCCTATCATTTAATAATACCCTATCATTTACCGTATCACCAACTACAATAGGCTTGTTATTTAAAGTAAACTGGGTTATAGTGGGGCGTAATGTTATTGAAGTTCTTAGCGTTATATCATCCGGATGAAAAATATTGAACCCATTTATCCCTCCTATTAAGATTCTACCATCCTTAGTTTTATCTATAGATTTACTTTGATATTCAGGACCTTGTAGACCATCGTGAATATTAAAATTTTTTATTTGGTCTGTTTCTGGGTTTAACAGTGACAATCCACTTTTTGTCGATACCCAAAAATTATGATTGTCATCTTCTTGAATACCCACCACTAGGTTGTTGGGTAACCCTTCTTTCGAAGAATAAGATTTCAACACATTAAAATCAGCATCAAGTTTATATATTCCTGTATCTGCTCCTATCCAAATATTTCCTATTTCGTCTTCTGATATATGATTTATAAGATTATCTTCTATACCCGGTTTTTTAATTTCCTTAAAAGTAAGGGTCTTTGGAATTCTATTTTCTAACTGATTAAGATCTATATAATTTAAACCTAAAGATGTACCAATCAACAACCTGTTTCTTGAATCAACAAACAAAAAGAAAACAAAATTACTGGCTAGTCCATTTTCTTTTCCCGCAACATTTTTGAAGTTGTGAAACTTTTCACTTTTAGGATCAAATAGACTTAAGCCCTCTGTTCTAAGCCCTAACCATATTCTATCATCCTTATCCTCTACACCAGACCACACAGAGTTCTGCCCAATTGAATTTACATCCGCTTCATTATGCAAAAACCTTTTTACATTATACGTATCTGGATTAAAACTATTTATCCCACCATCTAGCGTACAGACCCAAATTTGACCATCATTAGACTCAAAAGTGTAAAGTATTCTGTCTGAACTTATACTATTGGTATTATTTGGTTTGTGAGAAAAATGCTGAAATGTATTATTCTCTTTATTAAAGAGGTTTAATCCACCGTTATAAGCACTTATCCAAATTCGCTCTTTTGAATCTTCTAAAACAGACTGTACAATTTTTTCATTAAGTCCGTCTGGGTTTCCTGGTTGATAATAATAATGTCCAAATGCATATTGCGAAGGATCTAATTTACTAACTCCCTTATCATAGCTCCCTATCCAAAATATACCATTGCTATCTTCATAAATCTTAGATGGCTTGTTGTTAGGTAAAGAAAAAGAATCTGAAATATTGTTGACTAGATTACGAACAACTTTTTCTTCATTTTTATCTAAAATAAATATACCATAACCATCTGTAGAAGCCCATATATTACCATCTACATCTAAATGCATATCTCTAATAGCCACATCTTTTTCTGATGTAAATGATTTGTGTGTAAAGATGTTATTTGTTCTATCCCAATAAATGATATTGGATAGATTATTACCTATCCAAAAATCGTTGTCCGCATCAACAAAAACATTCTTATGTATATGATTTAGCTCGTAGTTATTTTCACTTTCTATTAAAATACGGTCAAAGTTATCTCGCTCCCGATTATATTTATTTAAGTATTCACCGTTAGTCCCAATCCAAATAACACCGTTCTGATCTTTGAGTATTACATTAACAATATTATTATCTAATGAATTTAAATTAGAATCATCATTTAGGTAATAGTAGAATTTTAAATCAGATATATCTGTAGTAAAATCTTCAAGAATAATTTTAATGACTCCATTATTAGTGGCTACCCATAAAGCGTTATTTTCTTTATCAAAAAGTAGTGCATTTATAAATTTGCGTGGATTGTTAGATAGTGATAGTTGCTTATATAAATCTACTCGTAAAAAACTATTTGTTTTCTTGTTGTAATAGTTGAGACCGTTATTAGTTCCAATCCATAAATTACCATCTGTACCCTCTACTATGGCATTTATTCTATTATTACTGAGGGAGCTTGGATCATTTAAAATTGATTTATAAATCTCAAACTCATAGCCGTTGTATTTATTGAGCCCATCAATAGTTCCAAACCATAAAAACCCTTCAGAATCTTCAAAAATTGTAAGACATGTGCTACTGGACAAACCGTCTACAGTATCTAAATTTTCAAATTTGAAGTTATTAAACTGACCTTGAGAAAGTATACCGTTTAAGCAACATAGGACAATTAGAAGTATCCTTTTATTCATTATAATCCAATTACTATTTTTAGTGCAAAAAAGCTACCTAACCACATTTACATCAAAAATTATTTGATAATCAAAATAGCAAAATTTAAGTTAAATATTGCTTGTTATTCAACAAAAATCAAGGATTACAGGGGTATAACAAATTTAGATGAAAACACCACTTTTAAATTTTCTCTACCCTAATGTATATAAACAAAAAAAGCCACTGATTTCTCAGTGGCTTTTTGTCGGGGTGGCAGAACTAACCCTCCACACCTCAATACCTTTATTATCAAACAATTACAGGTTTTTTAAAATATCAGGTAACCGAATAGGTAACTTTTGCCTCGAAATCATTCGTATAACTAAAGGTACTTTAATAAATGGATACAAAACATAACAATCTATATTATTTATTCCTCAACCGATAAGATTTAGTTTATTGGTCTTGCATATTATAAAAGTGAATTATAGGACAAAGAATTTATTTATAAAACATAAATCTCCTCGTAGATAAATAGAAATGGATATTTTAATTATTAGAACTATTTAATTAAAATTGTCCATTTCCAGCTATAAAATAAAGCCATGTGATATTTTATATGACTACAACTTAAATTAACGATAGGGTAATTGAAAAAAGGTAAGTAAAGACATGGAAATTGTGCCATTCATTCCGAAAACAAAAAGGGGTTTTGCGCCAAAGATTCCGTTGTGCTAGATAGTCATTTAAATCTCTATAATCTCAAAGCGGGGTTCGATGTCATCAGTTGCCGGTAAAGGCATATTTTTAGAGGTATACCTGACCTGGTAATTGACCTGTTACCACTATAGGAAATGATGTAAAACCGATATATGGAAGGACTATTGGGGCAACTACCCGAACACCACCAAATATTACGAACTTTTTTTCGAAATTATTAAAAAAACCAACCCACAGTGTCTATAATCGCAATGGATTGAGCTTTGAAAGCCTGATCCCCAAAGGAGAAAAAGAGGTTTCCAAACGGAGGGCGGATATTTTTTTTCGATTAAGACCGGGCGAATTTGTGACCTTCGCCAATGGAAAGGACCGAAAATTGCGGTTTATATTGCAAAAGATAGAATGGTCTATGCCTAAAAGAAGGGTTGTCTATTCCGATGAAGAACTAAATCTGGTGCATGAGGTGCTATGCTGAAATCATGAAGATGTTGTGAAGGGTATAAAACCAACCTTCTTTCTTCCCAAGGTCTTTAAAAACTCTTTATTTCGCGATATCTCAATCCCAAATTAGTCAACTAGTTATATAACACTGGTCTATAGGGGCTCCATATGCTTAAATAGAAGGCAATCATTTTTTTTTTTTTATTGAGCAATTCCCAAATAGTAACCTTCTCCTAAGATCTCGTATTCTCAAATTTAATTTCCGCTATTAAATCTTTGTAATATTCGGGGCTCCAAATGTTTAAAACATCATCATTTGGAATAAGCAGAACTACATCCGCTTTAATACTGCTAAAAGAAACGGATTTAATTTTGGTATCCAAAAGCTCGATAATCTGCTCATTGGAAATACGCTTATCTTGCCAATCGTTTGTGTCTACCGCCCTAGTTAGGAAATGATGTACATCCTAAGGTTTTTTTTATATACCATTCTAAGTCATACCAATCTCTACCTTTGACCCTATTTAACAACTTTCTAAAAAGCAGCGCATGCATTTTACCTGCAAATAGACTTGATCTGGTAAAACTTTTCACGTTTAATGAAAACGGACGGAGCAAAACTTTTTGCGGTGCTAAAATTCAAAAGAGGCTTTCGTTCAACTTCTATTTTTATTTTCAGCGTCTTGTTAGAACGCACACCAGCTTCTTTGATGATGTCGACAAGTACAGTTTCTTTTGCGCCTATGTAATAAAGAAGGTACATAATCGGATTTAATCCGATTATGTAATTAAAATATAGCATTAAAAGCGATGAAAGGTTATTATTAGACACCAACCTTCTGAATAAACTCACATAACTTTAGTTTTTATCTTCACAGATTTTGTTTAGAGTTTCAACAGGAATTCTATATCCATTTTTACTCTTTATTTTTCTAAAGGTACTTTCATCAATATTGTGATTATTTGCGAGAGAACTCTGGGATTGACCTTCATTTAAACATGGAAGCAACCACTCTCTAGGAATAAAATGCAAATTTCCATTTTAATTTCAGACATACTTGTAAAGAAAAGAGCTAGATGATAAAATTTCTCGATCGAACGACCGTATTTTTAATAATTGTGTGAATATTTGGTGGCCTTTCCCAACAATGTAAAAAATTAATCATGAATGGTTTATAGAGAAACTTAAACTCATTTTTTACTAGAAAATTAAAATTTATTATTAATATTTAAATTAGGGTTAATTTCTTCCAATCTTTTATAAAATTGCGATAGAGAAATTTTAAAATATTTACATAATTCAAAAATTGTGCTTGAAGAAGGATCATTTCGTGTAGTTTCTATTCTACCTATGTGTATCCCTGTATCATCTTTAACATTTTGTTGTGTCAAACCTTCTATTGCTCTTAGTTCTTTCAAAACTATTGAAATACTAGTAAGAAGTTCTTTATCGTTTATATTTTTCATACAGGACTCAAAATGAATCAGAAAAAAAACTACTAACAATCACATAAATGTGATTATTTTTTATATCTTAGATTAATCCAACTAATAAAAGTTGGTATTTTTGCGATTCTTCGTATAGAAAATATTTGAAGTCATCGCTTGGAATCTCCGATAGAAAACTGGTAATTTTTGCAGGGAGATGATAAGTAGATTGGCTCACGACCCGGGCGTGAGCTCTCTTATCTCTGCACGGTATACCAGTACCTCTATCAGATAAGTTGAGTTTCACGCCCAACTTTTTCTTAGCGTTTCTTCTTTAGTTTTTCATGAATGTGTCGCCAAACCATCTGGGGAATCATGGCAAATCAATTATTTGGAAATTTAAAAGAAGTGCGAAAGCTTTTACGCGTTCCAACCTATGGAACCAAGTATAGTTCGTTTGATCGCTTGTTCCAAAAAAAGCCAAAAAACCCAGTCTAATTTTTACTTGGCTATAGTTTTGGGCTTACGATTCATCTTTTCCGGTTAACGAAAACCCTTTTCCCAAAGCTGATCAAAAAAATATTATGGCATCCGGCCATACATCGCAATTCTAGCCATCCACTTTAAAAAAATCCAGCATCCAAACTTATATGGAACTTGGACAGGACAATCCTTGCTTTACATCAACGCATCAGGCTTAGACGTAATTCAATGGTAGGTTTCCTTGGAAAAATCAACCCTTCAATATCCCATTAAAGGCTGTTGACGGAACTTAAATCGATTGTATAACTCAACTATCTAAATTATGAAAAAAATACCAATTATAAAGAATGGCTTCTTAACCTTCCTTACCGTATACTTGCTCTTATCCCCTTTTCTTAGCTTAAAAATGAAGGCGAAAACCCCTACCGAAAAGGAAGCCTATAACGAGACCTATTATTTGCAGTCCACCATTTCAGGAACCGTTACTGATACCAACGGACTACCCATCGCAGGAGTAACCATCCAAATTGGAGGAACGAATGCTGGAACAATAACTGAATTTGATGGATCCTACAGTATCCAAGTAAACCTTGATAGCCTTCTAAACTTCTCGGCCATGGGCTTTAAGACCGAGTTTGTTTCCATAAATGGTCGACAGGAAATAAATGTTATCATGGAGGAAGATGTTACCCAATTGGATGAAGTGGTCCTCAATGCAGGGTATTATACCGTGACCGAGAAAGAACGTACGGGGAGTATTGGCAAAGTAGGTGCCGAGGCACTGGAAAAGCAGCCGGTTTCAAACCCATTGGCAGCATTGCAAGGGCGTTTGTCGGGGGTAGAAATCACCCAGACCTCTGGAATCTCGGGAGCGGGCTTCGATATCAAAATCAGAGGTCGGAACAGTATACGGACACAGGGAAACGATCCGCTTTATGTGATAGATGGAGTTCCCTATGCCTCTTCCAGTTTGGGGGAGGAAGCTGCATCCGGAATCTTGCCTGGGCTCGGTTTTAGTCCATTGAATACCATAAACCCAATGGATATTGAGCGTATAGAAATCTTAAAGGATGCCGATGCCACGGCAATATATGGTTCAAGAGGTGCTAACGGTGTTGTTTTGATCACCACAAAAAGAGGGAACATGGAGGGGACAGAATTCAATCTTAACGTGCAATCAGGTTTGGGTACGGTATCCAGAACTATGGATTTGCTCAGTACAGCGGAATACTTGACCATGAGAAGGGAAGCCTTTTCCAATGATGGAACCGAACCCCTACCCTTCAATGCCTACGATGTAAATGGTACCTGGGATCTTGACCGACAAACAAATTGGCAAAAAGTACTTTTCGGTAAAACCTCTTATTTGAATAATTTCCAAGGATCGCTTTCTGGAGGTAATGGTCTAACCCGGTTTTTGGTAAGCGGTAATTTTCATAGGCAGACGAGTGTTTTCCCAGGGGATTTCAACAACAAAAAAATATCGGGACTGGCCAATATTGGGCATACCTCCCAAGATAAAAAATTGACCGTGCAGTTTTCTACTAATTTTACGTGGAACGAGAATGACCTTCCATCGGACGATATTACATTTTCGGCACTCAGCTTGGCGCCCAATGCACCGAGATTGTACAACGAAGACGGAACCCTCAACTGGGAAAACTCGACGTGGCGGAATCCATTGTACAGATTACAGGGAATATATCGTACAAATGCTTCAACACTTATCACTAACGGCGTTTTTGACTATACCTTACTTGAACATCTACAATTAAAACTTAACCTTGGTTATACGGAGAGCCATTTAAGGGAAATCAAGACTATTCCCTCAACGATTTACGATCCCGCCTTTGGAATTGGCAGTGCATCTTCCGCTGCCATCTATAACACAGGATCTAGGACCTCTTGGATAATGGAACCTCAATTAAATTATAGCATCGAAATTGGAAAAACCAGCATAGAAACATTGGCAGGACTTTCCTACCAAAATCAGAACACTGGTCGATTCTCACAATTAGGATTTGGTTTTGCCAATAACAATTTCATAGAAAGCGTCTCTGCTGCCTCGAATACCTTTGCCTTAACGGATAGTGACAATCAGTATCGTTATCAAGCCATTTTTGGACGCGTCAATATCAATCATCGGGGTAAATATATCTTAAATGTAACAGGAAGAAGGGATGGATCCAGCCGATTTGGGCCGCATAGGCGATTCTCTAATTTCGGAGCCATTGGAGCTGCATGGAATTTTTCGGAGGAAGATTTCATTAAAAATTCAAATACTTGGTTGAATTATGGAAAACTAAGGGGAAGTTATGGTACCTCGGGCAACGACCAAATAGGCGACTATCAATATTTGGACACTTATTCTTTTGGAGGAGTACACTATCAAAATGTAGTCGGGATATTTCCGACGCGATTGTTCAATCCGGATTTTAGTTGGGAATCGAATAAAAAATTGGAACTGGCATTGGAACTTGGACTTTTCATGGACCGCGTGCGTATCAACGGTAATTATTATCAAAACCGATCCTCAAACCAATTGGTGGGCATACCCATACCGAGTACTACAGGTTTCAATTCCGTTAACGCAAACCTAGAGGCTACCGTCGAGAACAAAGGTTGGGAAATTGGGCTGAACACCCTAAATATAAGGACTCAAAATTTCGCCTGGGAAACTTCTATTAATTTCACTATTCCCAAGAACCGACTGGTTTCTTTTCCCAATCTCGAAGGTTCTACCTATTCGAATTCGTTGGTGGTCGGTGAACCAGTGAACATCGCCAAAGTGTACCAATTGAACAGGGTAGATCCCATATCCGGATTATATGAATTCGAGGACTTCAACAATGATGGTATTATATCCCCTGAAGATGATCAGCAGGTAGTCAAGAGTCTGGATCCTGAATATTTTGGAGGTTTCAATAATAGGTTCACGTTAGGAAAATTTGAAATGGATGTGCTCTTTCAATTTAGCAAACAGTTAGGACGTAACTACTGGTCTACGGGAGGAACAATACCGGGAGGGCTATCAAATCAACCGACCGAGGTCCTTCAAAGATGGTCCGCACAAGGTGATCAGCGCTACATACAGCGATTTACGACCGGACAGTCATTCGATGAAAATCAAGCTTTTCAACAGTTTACACAAAGTGACACTTCGATTTCGGATGCCTCATTTTTACGTTTAAAAACACTTTCGATGACCTATGCCCTTATGCAGAAAGATACCCACGGCTATGACTGCCAACTTTATTTACAAGGTCAAAACCTATTGACCTTTACCCATTACCTAGGGCTGGATCCGGAAACAAGAAACAGTGCTACCGTGCCTCCACTGCGTATCATCAGCTTGGGAACGCGATTAACCTTTTAAAAAGATAACATGAAAAATAAAACTTTAAATGCTAACAATTTGAGATTACCTAAACGAATATTCTTTTTGAGCCTAATTGTACTCATGTGTATGATCGCCTGTGAGGATTTTGTGGATATCGACCCCCCCACCAATCAGTTGACAGGGCAATTGGTGTTTGAGGATCCCGCAACGGTCGATGCGGCATTTGCACATATTTATGGGCAATTACGTGATCAAGCTTTTTCGACGGGAAGTATTTCAGGAACATCATACCTAATGGCGCATTACGCGGATGAACTTGAACTGTTCAGCAATGATCTACCCAGTGTTCAAGGATTTACCAATAGTCGCGTTCCGGCCTCGGACAGTTCGGTCGCACTTTTATGGAATACGGCGTTTGAATTGATCTATGCCACGAACAGTATTATTGAAGGGGTCGAAGGGTCTAACATACTATCGGATCAAGATAAGGATCAATTTCTTGGGGAAGCTTATTTTCTAAGGGCATATATGCACTTTAACTTGTCTAATTTATTTGGGAATATCCCATATATTACGACAACGGACTACAGAATCAATAGCGAAACAACTCGATCGGAAAACTCGGTGGTGTTCCCATTGATCGAGAGCGACTTGCTCCAGGCCAAAGCCCTGCTTTCAAATTCTGAGGGGAGAATTGGCTCCTACCGCCCCAACCATTCCGTTAATAGCGCATTCTTGGCACGGGTTTACTTATATCAAGAGCAGTGGTCCAAAGCTATGAATGAAGCTGCGGAGGTGCTGGACGGTGGCCCCTACTCCTTAACTGACAATCTTGACATCGTATTTAAAAAAAACAGTCCCGAAACCTTATGGCAATTGGATTCAGACGTTCCGGGAAACAATACTGAGGAGGCATCCACCTTTGTATTCACAAGTGGGCCACCACCCAATTCAACCTTATCAACCCAATTAAGTAATGGATTCGAGGCTGACGATGCACGGTTTATGGCTTGGGTCGGAACAGTTTCGGACGGGGACAACACGTGGTACTTCCCAAATAAATATCAACTTAATACACCTACGGCAGATACGGAAGAATATTCCATTTTAATACGTTTACCGGAACTGTATTTGATTGCAGCAGAGGCACATGCCCATCTAGGAAATATAGAAATGTCCTTGCACTATATTAATGCAATAAGGAACAGAGCCGCGTTGCCTTCAATCTCAACAAGCAATCCGAATGATTTATTGGAAGCCATTCTTCAGGAGCGAAAAGCTGAATTTTTTACGGAACAGGGACATCGCTTCTTTGATTTAAAACGAACTGGAAGGGCCACGCCTATTTTATCACCTATCAAACCGGATTGGAAAAGTAGTTCACTGGTTCTTCCAATTCCACAATCAGAGCTATTGTTGAATCCTAATCTCGGACCTCAGAATGAAGGATATTAATTTATTTTTTTTGGTTAGCTCCATTGTTCGAGAAAAGTCTGGTAGACATTGTTCGAGATTAGTTCCCCTCCTATGTCTCACCATTCTTTTCTTAACGGTCTGCCCGCTGAATGGGCAGACCAACAATGGTATAGGAGCATATCTGGAAAATGATAAGATCTATTTGGAACTTGATAAAAGTATCATTGGCAAACCCATATTATTCGTACGGCACCATATGAATCAGTTACATGTTAAATGGTCCCAAATCGGAAACCAAGTAGTACTCTCACAACAAATGGTAACATCGGTCATGGGTGAGCTGATTCCTATAGATGGCGATTATACCATAGAAGAACGTGTTCTCGGAAAATTTCCTTTAATCACTGAAAAAAGTAAGGGTAATCAACTGGTGATAAATGCTACGGACCTATTACTGAATTTGGAAATCAGATGGTTCCGATTTTATTCCCAAGAAACCATACTGCGCGACCTTTCATTTGTCAAAAGTGTCGAATTTATGGACGGGGAGACCATTATTAGGACAAGTCAGACCCTTACCGAGGATAGCCCAAGGTCCATTTCAGTCGATTATAGCTTTTATACGTTGCCAGAACCTATGCGAGGAAGATTGTTCGACCATAGAATGGGATACATGTTGGACGTTAACTGGAGTAACCGAAGAAATGGAAATTATAAAGCGACTATTGCAAGGTGGAGACTAGAAAAAAAATACCCCGAGCAAAAACTAAGCGAAGCAATTAAGCCGATTATATTTTATTTCGACCCCGCCATACCGGACAAGTGGAAAAGGTACCTTAGGGCAGGGATAATGGAATGGTCACCAGCATTTGAAGCCGCCGGGTTCAAAAATGCCATTGAAGTTAAAGAACTACCTGATTCCATATCGAGTGAGAACAGTGTCAACTATTCCCTGATTCGGTGGGCCAATTATTCGGGAATCAGGAGCGCGGAGATGGAATCCGGCTCTTCAGTTCGCCTTGTTACCGATCATCGGTCCGGGGAAATTCTTAAGGCTGATATATTGATAAGTAGCTCTTTGCAAAGTCTTAGCGACGAATATTTGGTGCGCTGTGCACCCTTGGACCTTAGAACCTTGAACTATCCATTTTCAGATGACCTTGTGGGAGACCTCATTCAGTCCGTTACCGCACATGAGGCAGGCCATGCCTTTGGTATTATGGATGCAAATTTTGGAGAATATGGGTATCCGGTCGATAAAATGGGGGATGTCGATTGGCTCAGGGAAATGGGGCATACCCCAAGCGTAATGACCTATGCACGTCATAATTATATTGCACAGCCGGAAGATCATGTTCCGCCTTCGCTTCTTGTCCAGAAAGTTGGACCTATGGATATTCACCATATAAAATGGGGCTATACCATGTTACTCAGCGCAAAACATCTTTATGATGAACTCCCCTTCTTGGATGCCATGATAAGGGAAAAAGATAGCATTGCCTGGTTCCGCTTTAATTCGGACAACTATGGAAAAATCGGTCCAGGAAATACGAATGAAGTTGTTGATAATAACGATCCGGTCAGGAGTACCGAATTGGGACTTAAAAATATCAAAAAGGTCTTGGAGCTATTACCTGCATTGAATAGGGACAAACGTGATGATGACCTATTGGATAGGCTATATGACAAGACTTTGGAACTATGGTTCGATGAAATGAAGCACGTCACATCCTTAATCGGGGGGGTTACCATTTATAATAAGGCTGGATTTCAAAAGGGAGATGTTTTTGAACCTACGCCCATCGATGAACAAAAAAGAGCGTTGAAATTTTTGATTGAAAATGCTTTTATAGTACCGGATTGGCTGAGTAGCCCAAGTTTTGAGAATAGACTTTCCTATTCCACAGGTTCGGACATACTCATGATCCATCAGATCAATTTATTATCGGATGTGTTGAACGTGCAAAGAATGCGCAGGCTGGAATTTATGGAAAAGCGCCCGGAATATCGAAATTTTATAGCACCACTCCTAGCGGAACTACAAGCTGGCCTTTTCCATGAATTACATGAAAAGGAAACCCAAATATCAAAACGTCGACAAGAGTTGCAGTTGGAATATATCACATTATTGATAAATCACTTGAAATCGGAGACAAATTATGATAATATTAAAGTGCTACAATTAGGGCGTAGCACAAGCCAGTCCCTTAAAAGTGCTTACGCCGAAAATTTGAGGGACCTTGCGAAACAAATTCAATCTGCGCTAAAGAAAATTGAAGGTGGTAATAACAAGGAACATTTAAAAATATGTCTAATGAAAATCGATCCTGATTTATAGCGGATTGTACAAAAATAAAAAGGGAGTCAATTGACTCCCTTTTTTGATTGGACCTTTATGGTCTTTTCAATTGTATCAGGCAATTGGTGCCTGCTTGAAAAACAGTCTGTCCATTATATTGGCAGACCTTTCGTCCTGAGATATCACATCCAGATACTGAAATTGGCTCACATGGATTGGAAGCATTCAGGTAATATTCCCCTGCAATCGCATTATTCTCGTCAAGAAGTTTATTATCCTTAACGGTAAAGGCACTTGCAGTCATTGCGAATACAATGGCGAGCGCCGGAATCAGAAATTTCAACTTTTGCTTTTTCATGATATAAAAATTTAAATGATGATCTACTCTATTAACGGGTTTTCGATCTTGCCCCGCTACCGGCCGGTAGTTTTATAAATGGTTTCCCAGTATTATTTAGCAAACTGAATTATTCAGTTATCACTATTCCGAATTTCATAGGTGGATAGGCGGTTTCCGACCAATACATACAGGGTATTATTGCTTACCTTGATTTCATTGACATGTTCGCTTCTTTCCTTATATAGATAAAAACTATATCCATAAATGTCATTTTTCCAATTATAGACATCAATAATGGATGCTTGGTCAAGCATGTTATTATCCTCGTATTTTCCTAAACGGTTGGAGTTGGTATAGATTAACTCTCCGTCCAAAGAGGAATTATTGTTTACGATTAATGGAGGCGCTAGCATTTCCGTGACTGCACCTTGCTTGCTAGGGGCGACTTGGAGGTGTGCTTTATGTACGGTATCCAAGGTTTGTTGACGCTTCAATACCGTTAAATCACTATCCATGATGATATACTCGTTACGATAATAATAGACATAACTTAAAAGATTAGGTTCAGTAGAATAGGTCAATATACCATCTACATCGAATACCCCATCTATTTGTTTTTCTAGAATTCCATGCTTTAATGATACGGAGGTCGACGTGTCCTTATCCATGATTCCCAATATTGTGCTGTGGGAATTTCCATCAAACGACCTTATAATAAGACGTTGGCTATCCACCGGTATCGCCACATCAAAAAAAACGGAATCCAGCGACCAGGGCCTAGCAATCCATTCGTTGATCCTCCCTCGAAAAATACACGGTACGGTACCATCCAGCATAAAAAAATATGGTGGATATAGCCTAAACTTTATGTTTCGAAAAGGAAGATTACTTTCTTTAATATCAATTTTGATTTGAGCGGTGTCCTTGGATGAGAGGTTTATTTTCAGTAAAAAAAGGGGCGTAGTAGGGTTTCCTAAATAGAGAATATCCCTATCAAGGCCAGCGATATAATACGAATTATGACCAAGTTCAAAGTCTCTTTTTTTGAAAATTGGATGTGGGGGAAATCTTCTCGTAAACGCGTTGTTACGATGAACCTCCTTCTCGGATAATAGGAACAAAAGAATGACCGACCCTATTGCCACACATACAACACCGATTATTTTCTTGTGTCCCGCAATTCTTTTCATATCATTTCACATTTAGAATCTCTACGCTTTTCTAGTTCCAAAATTGAGAACAAGACGAACATAATAAACAGAACATTGAAAACCACATGCTCCTTCCAACTCAAATTTTCAAGAACCCCACCACAGGAACAGGGAACAAAATCACTGAAGTTCAAAATCAGAATAATATAAACGGTGAACATGGTCATAAGGCCCAAACACGCATATAGGGCAAAAAGTCGGTATCGTTCAAATAGAAGGAAAAAAGACAGGATCAGTTCCAAAGCTGGGACTATCCAAGCAACGGTATCCGCATACGCCGTTAGAATAGTGGACTGGCCCAATTGTATCTGAAATTGTTGGTAGTCGAACAACTTACTTGAAGCAGCATATACGAACAAAACGACAAAAAGCATACTTGTGATGTAGGGTATATTTTTTCTAAATTTTTCTAAGGTGACCATATCGTTTGTATTGATATGGTAAATTTAGAGTGTCCTATTTACTTCTATGGGAGGATTGATTATCCGACAAGGATTTTAATACTAAGTATTTTCAACTTCTCAAGGAACTAGGAGTCCGTCCATATTTTTCCTTAAACGCTCTTGAAAAATGAGGAATGCTTTTGAAGCCCACCATATGTGCTATGGTCTTCAGTGACTTGCTCGTATATTGGATCATGGTTTTTGCCCTACGCAAGCGTTCCTGTATTAGAAATCTGAAAACGGTTGTGCCATATAGTTCTTTAAAACCATACTTCAATTTGAACTCATTTGTACCCATCTGAAGCGCAAGTTCTTTTAAGTGCGGTGGGTCGGTCTCTAAATTATTAAGAATCAAGTCATGTACTTGTCTAATTTTTTGGATATCCTCATGGCTCAACTTTATCTTTGGCCCATTTGAATCCCTTCTTGGTTTGATTGCATTTTTCCATAGCCCTTTTCCAAAAGGTTCCCTATTAGTAAAAAGTACTGTGCTCACTATTATCTTATTTGAATTTCCCTTGATAGTTCTGAAATTACTTACCATACAGCTTTTTGAAATCAATAAGCCATCCCTAGTTCTAAAATCCAGTTGAATGGAGGTATCCAAATAATCCTTATTCAAAAAGTTCTTCATTCCCTTAATCCATTTATTTTGCGAACTTTCTATCAGAAGTTCTGTAAACGGTCTTCCCAAGATATCGTCTTTCAATCTGGATAATATAATAATTGCCTTATGATTGGCCATTTCAACCGTTCCGTCTTTATCAATAATCAGCGACATTTCGATAAAAAATTGTGGTGTCTGCGTCGTACTTACGAATCCTTGATGAATGAACGATGATTGAATCTCCTCGTTGACCATATTTATCATTACAATTAAGGAAGCAATGTTATCGTTTTTATCGGAAGGTTCTAGGCTATAGAAAAAATTCCCTTTTGCCATCTCAATAAGCATTTGGTTAATGCGCTTCAAGCGAAAATCATTCTTATTGACCATAGTGTCAAATTCAATAGTTAAATATAGGTAGCGCCCACTCCAAAATTAAAATGGGGATTGCACCTTTTATGAAATGCAAGGCTTCCGATTTTAAGGTAAAGGCTTTTGAGGGTATATCGCTACGTTGGGTGTTCAAGTAAAATTCGCTCAGTACATCAGTAATCGGTGGCGCTATCAAAAAAGCCAAGGACTTTATTAATAATGACCCTTCCAGGGCAAAGAAATCTCTTGCTTGTTTATTGACCATCCTCAATTCTCGAATATCACAAAGTACAGGCATTGCCAGCCCCTCTTGTACCATCATCCGGTCCCTGACTATAATCTGAGCCGCATTGAGGTTTATGCTTCTTACTGTATAAACGATATGCATCAGATCCTCGGTCAACAAATAGACCGCAAATTTATTTTTATGGTATTTTTTCATGTTCAGAAAACTGGTATTAGTCTTGAAATTACAAAAATAATATATCCGTTTATCGAGTCACATTCGTTTATGCCCGTAATAATCGAGTATTTTATTATCTCCAACGGAATATTATTTATCTGAAACGGAGTACTCTATTATCATTTAATAGATAATCTTACAAATACTATTACATTTTACATCATATAAAATGTAAGTATTATGGCAAAGATCAAACACCACAATTTTTTGAACACCGTACACGAGGTATTCACGGACGCCAAACAAGAAGGTGTACTGCACCTCTATGCAGAAGGTAAATCTTTTTCCGGAAGAAAAATAAGGGTCAAGAACCAGGAACTTTTCCATTTTGGCACAACCGGCTACCTTGGCCTCGAACAAGATCCACGGCTGAAAAAAGCCGCAATTCAGGCCATTGAAAATTACGGAACACAATTTCCTTTATCAAAATCCTATATCTCAAATCCGTTATATAAAGAACTTGAAGAGCTCGTTACGCAAATGTACCAGGCCCCGATCATCATTACCAAGAACAGCACACTTGGTCATCTTGGGGTCATACCAAGTGCCGTCGATGATGATGATGTCATCATTCTGGACCATCAAGTACATTGGAGCGTTCAAAATGCTGCTAAAATGTTAAAAACCCGTAGCGTTCCCATCGAAATGATACGCCATAATAATCTTGAAATGCTCGAGGACAAATTGAAAAAATATACACATTCCAAAAAGCATATCTGGTATATGGCCGATGGAATTTATTCTATGTACGGGGATTATGCACCCGTAAGTGAATTAATAGAGTTAGGTAAAAAATATCCCCAATTACGCTTCTATTTCGATGATGTTCATGGAATGAGCTGGACTGGTAAAAATGGAACGGGTTACGTACTAAAGCAATTGAGAGACCTTCCCCATAATGTTCTGTTATTCGGAACGTTGAGTAAGACCTTTGGGGCGAGCGGTGCCCTTTTGGCTTGTTCGAATCAGGAACTTTATAAAAAAATTAAGACCTTCGGTGGCCCCTTGACCTTTTCAGCCCAATTGGAACCCGCATCCGTTGCCGCCGCAATTGCATCGGCCAAAATCCATCTATCCGAAGATATCTATGACCTTCAGGAAGATTTAAGGAAACGAATCGACTATTTCAACAGTCTGTTGGCCAAAACAGATATTCCTTTAATCGACCATAATGAGTCTCCCGTATTCTTTATCGGGACAGGAATGCCCAAAACAGGATACAATTTCGTCAACCGCCTAATGAAAGAAGGGTTCTATGTGAATCTTGGTATTTTTCCTGCTGTACCAGTAAAAAATACAGGTGTAAGGGTAACAATTTCAAGGCACAATCAGAAAAAGGAAATTAAAGCATTGGTTGATGCAATGATTTTTCATTTTCCAAAAGCCTTGGAGGAAACACAAACGACTTCAGAAAGGGTTTTTTATGCCTTCAACCTTCAATCGAGGATAGAAGGAGTAAGGATTTCCAATGAAGGACTAGAAATCCATGAAAAGCAAACGATTGAAGCAATGGATAAAAATGAGTGGAATCGTTTAATGGGAGGCCAAGGGGCTTATGATTGGGATGGATTAAAATTTCTCGAAAATGTTTTTCAAGAAAACGATAGGAAGGAGTTTAATTGGACCTTTCGTTATTTAACCATTAAAGATAATGGCGGTGAAATTATTTTGGCGACCTTCTATACTCATTCTCTTTGGAAAGATGATATGCTTGCCCATGAGAACGTTTCAAGAAAATTAGAAGAATCTCGAAAAAACAACCCCTATCATCTGACTTCCATGGTGCTCTCACTAGGATGTCTATTCACGGAAGGGAATCATCTTTATTGGGACGAGAAACATCCCCAAGCAACTGAAGCGATGAACACCTTGGTCCGTCGGATGGAGGATAGCCAACAGAAACTTGATTCAAAAATGATAGTACTACGTGATTTTCGTAAGGATACTTCTTGGCACCGACACCTTCAAGGAAATGGCTTTGTACGGATTCAAATGCCCAATTCCTGCATGGTAGATTTGAAGGGTACACAAAATATAAAAGGGTTTATAGCAAATCTCTCATCCCGGAATAGAAAGCACTTACGGAAAGATATCGAACCAAATTTGGAAAAGGTCTATGTCAAGGTTGAGAACAATTGTACAGTAACCGAAATTGGGCGGATTAAACATTTATACAGTAATGTACACCAGCATAATCTTGGGCTCAACACATTTCCGTTCCCGGAGAAATTATTTGATCACATGAACGAAAATCCGCTTTGGGAGTTCATACTGGTTAGCTCAAAGAAACAACCTGAATTATTGATTGGGGCGATGCTCTGTTACATGAATTCAGCAAGGGTATATGTACCTGCATTCGTAGGAGTGGATTATGATTATCTCAAGGAGTTCGGTACTTACAGAGTATTATTGCTAAAAACTATCGAACGAGCCATAGAATTAAGGTTTCCCAAAATTGAAATGGGTATGACGGCTTCTTTCGAAAAAAAGAAGTTAGGTGCTAAAATTATGGAAAAGTATGCCTATTTACAGACAGCGGACAACTATACATTGGAACTTTTGGGAATAATGGAAGGTCAGTGAGAAATTAGTATCCATATGAAATACCAACAACTGTTAACGGAATTCGAGAGCCAACTGGATAAGTTGGAGAACCGAGAAGGGGATATTCTCTTCAAGGCAGAAACAGGTATTGTATTGGTAGAGAAATATATCAAAAAACTACAAAAAGAAATTGTAAAGAAAACCTTTACGTCGCAAACTGAAGAAATCTATTTTTTTAAACATATTAAACCTCAAATTTTCAGTAAGTTAATCTATTACGGTAAACTTTTTAATATTGAAAGTAAAAGGCCAAGAGTTAGCAACATGGCTCAAGTAAAATATTTGAAACATCAAATAGATAAACTCCAAATTTTTTTTAACGATAATCTCGAATTTTACAATTATTACCGCCGCGGTGCAATGTCCTTGGATGAGCATTATTTTATTAGGGGAAATCGTGATTTAAGACTCCCATTGGAATCCTTCCACTTTTTGATAGATGACCAATTTTCAACATGCCAAGATGGTACCGTCGCTAACATAATGGCGTATGATATGCTTATCGTTTATCTCAAAAGAGAGGTTGACACTCTCGACAAGATTATAGAAATACCTGAAAACATACCTATGCAAAAACCATCGAAACTTTTTTGGACCGGCAGCAAGACCGAGCTAATTGAGTTGCTCTATGCACTCCATGCCAGTAGCGCTATCAATAGCGGAACTGTAGATATCAAGGAATTGGCATCACATTTTGAGCATTTTTACAATGTTGATCTTGGTAATTATTATCACACCTTCATTGAAATAAGATCAAGAAAGACAAGTCGAACTAAATTTTTGGAAAGACTGATCGAAATGTTGAATCAACGTATGAATTCTTTGGACGAATAAATAAGTAACACTATCCCCAACTATGAACCAAGTTGGGAGTTTCAATAAAACCTAAATTTTTGACATAATACCTTGAAAATTAACTGGCTTTTAGAAAAGTTCGTCTCTTCAAAGCTGGAAATCTACGAAATTAAAAATATTCCCCAACTCTATCATAGGTTTAGAAAAGGTTTTAATAATACTTGTCAGTTTTACAGAACGAAAGTCAAATCAGGTCAGGGGTTATCAAATTATTTAACAACGATGCGATAGTCCCTTTCTTTAAAATCGTTCAATTATGCCGACAAGTATTATTACCACAGACGACCTCAGAGAATTCAAATTGGAATTGCTCGATGACATTAAAAACTTACTATCCAAACAAGTAACTGGAAAACTCAAAAAATACCTCAAATCTTCTGAGGTTATGGATTTACTTCAAGTAAGTCCAGGCACTTTGCAGAATCTTCGTATCAATGGCACTTTGCCCTATACCAAAGTAGGTGGTATCATTTATTACGATGCTGAAGAAATACAAAGTATAATGACAGCCAACCGTGTACAGCACGGTTTAAAATCTTAAATGATGAATTACATAAAGCTACTCAATGCGGCTTTTGAAAAGTTCTATTTTGATGACCGACTCAATCCTACGCACATTAGCCTATATATGGCGCTATTCCAAGAATGGAACAGTAGCCGCTTTGCAGATGAGTTTTATGTAAACCGTAGAGATTTAATGCGCGTAGCAAAAATCGGTTCAAAATCTACCTATCATCGCTGCATAACAGAATTAGATGCTTGGGATTATCTATCCTATTTTCCATCCAACAATCCGTATAAAGGAAGCAAAATTAAGATGTCCATTATCGGTACAAGTGATGAACCAGATATGGGACGGTACAATCCCACATTAGAACAGCTTGCGGAACAGTACCATCCCATACGTGAACCAGTTGTGTACCAACACCGTCCCATAAATGGACAAGTATTGGTATCTAATACAAACAATACTAAACAAGAAAACAATAACAAACAGCCAAAGGGCTGGCAGGCTGTTATTGATTTTTTTATTGAAAAAGGTTTTAATGCGGATGAAGGAAAAAAATTCTTTGAGCATTATGAAACTCGGAATTGGCAAACGAGCGATGGAAAAGCAATTAGAGATTGGCGAGCTCTAGCCACAAATTGGATGGACAGAACCGAATTATTCAACGAGAAAAACGAATCAAATAAAAAACAAGAGTCCCAAATCAAGGACAACTTGCGAACCACTAAAACAAAAGATTATGGACAACCCCTCTAAAATAACCGAAGGTGGCGTGGAATATTTGCTCGGAAAATTTGATGGCAAAAGTGTCCTCTACGATTTCCCAAAAATATTGATATATCTGAATGCTAAGGGAAAACTGTTGTTCGGCGAAAAGTTTAGGATTTATGATGAGGATAAGGATATTTTGCTTAAGCTCTGTTCCTACTTCATAAAGGATAAAGACAACTGTGAAACCTATGGAATTGATATTGACAAAGGCATCCTTCTATCTGGACCCGTTGGTTGCGGGAAAACAAGCTTGATGAAATTGTTGCGCCATATCGTACCTATGCAACGTCCTTATGAAATGATTCCTTGCCGGAATGTGACTTTCGGTTTTAACCATCTTGGTTTTAAAACTGTTGAAGAATACGGCAATACTAAATTCTATTGCTTTGATGATTTGGGCGTTGAACCTGCTGGAAGGTTTTATGGTAAAGACTTGAACGTAATGGGCGAAGTACTCTTATCTCGATACGAGCTTTATCTACAAACCAGATATAAGATTAAAACCCACGCCACCACAAATCTGAATGCTGAAGAACTAGAAGAACGCTACGGCAATCGCGTTCGTAGCCGAATGCGAGAGCTGTTTAATTTGATTGCGTTTGACAAAGGGGCTGGGGATAAGAGGAAATAAAGTGTTATTATAAATTAAGTTTTGGCAGAATATTGAGTTTGTGCCAAAGTTTAATTTACAGCCCCTCCCTTAGAATAATGATTTTAGAGTATTAAAACCACTTTTCGCTTTACGGAACAACTTAATTAAAATAGTCTAATGAGAAAAATATTCCTTCTAGCGTTTAAATAATTGGAAGAAAGCTACGGAAACCTTTTTCATAACCGAATGCGGGAACTGTTTAGTTTAATTGCTTTTTATAGAGAAGCTGAGTATAAGAAGAAATAAAGTTATTTTTTCATTCTCTTAGCAACTAACTTTTTTCTAATCGCTTCAATTCTTTCTATTTCTTCAATATTTAAGTTCAAAGTGGAATTTAAAATATCGAAATTATATTTAACCAAAACATCCTCAATACTACTTTTATTTTTAAAGTCATTTCTATATTGTTCAAAGTCTTGAACTACACTATAAGGTAACGGTAATGCTCTAAATTCATTAGGGGTTACTTCTAATACTCCACCGCCATAATATCGCCCTTCTAACTCTGCAAATGCAAGTGTCAAAGAATTATAAAATGAATATATTATATTCTCAATCTGATATCCTTTTTTTGACTCAACCATATAAGCACTATCTGTCACATAAGCATCCGCATTATTCTTTAGTAATTTTGGATATTCGTGTGCTCTTTTGAAAAAGAAAGCCTCTGATTGCTTGGCTATATTAGGTACTTTATACCAATGTTTTCTTTGACGACATTTGAATCGTGTCTCTAATTCCCTATCAGTACCTATTGCTAAATAATTTAATAAACTTTTAGATAATTTATTAGAATTAACTGTGTTAAAATCTAATAGATAAGTAGGTTTATCTTCTTGGACTAACTTATCGAAATCTTCATCTTCAAATGTAACAGAGCCATTCACATAGAATCCTTTTTGGACGATTGGCTTAGAATAACTTCTTAATCTATTCTTTCTAACTATCTCGTCGTTAACAATGAAATAATCATTAGCTGCTGTAACGATACCTGCTTTATTATCTACAAAGTAAGGGGTTAAATTAAGCTGAGATTTTAAATTTACTAAAAATTGATGTTCATCAGGGGATAAGAAATGATGTGTCCATTTTGTATTAGATTCCGATACTGAGATATTTTGCATTAACGAAAAATTCCGATTCTCTAACTCTTCAATATTCTCTATTGTGGTATAATAAGTACCTGGAATTTGATGTTGCTTATAACCAATTATGAGTACTGTGTCTTGCCCTTTACATTCTTGAAATTGTAATTCATCAAACATAAAAACTTCTAATCTATCAAAGCTTGATTTAAGTAAATCACGGATTTCTTCTGAAAATTTTACTTGAAGTAGTTCTAATGGAAGAACAAAAGCAACTACACCATTATTTTGTAATTTCTGAATAGCACTAACTAAGAATGCAGTCCAAATATTATTGATTTTTTTATCTTTTAAACCACTATCTATATGTATTGATTTACAAATATCCTTCTGTTCTTTTTCAAGTAAAGAACTCTTTACATAAGGTGGATTTCCGATGATTAGGGAAAATAAATTATTATCGGAATTATGGAAATTCAAATAGTCACTATGAACAGGTCTTAAATTTACAGCAGGATTACATCGCTCTATAGCTTTAGCTAACTCTGCTGATTCTCTTTCAACAATTGTTAAATTAACTGTATTAAATCTATCTAAATGTAAATTTTCAGAAATAGCAGCTGCAAAATTACCATCACCAACACTTGGCTCTAGTATAGATATACTGTCCTGTTCAAAATATTCAAAGCAATAATCCGCAATGACATTTGCTAACCTAATTGGTGTATAATATGAGCCTAAACTTTTTTTATTCATTGTTCAATTTCTAGGTATTTCAGATAACCAATAAATTCATTGGCAAATTCTCCTTGCAAAATTAATATTTCATCTTTTCTTTGTCCATCAGGTAGATTGTCAATAACTTCTTTAATTTGACTCATTTTTTTCAGAAGTATATCTAACATATAAATTATTGAATACCTACTTAAATATAATTTAAGTTTTGTATGCATATAAACAGCTTTCGATGATGTTTTAATAGGATAAATATTTCCTTTACTATCTCTGTGAAAGTGTTCATTATAGTCCTCGTCACAAGGGTCTAAATAATCAAAATCATCATCACTTTTTGCAATATTTACATAAGAACAAGAATATACCAAATTCTTATATTCAGTTTCTAAATCCGGATATTTTGACTTGGGTTTAAAATGGTCGATATGAAAATTTGATGAGCCCCCAAACCATAAATGACTACAATTTGTATAGCCACATCTTCCTTGAAAATCTTTTTTTAAATATTTTTTATACCCTCTATAAGAAGTCAATTTTGAGCCAGAATATGTTCTTTTAGGCACATCTTTTTCTTCTCTAAACTTGGCAATAACCATATACTATTGATTTTTTTGTTTGTTAATTGCCTCAATAATATCATCTGCTTTATTAATTAAAGCTTGTAATCTATCGGTGTTAGAAGAAACTTTTATATCATCCTTTATAAAGCCTCTCTTATCTAATGATTTAGACACTAGCGAATCTAGGTCTAATAATTCTTGCTCCTCAGACATTGTCAATGTATCCTCTCTCTGTCTTTCTTTAAGTTCTAAAATTCTTATTTCTGCACTTTCTATTTTTGCCTTATGCTTTTTTATTTGATGTATTACTTTGTCAAAAAATTTAGAGGACTCCTGCACATCAACCTTTTCATAAACAATGTTAACGTCTGAACCCTTATCTTCTGCATCCTGTTCAAATGAAGTTAAAATGAACACAGGAAAATCTTCCCTAATTTCTAATATGGCATTTATAATATCTGAACCATTATAGTGTACTTTTGGCGCTTCTTCTGATAATTTAAAATCAGATACAATAGCATCTACTGATGCAGCGAAAATATCTTTAACAGTCTCATTTATATCTTCTTTAGGTTTAACTACTATTACCTCAAATTTAGTGTTAGCTCTTAATAGAACACTTCTTTTGAATGACCTAATATCTGAATCTACTTCATCTATATATGCAACTTTATAATTCATTAGCTTGCTGGAAGGTTAATATTTACCTGAAAACCAGGTCTTATTTTTGTTAATCTAATAGTACCGTCATAATCATCAATAACAGATTTTGTAATCCACATTCCTAATCCTGTACCAATTTGTTCACCAGTATGTTCGTCTCGTTTTGTACTAACAAAAGGAAGAAATATTTTATTAGCATCTACAATATTCCCCTCTAGACCCGGACCAGAATCTTCATAAACAACGTTAATACCAGTTTTAACATCAAATTCAAATCTAAACTCTATTTTACGAACACTTGACGCATCAGGTCTATTAAAAGCATCTACAGAATTGGCTATTAGATTATTAAAAATACTATCTAAATCTATTTCGTGACCTTGGAAAAATACTTCTGAAAAAACGCCTCTATGAATTGAGAATTCAATTTTTTTCTTTGTTAAAATTGAATTCCAAAGACGTTCAAATTTTTTAAGGTAATCTACCAAATCAATTTTTCTATAAGTTCTTTTGTCCTTTCTAACCGCTCCTAAAGAAAAATCTAACCAATGTTTTAATTTTCTATCTTGGTCTTGAATGTCATCGATAAGAATCATAGGGTCTAATTCTTCGGGTAGTTCTTTTAACTTTTCTGCATCTACTAAGCCTGATAATATCATTTTTAAATCTGAGGTTCTAGGCAATAAACTATCACTCATATTTTTCAACTCGTGCGCAAACGAAGTAACAATCATACCTGCACTAGCCAAAACTCGTAAGAGTTTTTGCTCGTCTTTTAAGTCTTCGTTTTCTTCTTCAAATGCTAGAACCCCATCTACAAGTGTACTAGTATCTTCTGCTGAAGTTTCTTCATCACCATTAGATTCTTTATCTTTTTTTTCTTTTGCTTTTCTTTTTGCTTCTTCTTTTGCTTTTTCTCTTTTATTATTTTCGTCAAAGATTTTTTTAAGAGTCATCATTACCTGATTACGGTCATTTTCAAATACTCCAATTATTTCAATTAGAATATTTTTAAAAAGGGAAAATGTATCGTTTTCTTGTATTCCTTCACGACTAGACTTGTCTTCGAATGATATATTATGTATTCGAGATATATTTACAATACCATATGTTTGTTGTGGTCTAACTTTATAACCTGGACGCGTCACAGTTGGGTTCTGTAAAGCGCGCTTGCCTAAATCAAGCCAATCAAAAGAATTACTTTTCGCTTCTCCATATGGTCTAACTCTAAAGTAATCCCTAAATAATTTGATACCACCAAATTCATTTAGCCATTTAACTCTATCTCTGTAATTAACATTTTTGTAAGGATATTTTTTTATTTCATCTTTCTCTTGACCTCCACCACGTTTCATAAAATAGAACTCAAAATCAAATGACCCAATTTTAGAAAGATTATTATCAACATCCTTAAAACCAGGTATTAACCCTAATAATGTTGTGTTTATTTCAAAAAATCCCTTTTCAAATATATCAGTACCATATATTGAGGGTGAGTTAGATACTATATCCGAAGAGAAAAACCCAAGCCCCTCTAACTCGTTAGTATTTAATTCATTTCTAAAAACCTTTATATTTATATTTCCCTCATCATCATTGGCTGCAACTAAACGATAATCAAAGTCATCACACACAGTAGATTCAACTTTTCCATAACTTTTAGGGTTCAAAGCAGAAAAAAGATGGATATTAAATGTAGAAACAATTTTAGGTGGAACTAACAATTCTAAATTAGAATAGAGACTAGTTATGTTTTTCTGATGCCATTCGTCTCTCAAATTGGTTATTCTAATTATTGTTCCTTTATCTTCTACCCAATTATCTAATATTGATTCATCTAAGTGATATTCAGAAAGATATTCCTTTGCGATTGTGATAATGCTCTTACCATCAGTATAATCTAAAGTTGCCTTTATATCTGAAATTACTGCCGACTTTTTATTAAATTTTTCCCAATCAACAGACCACAAAATCACCTCTTTAGCTTCTAAAGTTTTAGTATACATATCACATCGAGAACCTAATCTATCGATTGCGAACCTTCCAATACCTTTTGCTCCAGTTTTAATACGCTCATCAGTAGATAATGGGTCATCAAGCTTGTCGTCTGTACCTATTATCATCCAATGACTTCTTATCTTTTCTTCGGTCATTCCTGTTCCTCCATCGATAATCAAAATTTGGTCATCAATAGGGTCAATAATAACAATACCTATTAAAGAATCTGCATCATAAGCATTCTTAATTAATTCTATTATAGCACCTCCTGCATTGGCAAAATTTTCTTGACCAATTAACCTTGCGGTACGAGCTGATACTGTAAAAGGTATTTCTGCCATTATGCTATATTCTTCAATTCTACATTTTTGAATATTTCTTCAAATACTTCGGAAGGATTTACATCTATTGCCAAGGCAATTAAATAAAGTTCTTCAGCGGTTAAGCGAGCATATTTCTTTAAAGATAAATCGCTGAGCCTAGAAGTTGTAATATCCGTTCTTCTTGATATTTCAGCTTTATTAACTGATTTTTTGCTTAAAAACTTTCCGAGTTCCGTCATTTTTATGAAAATTCTAATACAAATCTAATGAATTCGGATAAATGTCCTATTTGTTAGGATTTTTTCTTATGATTATTTTTGAACAATCTTAAAATCAGATGACTAACAGCAACAATTATACTTTTAATATTACCGAACACTTCAATCCCCAATTCTCTCATAACCATATAAATTTTTATTTAAACTTCCCCATATTATTAAAGCCAAAAGCTTTATCGATTCAGGTTCTTGGTAGTAACTACTCTCATCCCTATTACTCAAAAACCCCAATTCCAAAAGCACAGCTGTACAATAGTTAATAGTTTCACGTAACATCTGAAAATTCGCAAACTTCAAACCTCTACTCTCAAAACCCAGTTTCTTATTAAGTTCGTCTTGTAGCTGAAAGGCTAACCAAATAGATTCCTTAGAATATATTGCTTGCCTGTTTGAAACGTAAACTTCTACCCCTCTTGCATTTGGGTTATCCGAATGGTTGCAATGCAATGACACAAATAAATCAGCATTTAAGGCTTTAGCCAATTTCGTTCTATCACTCAAAGAAATTAACGTGTCCTTGTATCGCGTTAAGAAGATATCAAATATATCTTCAAAAATGGTTTTATTAAGCTTCAAAATTTCCTTGGCAATATCCAATACAACATCCTTTTCTTGGATACCATTTATACCTATCGCACCAGAATCTTTTCCACCGTGTCCAACATCAATTATAATTCGTTTTTGAGCACTCGTTTCTTGCCCAAAAACGATGCACATTTTTAGAAGCAGAATGACGAAACTGACGTTTTTGAGTACTTTTTTCATTTTCAATTTTCACTTTATCAACAACTTCCCTTTCAAAATCCATAGCATTTGATGCCAAATAATAACAATTAAATTTAATCAACATCAAATAATATTTTATTTATAAATAATTGATTTTCAGTTATTTATATACAAATATATGTAAATTTAAGAAAGCGAAAATGAATAAAAATTCTAAACCTTTTATTATGAAAAAATCACACTATTTGGCAACTTTTTTGTCGCTGCTCTCAACATCACTTTTTGCTCAAATTGGGGGAATCGAAGATTCCGTTAATGATGTTGGCGATACCATACGGACCATCTTTCCAATTTTACTTGGGGTCATTTTTCTAGTTGGTTTCCTATTTAATGCAGGACACTTCTTTGGGGAAAACGCAGACCTTAAAAAAGGGATTACTAGAGTACTTGTCTTTGTTTTGATTGCTGGCGCAGTTGTCGGCATCTTCACATACTTAATAGGAATCGTAGTGTAAATGAACCCTCATAGGGGGCTTTATTAAAATAACTGTATGAAGAAATACGAGGTCTATAAAAACATTAGGAAAAA
>TARA_R110000765_G_scaffold21904_4_pt1 | contig 31345 bp, 36 predicted proteins | sample TARA_R110000765 | Tara Oceans TARA_R110000765 (sample SAMEA4398168) | marine metagenome | biome: Polar Biome; feature: [MES] marine water layer (ENVO:01000295) within the mesopelagic zone...; material: water (ENVO:00002006), including particulate matter (ENVO:01000060) such as...... | reverse complement strand
TAATAAAAAATTTCACCTCACATGAAAGTCCTCAAGAGGCTATTGAAAATGCAAATAAGGGGATTCAAGAAATGAAGAAAGATTTCAGTATGAGGTTAAGCAAATAACCTAGTCAGAATCTTCATACTTTAATACCATTCTAGAATCTAAGGAATTTCATTGTACGCTAACAATTCTCTTTAAGAAAGAGTATGTTCTTTAGACATTAAAAGTAAAAAGAGACGTTTTTCAAATTTCGTCAGGTTTTTTACGCTTTCTCATAACTGTTATTGCATAATCAAAAATTTCAGATTTCAGCTTCCTATAATCTTCTGAAGTCTTTTGAACCAATACATTTATATCATCATGCTCTATATAAAAACTAGACTCTCCGGAATGGTCAATAGAATCCATTATGCCACCTATACTTGCTTCATGCCCATCAATTTGAACTTTTAGATTATTTTTCGCAAATTTTATTTCGTCTAACTGCTTAAGGTATTTATGATAACGCTCATAAAGTTCTGCGGTATCTGGCTCAAAATGGTAAGAGTGTAATAGATGTTCCAAAAAAATAATTTCCTCTTCCATAAAAAGTATAATAGATTTCCATTCAAGACTTTGTTCATGAAGGCGATCCATCATCATTTGGCGATTAGGTTTTTTTTTCATAATCATATTATTAGCACTCTTAAAATAGGGCAATTTTGTAATTTCGAAAATGATTTACATCAGAATATCATTTGATTATTCCCGAAAAGCTATTGGCTTATTATATTTAGAAATGTTCAAATATGTTGTACTTGATTAATCAAAAATTTCAACTTTTCATCCTGACATCCATCAAAGGAAACTTAAGTAACTGAAGGGTTGAAGAAGCGATGCTTACCTTTCCTTTGGTCTCCAGAATCGATTTCTCGATATTTTCGAAAAGTTCATGTTTTGTAACCCTCCTCCGTTTATAATCCGTGATGTATCGCAGGTTGAGTTCAATCCAATTGTCGGTTAGTTTTATTGCTATTGTTGGATCCAATGTCGCATCTTCGATATAGTACCGTTTTACCATTTCTTTCCACGTTTCCTTGGAATTTTCAATGTAATCTGATAAATGATCTATCGCAACATGGAGAATTATATTCTTTGCCAGTTCAACATCCGATTCATAAGTTATTGGAATGTTTAGTTCGTCCCAAACAAAAGGAAAATCTATTGAATAGTTTTTGATGGGGCCCTTGAACACGAAGGCATTACTGATTTTGACGATTCTACCGGAATAATTATCGCTGCTTACCCATTCGCCCATTTCCATAATCGTGGTGTACATACTGTTTATATCGATCACATCTCCTTTTATACCATTAATTTCGATACGATCTCCAGGCTTGTAAACCCTTAAAGCAAAAATATAGAAAGATCCAGCGACACTTAAGATAAGCTCTTGCAATGTAAACGCGATACCAGCGGTAAAAAGCCCTATGATGACCGTGTAGTCTTTCAAATTGTCTAGCGTAAATGATAAAAGAATAATAAGGACAATCAAAAAAATACCGACCATTTCTATCATTTTTTGAATCTTGTATCGATAGGCGATATCAGCTATTCTCCGTTTTACCAGTTTTCGAAGAAACATGATTAAAATTCCAATGATGACAATCCACAGGGTTGTCCTTGTGATTTTGATTATCGTTGGATCTTTTAATAAATCTGTTAGTGTTTGCATATTATGTTGGTTATTAAGAAATCGAAATTTCCAGAACAGGAATAATTGAATGCCTATCTAATTCCCTAAGTAAAGGCTTTGACAATCTATTGCCAAAAAAATGCGTTCTCCTGTTCATGAATATGACCATATCGCTTTCTCTACTTTCAAATACAAGAAATAGTTTTATTGGTGTGTTTTGGGTTTGGTGATAAAGCTCAAAAGTGTCTTTCAATCTATCAAGGCTTCCTTCGGAGATTGTTTTGGTATTTTTATGTTCTATTGTACCCAACTCCTCAATCATCATAAAATCACTTTCAGAATATCCATCTACTTGAAAACCATTAAAAAAATAAAAACCACACTTTTTGTCATTATACAACTTAAAGACTTATTCTGTAGCGTTCCGTATATCTTTAGAAGAATCGGTGGGTATTAGAATTCACTTTTCCATAATTCTGATTGTTTCATTTTGTGAATTTAGAGCCCTTGGGCCACTTGCACCATGACAATTATCAGTCATTTTTCGAATTTATGATTCATTTAGATGAAATGAACATAGTTTGGTCCAGATAATCTTTCTGACTTTTTTATTTTGAAACCTATTTTTTTTAGGGGTTAATTACCAATACCGGAATCATTAAATGGGACTTGATTTCCTTAACCAAAAATTTTGGTAGTTCATTGCCTAAATAATTTGACTTCTCGTCTAAGAAAACAACTAAGTCACAGGTTTCACTTTCGATAAAGGAATGAATTCCTTTATTTACAGCAATACCCGTTAGAACATGAAAGCTATATGCCACACCTTTGAAAATAGATTCCAAAATCCCCTTATTTTTTTCTTGGGATTCATCCAACTTGCGTTCTTTCTTGATATGCAATATTTGTATTTCTGATTTGTTTGATTTTGCTATTTCTAATATGTACTTGAGTTTATTCTCATTAAAAACCATTTCATAATCGGTAGGGAAAACAATTTTTTTAAGCCCTGAAAATGTATAGTGTCCAGGGACCGCTAAAATGGGGCATTCCGTAATATATTCCATAATACTAAGGGTATTGGAACCAAATAGCGTTTCTTCTTCATCTGAGGTGCCTTTGGTACCCATGACAACTAGCTCAATATTGTTCTTGGCTATCGAATCTTTCAAGGCAAATAGTAAAGAACTATAACTCGAAAGGGTATGGTATCTATGTTTAGAATTTTTTGAACGAAGTTGTACTATTGGTAACAAAGTGGTCAAGCCATCTTCCGAAAACTTTTTGGCAGATGTATATTCGACATCTCCACGCTCGGGTATCAATGGAGCAATATCGGTAGGTTCCTTATCTCCCCAAAAAGCATTTAAGATATAAAATACGCACTTTTGGTTTTTATGTAAATCTATTGCATACTCAATAGCATTCAAAGCGTTGTTTGAAAAATCAGTAGGCAATACGATTCTCTTTTCCATAGTTTCATAGTCTTGAAACAAAATTAGAAAGTGCCTATCATTTGCCTATGATTAAAATCAGTTTAGGTAATAATGGCATGACTAAAAACAGCTATTTTGTAGTCTAGTAGCTATCTTAAATTCTAATAAAAAAGCTAAACTTCAACTTATGATAGTATCAAAAAGGGAACTCTGGAAGGTAAAGCAACCTTTTTAATTATAGATTCTTGAAATAGCCTAAAAAAAAATTAGGTGCTTTTTTTTTCATCATGGCAATCATGCCAACTGCGGGGTTCTTGAAGGTCAATTGACAAATGGCCTCAGCAATTTTCGTAGTAGCGCTACTAACCTTAAATGCGTATGGCATCCTTTAAATATCATTTTGAAAGAATAAGGCCAATAACAATATACGTAGGTACATCATTGTCGTGGCAAGCAGAATGGCGGGTACTACTTTTTGGGAATCTCCTTGTTCTTTAGTTTTTCTTGCCAAGATAACGTAGCCGCAGTGCTGCTATACAGACCTCCTAATACTCCTTTCAATAAGATTCCTGATTTGGGAAATACCAACTTTTTAAGTAAATAACTGAAATACGAAATACCAGAAACAGCAACTATGGCCATCTAAGATTTTTAAGGGGAAATATTTATTATTACTGAGATCGGCTTATCGGGAAGTAAGGGTAGAATCACACTAACGATGACAAGAAATTTAGCAAGTGGGACAAACTCCCAATCATCGAATTTTTTCGTAAAATTTAAAAAAGATTCTTTCTGTTCGGTCAACCATAAGACCATAACCACTATTAAAATAACCAACCAAGAAGGTTGTAGATAAATCAATGGAGCCAAGCAATAGGTAATCAAGGCAGTAATCAAAGAGGTAATCCCAAACATTTGTTTTTCTCTTATATTGCCTTGATAGTAGACAGCAAGAAGTGCGGTAATTGCGATTCCAACCCAGCAAAGAATGTTACGTTCATCGGAGTTAACAAATAAAGAATATATCCAAAAATTCAAATTGGGTAAACGTTCTGTCCGTACCGAATCTACTTTCAAACTGCTCGTTTAAATGTTTACTTCTCTGCTCTAGTCCACAATGTAAAGAAAATAGTGTAACCAGCAGGAAATTTAAGAAGTCTCGCGGTATATTACTCAGTATATCTTCAAACATGCAACAGATCAGCTAATATTTTTCTAAACTAAAACTCAATTTTAATCGGCAAAATTAAGTAGATTTTCAATTCTTCGTTTTACATTCTTATTTGAGTACCATTGCCGCATAATATGCGGCCCCTAGAAGTGCCGTTTTTTCGTTTAAGATTACTTTTACCGGAATCATTTGTAAAAGAGAGTTCATACGTGCGGATTGCACAAAATTGCCATAGAAGATTTCTCGGTTTATCCCTTTTATAATTTTTGGCATAATGCCTCCACCTATATAAATTCCTCCCGTGGCTTTAAATTTCAGGGCCAATTGTGCAGATTCTATAGCTAAGAACCGAATAAAAAGTTCCAAAGTCTCCACACATACCGGATCGCCGTTTTTGAGAGCAACTTGGGTTATTGTTGCCGATGCATCTTCCTTTATCATTTTTTCCTCAAGCCATTGGGGCTCTTTCTCTTCGCTAACACGTCTAATCAATTGATATATATCATAAATCCCTGGGCCGGAAATTAGACGTTCCCAACTCACATGCCCATATTTTTGTTGAAAATATTGCCATATTTCCATATCAGCTTCATTACGGGGACTAAAATCGCAATGACCTCCTTCTGTGGCAAAGGGATGATAGTGCGATCCATCCCAAAATAATCCGGCTTCGCCCAGACCGGTACCAGGTGAAATTATGGCAGCGTTGCCAGGTATTTTTGATCCATATTTCAAGGCGTAGAAGTCCTTTTCGTGGAGTGCCGCTAGGCCGAAAGCATTGGCTTCCATGTCGTTTATAAGTGAAACGGACCTAATATGCAGTTCTCTGCCAATTTCCTCGCCATAGATTTCCCATGGAAAATTGGTTCCATGTACCTTACCTTGAGTTACCGGCCCTGCCACACCTAGGCATATTCCGTTCACTTTTGGTATGCCATCCTTATGAAATGCATGGAAAATATCCATAAATGATTTATATTTTTTGGTGGGATAGGATTTTTCTTTTAATAGGATTAGGACCCCGTTCTTGATTTGAAAAAGGGCCAAATTTGTTTTCGTACCACCTATATCACCAGCTAAAACGACCCCTTTTTCATGGGACTTAGTGGTGTTCAAAAAAGCCATCGGTATTTGTCCTTTATGAATAACAGGTAATGCAAGGCTTTCTGTCTTTTTCATTATACGTTGCTTTTAGGCGATGGTTATATTCTTGTCCAAATATATATCTTGAATCATATGCAACAGTTCAATCCCTTCTTTCATGGGTCTTTGAAAGGCTTTTCGACCAGAAATCAATCCCATTCCCCCGGCCCTTTTATTAACGACTGCCGTTCGGGCCGCAGCCGCAAAATCATCCTCTCCAGAAGCCCCACCGGAATTGATCAATCCCGCCCGGCCCATATAGCAATTCGCTACTTGATACCGTGTCAAGTCTATAGGGTGGTCAGTCGTTAGTTTACTGTAAACCAAATCGCTAGTCTTTCCAAAATTGTCTAAGGCGATATATCCCCCATTGTTGGTAGGTTGTTTTTGTTTGATGATATCGGCCTCAAGAGTAACTCCTAAGTGATTGGCCTGTCCCGTAAGGTCAGCACTTACACTATAATCCCTATCAATTTTAAAGGCATCGTTTCTAAGGTAACACCAAAGAACGGTGGCCATGCCCAATTCATGGGCACGTTTAAAAACCTTGCTCGTTTCCTGTATTTGCCGATCAGATTGTGGAGAGCCAAAATAAATTGTCGCACCAACCGCTATCGCTCCCATATTCCATGCTTGTTCTACCTGGGCAAAATAGACCTGATCAAAGGTGTTGGGGTACGATAGTAGTTCATTGTGGTTCAATTTTACCAGAAAAGGAATTTTATGTGCATACTTCCGAGATACCGAACCCAATACCCCAAGGGTAGAGGCCACGGCATTACAGCCTCCTTCCATAGCCAGTTTTACAATATTTTCAGGATCAAAATAATCGGGATTCGGTGCAAAACTTGCTCCCGAGGAATGTTCGACCCCTTGATCCACCGGAAGTATAGACACATAACCCGAACCTCCAAGCCGACCGTGATTAAAAATATGTTGAAGGTTTCCCAAGACCCTTGGCGAACGGTCTGAAAGAGCAAATATTCTATCTACAAAATCGCTTCCAGGGATATGCAATTTTTCTTTGGGGAAAGTGGTACATTTATGTTCTAGAAGGAAACCGGCCTCCTCTTTTAATATTTTTTCTATATCCATCTGCCTCTATTTTATTTTGATTGTTTAGAAATTTTTCTATCTTTTTATCATTCATACAATTTGTCAACGTTTTCCTTATTGCATAATTCCTAACCTCTTGCCTAATGGCCTCAGCACCTCAGGCTACACCGTATTTTACCATTTCGCCAATGCTACTGCCCTTACTGCCGCCATGCTGTCGCGAGCACTAATCATATTATTTTGAAGTCTTGTGGTTGCCGTATAGGGTAACTTAGTATTAAGAGTTATACCTGCCACGTTAATACTCTTATCGATTTCGGGATTTACGGCAAGTGTAATTTCTCTCTTGTGCATTTAAAAGGTTTTTAGGCTCCCTATTTTAATTTATAGTGTTCAGTTAAGTTGAGGTTGTCATCAAATTTATAAAGGTTAGGTTCCCCTGTCGGCACTTCTAAATGGGCAATATCTTCTGGGGGAATATTTTTGATGTAGCCGATTAAGGCACGTAAAGAATTACCATGCGCTGAAACGAGTACTGTATTTCCCTTTACCAACTGTGGTACTATAGCTTCAAAATAATAGTTGACAACCCTTTTTGATGTATTTTCGAGCGACTCTGAAAGAGGGAGCAGAGCGGGATCTATGTTTTTGTAATGAGCATCGAATTTCGGTTGTTGTTTATCTTTGGGGTCCAATTTGGGTGGTGACAAATAATATCCTCTCCGTACGCCCCAATAGGTTTCTTCGCCCACATCTTTCAATATCTGATTTTTATTGTGACCCTGCCATGCCCCGTAGTGTCTTTCATTCAGCTTCCAATGGTATTTTGTGTCTACATGCATTTGATTGGCGGTATCCAAGGTAATCCATGCCGTTCGTATGGCCCTTTTTAGATATGAGGAGAAACAAACATCGATGCAGATATCATTACTTTTTAATAATTCTCCAGCTTTTTTAGCTTCGGCAATGCCTTCAGTGGCAAGATCTATATCCGTCCATCCCGTGAAAATATTTTGTACGTTCCACAAGCTTTTCCCATGTCTTACGAGTATTAGTTTTCCCATTTTTTATTTTTTTAAATCGATGGTATTAGCTATAACTTATTTAATTTCGTGGACCGTCTCATTATTTGTTCGACTCCACGAATGCCATGGCCTCGTCCATCTGTGAAATGTCAAAATAGCGTTCTTGCCTTCCTTTACTGGCTCTTTCGAAGAAAAGATTATCGATTGGAACCAAAGCCTTTAAAACATTTGAATGAGCGACAATGGCAAGATGGCCTAATTTCTTATAGTTTCTTAGTGCCCATAAGGTATCTTCAAAAAAGGCTTTGGTACTGCTGTGGGAAATTTTCAGTTCATCCAACTTCACAAGCACATTTACATAATCGTAACCCTCGTCTAGTTTTGCCTTAAAGAACTTTTGACATAGTGCTTCATCTGTTTTCGTAAAACCATCAATAACCTCAATTGCCAAGGTGTTGCCCTTGAATTTTTTTAATTTTTCTAACATGATGTTTATTTTATTTGCATTTGTTTTTAACGTATTCGGAAACGGTTTTAATCATTTGATTTCATTTTCACAGGCTTCCCCTTTTTCCAAGCAATCCAGATTTTCTATAGTAGTCTTTGCAATATTTTTTAAAGCGGTATCCGTTAAAAATGCCTGATGGCTGCTAATAAACACATTATTGAAGGCCATCAAACGAGCTATTTGGTCATCCTCAAGAATATCCTCGGAATGGTCTTCGAAAAAGAGTCCTTTTTCTTCCTCGTATACATCCATTCCGAAGTAACCGATGTGTTTAGATTTTAGTCCGTCGATAACATCTTTGGTATTTACTAGTGCCCCACGACTGGCATTTATCAGCATTACACCGTTCTTCATTCGCACAATGCGTCTTTCATTGATCATATGGTGGGTCTGGGCTGTTAAGGGGGCATGTAATGTGATAATATCTGATTGATGGCACAGGGTATCCAAATCTGTATATATCAGGCGATATTGTTCAATCAACTCTGGATCTTCCACCACATCATATGCCAATAATCGGCAACCAAAGCCATGCAAAATCTTTACAACGACCCGCCCGATTTTTCCGGTACCGACAATACCAACCGTCTTCCCGTGCATATCAAAACCCACAAGCCCATCCAAGGAATAGTTCATTTCCATAATCCTGTAATGGGTACGTGTCAACTTTCGGTTCAACGATAGCATGACCGCAACTGTAAATTCGGCCACTGCATAGGGCGAGTATTCGGGTACCCTTGCCACTCGAATCCCTAATTTTTTTGCATGCGCAATATCTACATTGTTATAACCTGCAGAACGAAGAACAATGAATTTTACATCTAATTTTTTTAATTTGTCCAATACTTTTTCAGATGCATCGTCTTCTGTAAATATGGATATGGCGTCATAGCCATTGGCTAATTCTACGGTATCAACCGTTAGATAAGTATCCAGAAGTTTCAGTTCGTTTTTTTCGCCGTTCGCTTCTAAGAGGTACTCTTTTTCAAATTTATGTGTGTCGAATACTGCAACTTTCATTTGTTCTATTCTTGAGTACAGGATAGTACCCTGATTCTAAACACAAAGGAAGTGAGTATAAACTATGCGAAGAATGATTTAAATCATCATTCCAATACTCTTTTGGAATATAAATGGGTTTTCTAATTTCTTTTTGAAAGGATTGTAAACCAGTACAATCTTGGAGGGTAGGTTTTGAAGGAAATTGCAGTTTTTCTAGAATTAAATTATTGATTTTCGTTAACGATTTATAAGGTTTTCCAATTCATTAATAAAAGGTATTTGCCCCGGAACAATTTTCAATTTTGCTTCTCCTGTGCTAAACCATGAAGTCTCATTAACCTCAGGAAATGCTTTTTTCTTACCTGATTTTGGAGGCCATTCTATTTCAAAAGCATTGCTTTTGAAATCTGAGGGCTCAAAGTTGCCCTGTAATGCCCAAGCATGTATAATCTTCCCGCTTTTTTGTTTTAGGGGAGATAATGCAATGAATTTTCCTTGTGACTTTATTCCAGTTTCTTCTTCGGTTTCTCGAATGGCGGCTTGCAATAAATCTTCATTTGGTTCTATTTCTCCTTTGGGAATGGACCATGTGCCCTTATCTTTTTTTGCCCAAAATGGACCGCCGGGATGTACCAATAAAACTTCTGGGTCACTATTGTTCAACCGATACAATAAGATTCCTGCGCTTATTTTTGGCATGGTTCAAAAAAATCTCTTTTTGATTACAAGCATAATCAATTACTACTCTCTGCCATACCAAATACTACCTTGTGCCCCTCTGCAGTATTGATATTCTTGATTCCTGTAATCAACGCATCTGGGTTAAAAGAAATGGAGTTAATCCCATTTTCTACCAGAAACTGCGCAAACTCAGGATAATCACTTGGTGCCTGTCCGCACAAACCGATTTTTGTATGGGTCTTATGCGCAGAAGCAATGACCATAGCAATCATTTTTTTGACCCCTAAATCGTTGATGTCGAAAATATCGCTTAGCAGCTCTGAATCTCTATCTACTCCTAAAGTCAGCTGGGTAAGATCGTTAGAGCCGATAGAGAAGCCATCGAAATATTGAGCAAATTCTTCTGCCAGAATTACGTTGTTGGGTATTTCGGTCATCATATAAAGCTGTAATCCGTTTTCTCCCCTTTTCAATCCGTTTTCGGCCATCAAGTTCACTACTTTTTCGGCTTCTTTAATGGTACGACAAAAGGGAATCATAATTTTTACATTGTCGAAGCCCATGTCTTCCCTCACCATTTTCATTGCCTTACATTCCAACTCAAAAGCTTCTTGGTATCTTGAATGATAGTAACGAGAAGCACCGCGAAAACCGATCATAGGGTTGCTCTCCACAGGTTCAAATTCAGTGCCACCAATCAAATTAGCGTATTCGTTGGATTTAAAATCACTGGTACGAACGATGACATCTTTAGGATAGAAAGCCGCTGCTATAGTTGCTACCCCTTCGGCTAGCTTATGCACAAAATAATCGGCCTTGTCGGGGTAATGGTGGGTCAGTTTTTCGATTTCTTTTTTGGTCGAAGCATCTTTTAAGGTTTCAAAATGCCTTAAGGCCATAGGATGTATCTGTATGGAATTATTAATCACAAATTCCAATCGCATTAACCCGACACCCTCGGAAGGATAAAACGATAGTTTGAATGCTTGATCCGGGTCTGCCAAAATAAGCATGGGTTGTGTTTCAGGTTTTTTAAGGAATTTGGTGTCGACCTCATTTTCCTCCCATTTTAATATTCCGTCATATACAATGCCTGTATCACCATCGGCACAGGAAATCGTAATCTCTTGTCCATCTTTGATAGTTTTAGTTGCATTTACAGATCCCACAATGGCCGCTACACCAACTTCACGGGCCACAATGGCCGCATGACTGGTACGCCCACCCTGATCCGTAATAATTCCTGCCGCTTTTTTAAGGATGGGATCCCAATCGGGATCGGTCTTTTCAGTAACCAAAATTTCTCCTGGTTGCAGTTTATCGGACTCTTTCGGACTATGTAGTATTCTTGCTTTTCCAGCGGATATTTTGTTACCCAGTCCCATTCCCCTTGTAATTTCCTTACCTTTTTCCCGTAATTTAAAGGTTGTGATTTTAAGTTTGTCCTTTATTGCACTTTGTACTGTCTCTGGTCTTGCTTGAACAATGAAGAGTTCATTGAGAATACCATCTTTCGCCCATTCGATATCCATGGGACGTCCATAATGCTCTTCAATTATGATTGACCATTCGGCAAGTTTTACTACTTCTGAATCGGTCAATACGAATTGTTCTTGTTTCTCTTTTTTGGTATCAAGGTTAACGGTACCGCTACCCGAAGAATCATAGATCATCGTTTTTTCCTTGCTTCCCAGTTTTCGTGAAATGATTGGTTGCCGAATTCCCTTTTTCAAACTGGGTTTGAAAACGAAGTATTCATCAGGATTGATACTTCCCTGAACGATATTCTCTCCCAAGCCCCAAATGCTAGAAACTAGAACCACTTTATCAAAACCGGTATCGGGATCCAAAGTAAAGTTTACGCCCGAGGCGGCAAGATCGGAACGTACCATCAATTGTATGCCAATAGAAAGTGCCACTTTGGTCTGGTCGAAATGATTGTCTTCCCGGTATTTTATGGCTCTATCGGTAAACAGCGAGGCATAACATTTATGGCAAGCCGCAATCAATTCATCAAATCCCTTTACGTTGAGATAGGTCTCTTGTTGTCCTGCAAAACTAGCGTTCGGTAGGTCTTCAGCAGTGGCACTACTGCGGACCGCCAAGGAAATATCCTTTCCGTACTTTTTTACTAAAGCATCATATCCTTTTTCTACGGACATTTTAATAGATTGGGGGAATTGCGCTTGTGCAATGGTATTCCTTATCGAAGTCCCAATTTTCCGTAAATTGGAAAAATCTTTTTTATCCAGGTTTTCGAGTTCATTGAAGATTTTATCCTTGATTTTTGCCTCCTCCAAAAAAAGCCAGTAAGCGTCAGAAGTGGTAGCAAAACCATCTGGAACCTGAACGCCCTTTGAGGTCAGTTTTTGGAACATTTCGCCCAAAGAAGCGTTTTTACCACCTACTTCGGGAACATCGTGTATATCTATTTCGTTAAAGTATTTGATGTAATTTTTCATAACAGAATGTTTGTGGATACTATTATCATTCATAGTACAGCGACAAATATCTATTCGCTCAACGCTTTTTGAAATGATTTAAATCATTTTAAGTCTTTTACCATACCTCTAGTTTTACAAAGAATAAAAAATAGGTAAATCCATGAAGGCTGTCTCGGAAAAGCAAAAAGATTCCTTATTGTTTGGAAAGGTTGTTTCGATCCGTGGCAGTGTGGTCGACATATGGTTTGAAAATAATGTGCCTTCTATTAACACTGTAATTCATACAGGCGCAAAAAAAGAGGTAGTTATAGAAGTACTGGCACAGCTAGATAATCATCGTGTGCGAGGCATCGCATTGACACCTACACAAGGGCTAGCACGGGGTATGATTACCGAAACGTTAGGGCAACAACTTTCTGTGCCAGTTGGAGCCGAAATAATGGGCCGTATGTTCGATGTCTTCGGAAATAACATAGATCACGGTCCGTCTTTACCAAAAATGAAATGGCACAATGTGCATCAATTGCCCCCACCTTTAGGAAAACAATCTACAGAATCCGAGATTTTTGAGACGGGTATTAAGGCGATCGATGTACTGGTCCCATTGGAACATGGTGGCAATGCGGGTCTATTTGGTGGCGCTGGCGTTGGTAAAACGGTATTGTTGACAGAAATGATACATAATATGGTGGGGTACCACCAAGGGGTAAGTATGTTCTGTGGTATTGGGGAGCGCTGTCGTGAAGGACATGAGCTGTATCACGATATGAAAAAGGCCGATGTGCTAAAAAATATGGTTATGATGTTCGGTCAGATGAACGAACCCCCTGGAGCACGTTTTCGTGTGGGCCATGCCGCCTTGACCATGGCTGAATATTTTCGTGATGAGGAGCATAGGGATGTCCTCTTACTAATAGATAATGTTTTTAGATTTATCCAAGCAGGGATGGAGGTATCGGGGTTAATGGGGCAAATGCCCTCAAGGTTGGGTTATCAACCGACCTTGGGAACAGAACTTGCCAAACTTGAGGAAAGAATAGCGAATACCGATACAGGAGCCATCACTTCGATCCAGGCCGTATATGTTCCTGCGGACGATTTAACCGATCCCTCTGCGGTACACACATTTTCACATCTTTCCGCATCCATAGTCCTATCACGGAAAAGGGCAAGTGAAGGGTTGTATCCAGCAATTGATATTTTGCAATCCAGTTCAAAAATGGCCACACCTGGAATCATTGGCGAACGGCATTATATCATCTTGAACCAAATTCGGGAAACACTGGCACAGTATGAAGAATTGAAGGATATCATTGCCATGCTAGGTTTGGAGCAATTATCAGTTACCGACCGTAACATCGTGAACAGGGCACGGAGATTGGAACGGTTTTTTACCCAACCTTTTTTCACTACGGAACAGTTCAGTGGCATGAAAGGAAAGGGGGTTCGACTAGAAGATGCGCTTACTGGTTGCGAGCGTATACTTTCTGATGAATTCAAGGATCTGCCCGAAAGTGCCTTTTATATGGTTGGCAATATAGAAGAAGCTATAGAAAAGGGAAAGAATGAAATAAGTAAGGAAAGTCTTAAAAGTGCAGATGTGAAACAAGTCGAGATTAACCCAGTAACATAGATACCGATGGATTTAAAAATTCTTCTTCCATACAAAGTTTTTATGAACAGCATCCGTGTAAATCGTGTAACGGTAGATACCAATGCGGGTTCTTATGGGTTTTTACCACAGCGTCTCGATTGTGTTGCGGCATTAGTACCGGGAATACTGACCTACGAAACGGCAACTGGTGGTGTGTACTATGTCGCGATTGACGAGGGAGTATTGATAAAGACCGAAAACGAAATACAGGTTTCAGTTCGTAATGCAATTGGTGGTGCGGATCTCGGAAAACTTCGGGAAACTATCGAGAGAGAATTTAAAAACCTTGATGAAAATGAACGTATTGCACGCTCGGCAGTAGCAAAACTTGAAAGCGAATTTATTCAGAGCATAAAAAAGTTGCGTCAGGAACAATAATAAATCGATGGAGATAAAAAATGAGGATACGTTCAAGCAGGAGGTAGGCCAAAAGGAAAAACAGAAGCTTAAAGCCCTCTATGAAAAAAAGCGGAGTGTTTGGGCAGGTTTGGGGACTTTCGGTATGGTAGGTTGGTCGGTTGCCGTGCCAACGGTTCTCGGAGCGGCCTTGGGTATGTGGTTGGATAAGTATTATCCAGAAACTATCTCTTGGACCCTAACCTTTTTGGTCGCAGGGTTATTTATTGGCTGCATGATTGCATGGCAATGGGTAGCCAAGGAAAATAAAATGATGCATCAAGATAAAGAAGAAAAAAATGAATGATTATCTATTTAGCGTTTTAGTGTTCATCGTGGGTTTAGCGTTAGGAACCCTATTTTTTGGTGGACTATGGCTTACCGTGAGAAAAGCGTTGACCTCTAAAAAACCAACTCTATGGTTTTTGGGAAGCCTGTTTCTAAGGGTAGGAATCACTATGTTGGGTTTTTACTACGTCGCAATGGGTGATTGGATCAACATGCTTATTTGTCTTCTAGGTTTTGTAATTGCCCGTTTTATGGTACTAAATTTCACCAAAACAAAAGATAAAAAAGAAGTAGAACTAAAAAAGGAAAGCTGATATGGAACTTAGTCCTGATGAAACTATTTTTTGGGAACATGGTTTTATAACCATCAACCTTACCCTTGTTACAACATGGGTATTAATGCTTTTCCTGATAGTTACCTCGATATTGATTACAAGACGACTCAAAACCGATATTCAGATTTCACGTTGGCAATGTGTACTTGAAATGCTGGTAACGGGCATGAACAAGCAGATCAAGGAAATAGGTTTAGAAAAACCCGAAAAATTTATCGGGTTTATAGGAACCATGTTCATATTCATAGCATTCGCGAATCTGTGTATCATTTTCCCAGGATATATACCGCCTACCAGTTCATTATCGACGACAGCGGCACTAGCCATAAGCGTGTTTCTGGCCGTACCCTTGTTTGGGATTGCGGAAAGTGGGATTTTGGGATATCTAAAAACATATGTGCAACCCACCTTCATCATGCTGCCTTTTAATATTATCAGCGAGCTTTCACGTACACTGGCCTTGGCCGTGCGATTATTCGGTAATATTATGAGCGGTGGGTTGATCGTAACTATACTTCTTAGCATTGCACCCTTACTGTTTCCTGTACTAATGACCGTACTTGGCCTAATTACGGGCATCATTCAGGCCTATATTTTTAGCATTTTGGCGACAGTATACATCGCAGCTGCCACCCAAGAATCCGAATCAAAAAGAGTAAAACGAAAAAAATAATACAATAAAAATAAATTATTATGGATAATTCAACTTTAATCGCAATGGTCTCCATCATTACCGCTGGCGTAACCACTGGTATCGGGTGTATGATACCCGCATTGGGCCAAGGAAAATCTATTTCTACGGCCTTGAGTTCAATGGCACAACAGCCAGATGCCGGGCAGACAATAACCCGTACGCTATTCGTAGGATTGGCGATGTTGGAGTCGCTTGCAATATATTGTTTCGTGATTTCGATGATCCTCATTTTTGCTAACCCATTTTGGAACCATTTCATCGCTAAATAAGAGTTATAATGAAAATAAATTGGTTCACATTAATAGCACAGATTATCAACTTCCTCGTTTTATTGTGGTTGCTTAAGCGCTATTTATATAAGCCCATTTTAAATGCCATAGACGAACGGGAGAATAAAATCGTAGCCCAACTCAAGGATGCCGAAGCGAAAAAAGCCGAAGCGGAAAAAGAACGTAACGAATTCAAAAAAAAGAATGAAACCTTTGATAGGCAAAAGGGCGAACTTATGCAAAAGGCAATTGAGGAAAGTAATGCAGAAGGCCTGAAAATCAAAGAAGAAGCTAGAAATGAAGCCAATGCATTAAAGGCTAAATTGGAAAAAAATATACAGGACAGCCAAGAAAATAGGAATCGTGAGATAGCCCAAAAGATTCAGCAAGAGGTAGTGACAATTACCAAAAAAACACTTACTGACCTTTCTTCGGCTAGTTTGGAAGAACAATCCGTACTGACCTTTATCAAGAAAATCAATGAACTAAAAGAGGATGAAAAGCAAAAATTGATTTTGACCTTAACATCAAGAAAAAATCCCATTTTGGTAAAAAGCGCCTTCAAGTTATCGAATAAACAGCAAACCGAAATCCAGCAATCGATAAATGCCGTATTGGACGTGGAAAGCCAATTTCAGTTTAAAATAGCACCAGAACTTATTATCGGAATAGAATTATCGGCTAATGGCTATAAACTGTCGTGGAGTATCTCGGAATATATTAATTCTCTTGAGAAAAGTATGAATGACAGCGCAAAGGAAAATGTTAAAACTGCATTAGAAAAAGGATGATATGGGCCTAAAAAGAGATAAGGATTTCATTGAGCGTACATTCGACCAATTGGTTAAAGGACGTGAAAAGCACCACTTTTGCCTTTGCCCTCGAGAAGTAGGAATCGTTAGTAGTGTATCTTCTGGGGTGGTCAAGGTCTCCGGCCTGCCTAGTGCAGGATTTGAAGAATTATTGAAGTTTCCTGGAGATTTGTACGGAATTGCCTTCAACATTGACGAACATGAGATAGGCGCAGTATTACTTGGAGAAGATTCATTAATAAATGCTGGCGATGAAGTGGAACGGACTGGTCGTGTAATGGATATTCCCGTTGGTAATGCGTTGATAGGGAGGGTTATAAATCCATTAGGGGAGCCCATGGATGGGAAAAAGGCCATAGCTACTGATCAACGCTTACCTATTGAACGTTCTGCCACTGCGATAATGGATCGTTCTGCGGTTACCGTTCCCTTGCAGACGGGACTAAAAGTGGTAGATGCGCTTATACCTATTGGTAGAGGGCAAAGGGAATTGATTTTAGGGGACCGCCAAACCGGTAAAACGGCCATTGCAGTAGACACCATCATCAACCAAAAAGATAAAAACGTACTCTGTATCTATTGTGCCATCGGGCAACGTGCCTCATCGGTGGCCAAAGTCATTGCTAATCTTAAGGAAAAGGGAGCCATGGAATACACCACTGTCATGGTTACCGAAGGAAATAATTCTCCTGGATTACAGTACATAGCACCTTATGCAGCCACAAGTATTGCAGAATATTTTATGCATCAGGGCAGAGATGTGTTGATAGTATATGATGATCTGACGAACCATGCGAGGGCTTATCGCGAACTTTCATTGCTTTTGAGAAGACCCCCGGGAAGGGAGGCGTTTCCAGGGGATATTTTTTACATCCATTCCAGGTTATTGGAACGTTCTACACATCTAAATGATGCACTAGGAGGGGGGTCACTGACTGCTTTGCCTATTGTTGAGACCGAGGCACAAAATATATCTGCATACATCCCTACCAATTTAATCTCTATTACAGACGGACAGATTTATCTCTCTCCAAAATTATTTGAATTGGGAATTTTACCAGCTGTTGATGTCGGGAAATCCGTTTCTAGGGTAGGGGGGAAAGCACAGTTGCCCGCATATCATTCCATAACCGGAAATCTAAAGCTCGCCTATTCCCAATTTGAGGAATTGGAGACCTTTTCCCGATTTGGTTCGCATTTGGATGAAAACACAAGAAAAATCATTGAACATGGTAAACGAATCAGGGCCTGCTTGAAACAAAAGGAACTCCAGCCCATGTCCGCTCCTGAGCAAATAATAGTATTATTGGCCCTAATGGATGGCCTTTTTGATGGGGTGCCATTGGAGAAAATACAAATAGCGGAGACTGAATTACGTAAAATTATTGGGGAGCTCCCTGCCGATATGGTCAAACGCCTCAATTCAGCTACCGCATTGGAAACCTCCGATCGAGAATCCATTTTTAGCCGGGCGAAAAATATAATGATCTCTTTTGAGGCCAAATCTGAACCAATACCTGATAAGAACTAATGCGCACTTTAGAAAGTTTAAAAAGAAAAATTATAGGTGCGGGGGAGCTAAAGTCCATTGTATGTACCATGAAGGCCATGGCTGCAGCAAATATCGGGCAATATGAGTCAGCAGTCGGTTCTTTGGGCGATTATTATACTTCGATTTCCTTGGGTATTGTTACTTATTTTAATGAGACGAACATCGGTCCTATTCTTGAAATTGAAAAACCTAAAGATAATAGTGAAAACTCAATTTGTGCAATAGTGTTTGGTTCGGACCAAGGATTTGTGGGGCAATTCAATGACACCCTTACCGAGTTTGTGTCCCAATCTCTTTTGGACCTTCCCGGCAAAAAGGAAGTGTGGACAGTAGGCGCAAGAATTCCACTGCTTTTGACGGATGTAGGCTTTAACGTTACCAAGAATTTTCCATTACCGAATTCGATAGATGTGGTTACCTCACTAATTGGTTCCATTTTGATAAATGTAGAAGAAAGTCATTCGAAAGGCACCCTTCATGAATTTTATATTTTTCACAACCATGCGATACCAGATACGATGTATGGTCCAAAAAGTCAGAGACTGCTACCCTTAGACGAAAAATGGCGTCAAGAACTGACTACACTTCAATGGCCTTCCAAGAAAATACCTCAGGTCATAGGAAAAAATAATAACATTTTAAAAGCCCTCCTTAGCGAATATCTATTCGTGACCTTGTTCAAAGCCTGCTCAGAATCCCTGGCCAGTGAAAATTATAGTCGTTTGGCGGCCATGCAACGGGCGGAAAAAAACATAGAAGAGCTATTGGATAATGTTAACCATGTCTACCATCGCTTGCGACAAAGTTCTATCGATGAAGAACTTTTTGACGTGGTCTCGGGGTTCGAGGCTCTTAAAAATGGGAACGTTCATTAGCTTATGGATTTCCTAGGTCCAACAGTTCAAGCAATCGACGCTGTAAGCTGTATTTAGTATTCAGGTCTCTTTACGTTTTCCTGTAATCTCAAGTATATTTATTCTATATACAATAGAATGCTCACCTGAGTACTGCTTACTAGAAAACTCATTGATAAATTCAACTTCTTTTCGTTCTTTGCTGTGGATAATACTTTTTATACCATCGGCAAATAGATGTAATTTCTTTTTGGCATCATCACCGTTAAGCTCTTCAAATATGCCATGCACAAGAACCGATTCCCAATTGTGTACGGATTGAACTTCATCTACCTGTAAAGAAACAAAATGGTTTTTGCGCATCGCTTCTATTTTATGACCATTCCCTGAATAACTGATAATACTATTATCTTTCGAATCAAAATAATAGGTTATTGGGACAGTGAAAGGCTTATTTTGAGCTATAAAAGCCAAATGACCCACATAATTGTTCCTGAGAATACGCAAACCTTCGTTTGTATTTAGATCTGTCATTATTACCACATTTTAAAATTTATTACTCCTATCTTAAATATCTTAAACCTGGGTTATTCAATCTTACCCATAGGCCACAAAACCGATATCTACTGCTTGTTAATATTGAGAAGTAGATGGTATTATTATTTATTCTTCCCTTTTTCTCCCAGTAACTTCGCCAATTTTCAATCGATAAACTACAGGGACTCCACCTCCATGTAATTTAGTTGAAAATTCACCAATAGATGAAGGCTTATAGTTTTCCTTTTTCTCAATAATACTTTTTACGCCTTTTGCGAATTCGTGTAGTTCATACTTGGCATCGATTTGAAATAACTCTTCAAACGAGGCATGTACCAATACAGATTTCCATTCATGGATTGAATCAATTTCTTCTACCTGTAAGGAAACGGTTCGCCTCTTTCGCATAGCTTTAATTTTATATCCCTCTGAAGAATACGATACTAAACAATTGTTCTCTTGGTCATAGTAATATGTAATGGGCACAACATAAGGTATACCATTACATATATAGCCTAAATGGCCCAAATAATTGTTTTTAAGAATATTAAGGCAATCTTTAGTTTTTAATTCTTTGATCATAACTATATTTTTTAATTTTTAGTCTAAATCCATTTTATGACCCTCTGCCGAATAATTGATTATAGCAATACTTTCTAGGTCATAGAAATAAGTATTGGGTATGGTAAAAGGACTGCCTTGAGCAATGTATGATAAGTGTCCTATAATTGTCTTTAAGAAGCGCAATACTTTCGCTTTTCGACAAGTTTTCCATCAATATTTGTATTTAAAAATGATCAATAAACTTATTGGTATTCACTGAGAGTATCTGATTCATTATTGAATTTTTAAATTTAATGTTGCCATCGTATCAGGTTATCTTCTAAGGGCACTGAAATACCTTCGTAGTTCGAAATTATCCGTACCGTATAATCACTAGCAGGTCGTGATGTGGTAATATGGGCATGATATCTATGTGCTTCTTCTTTTGGTTCAGAATCTCTTTCCATTTTAAGTATTTCAGGTATCCCTCCGTTCAGACCGTCAGCAAAAAGCTGAATCAAAATGGTATCGGGATTCATATTGTTCAGCGATACGGATATATTATATTGAAAACCACCCTCTACATAATCAATCGAAACTTCTCCAAATCGTATTCCATCCCATTTGTTTCTTAGATCATGCTTGGTGTTAACAATTCTTTTTCCCATACTACCTTGTTTGGCCGCTCTTTTTAGGTATTTATTGGCGGCGGGTAGGTAATAATCCTCGGTATATTCCCTTACGGCGCGATTTGCTGAAAATTTTGGGGTCAATGTTGCCATACTATTACGCATCTTTTTTATCCACAGCTCTGGGATTCCGTTATTATTACGACCGTAAAATGCAGGAACAACTTCTTGTTCGAGTATTTGATATAAGGCATCTGCTTCTACTGCGTCCCAATTGGGGTCATTGCCGTGTTCCTGTGTATCGCCCAATGCCCAACCTACTTCAGGAGTGTAGGCTTCGGCCCACCATCCATCCAATTCGGATAGGTTGATGCCCCCGTTGACCAGCACTTTCATACCACTTGTTCCACAGGCTTCCCAAGGGCGCCTTGGCGTGCTGACCCAAACATCGGCACCCTGCACCAACTGCTCTGCCATTAACATGTCATAGTCACTCAAAAAGATTACATGATGGGATAAATTATGATGTTGAATGAACTCAATCCATTGCCGTATTAATGCTTTACCAGATTCGTCAAACGGTGGCGATTTACCAGCAAGAACTAGCTGTACCGGACGTTCGGGATTAGTTAGTATTCGAATAAACCGCTCAGGATCATGTAATAATAAGTTTGGCCTTTTATAAGGGACAAAACGTCTTGCAAAACCGAGAGTTAACGTATTTTGATCAAAGATTTCGGGTAGAATATCTTCGATTTCAGGTCCTACCGCGATAGCCCTCATTTGTTTTGCAAAACGTTCACGTGTATAATTGACTAACTTTGCGCGGGAAGTGTTTCGAAGCTGCCATAGTTCTGTATCGGTTACTACCGAAATATCACCTTCTAGTGTTTCGAGATTTCCACGCCAACGTTCTTTTCCGCAAGACTCTGTCCAGATTTTATCCGCAAACTCCGAATCCCAATTTGGCGTATGAACACCGTTTGTTACTGATCCTATTGGCACCTCTTTTTCTGGCCATCTCGGAAACAAATTACCAAAAAGTCGGCGGCTAACTACTGCGTGCAAACGACTTACTCCATTAACTGCTCCACTTCCTCGAATGGCCAAAAAAGCCATATTGAAATTCTCTAATGAATTATTGGGATTCTCCTTGCCTAAGGATAACAAGTCATTAAAGTCAATACCCAAATCATTCTTTGCGTACCCTCCAAAAAACTGCCACATCAACGAAGGATGGAAATGATCAAAACCGGCAGCAACAGCAGTGTGTGTCGTAAATACATTACCGGCGCGCGTTATGGTCAATGCTTCTTCAAAGGAGGTTCCCGTTTCCTTCATAAAATTACTTGCACGTTCCAAAACTAAAAATGCAGCATGCCCTTCGTTCATATGGTAAACCTCTGGGTTTATTTTCAACTCTTTAAGTAATTTACATCCGCCAATTCCCAATATGATTTCCTGTTGTATTCGTAGGTCAGTCCCTCCTCCATAAACTTCACTGGTAATTGCCCTGTGCATTGGGCTATTGGCCGGGTCATTACTGTCCATTAGATATAGTTTTACCTTGCCTACTTGAACTTGCCAGGTACGTAGCCAAACCGTATGCTCCGCTAAATTAATCGCTAACCTTAACCACTCACCATTGGGCAGACGCAGTGGGCTAATGGGCAGTTGCCCAGGATCGTTATAGGGAAAAAGGGCCTGTTGTGTTCCGTATTGGTCTATGACCTGTCTAAAATAACCTTGTTGGTATAGCAATCCGATGGCAACGACTGGTACCCCTAGATCACTTGCCGACTTCAATTGATCACCCGCAACATTACCTAGTCCGCCCACGTAAATAGGCAATGCCTCACTAAGCATGAACTCCATACTAAAATAGGCAATACATTTAAGTGGAGAATTCAGATGGTTTTTTTGAAACCAAGCGGGATCTGAAAATGATTTTTCTTTCAATTTGATTATCTCATCTACCTTTTGTCTGAAGTCTTGATCGTTCATTAGCTTTTCAAGCTGGTCCCGGGATACATTCTGTAAGACTACCCAGGGGTTATGGGTTTCCATCCAAAGATCTGGATCAAGATGGTACCAGATTTCATCTATCGCATGGTTCCATGACCATCGTAGGTCTAATGCAAGTTCGGCAAGCGTATCTACCCCTTCAATATCCGTGGGTAAAAAACCATATACCTGATTATTGCTAATTAATTGTTTCATCTATTTGTTTTTAATTAGAGACCGAGTATTCTTTCTTTTTGAACTTTTCTTTGTTTTATCCTCGACTTTTAGCTGAAAGTCGGAAAGTACGTTCATGTATTTAAGAAAAGCGGCATAAGGGTTTTCATAAGGATTGAACAAATTGCCAAGGACTTCTTCAAAATTGTTCATATACAAAAAATGATCTGCAGACTTTAGTCGCTCCCAATCTTGATGTAAGAACTTGTCCCTTGTGTTTTTGACCAAATCCTCCATTGCATATAAGGTATCGCAAGCTTCTTGTTGCATCTCATTTTTTAACCATGCAGAAGCGTTCTTGTCCGTACCCGTGTAAGAAATTGGTTTTGAAACTTTGAGTTTGGCTTTGGCCGAAACGGATTTTAAAACTTCTACGGGCGTACTTAATTTAAGGTCTTTAGATTCAGCTATATGACGGAATAGGAATTCTAAGAAGTCAAAAATGCCAGACTCCTTTTTATGGTGTTCTCCAAAAGTACCGTAATCCATTACCAGATTCACCAATTCATCCGATGCCGGAAGCGCATTTAACCAACCTAAATACTTTTCGGAAGTCAAAGGCCATTCACTCCAGTTTCGTTGAGAAAACCTGAGTGCTATATCATCACTGAGAGATGTATTTCTTAAAAATAAGATTAAGGGTGGCCTTGATGTGCTTTTATATAGGTTATTTGGGCTTTTTCCGTTCAAAATCACAGATGAACCTTCTGTAATGACGCCTTTAAAACCCAAATTGGAAATCATTTTTCCTATTTCATCTGAATAGAGAAGTCCAGTGTTTAAAAACACTTTGGGCCTTTTCTTAAAAAGCCTAGAGATAAGCCTTTTATGTTCTAAAACTTCCTCGTAAAAAGCACTTTCGCTCTTCAAAGAAGATAATGAGGTCGAATAGTTCTGACCTAAAAATTCGACATTTCCTGTTGCCGCCAATTCTTTAAAACTTCCTAATACCTCAGGCACGTATTGCTCCATTTGATTTAGTGCAGTGCCGGAAATTGCAAAACTTACTTTTATTTTGTTGCCAAAAGTGTTGATGAGGTTCAACAGCAACTTATTGGTAGGTAGATAGCTTTCTTCCACAATTTGACGCATAATCTTTGCATTGGTTTCTTCGTCAAAGTAATTATAGTGATTACCTATCTCAAAAAAATGAAAATTGCGCAGACGATAAGGCTGGTGAACTAGAAAGGTAAAGCAGATATTTTTCATTATGGATTAACGTTAGGCTACCGATTGATAGGTTGATGATACTGTTTCTGCTGCATGGCCCCAAGTCAAATTTTGCAACGTTACCCTATTCAGACCTTTAACCATTTTGGCGAATGATTTGTGGTTGAGTAGCCCGTAGATGGCCTCGGAAAGGCTATTCGTATCCCAATAGTCCACGATAAAAGCATGAGGCAGCACTTCGGCAACTCCCGATTGTCTTGAAATAATCACTGGAATATTGGCCTGGATGGCCTCTAACGGTGCTATACCAAATGGTTCCGATATGGACGGCATAACAAAAACATCGGTCATGGCAAGCATGCGATCCACTTCACGGCCTTTTAAGAATCCAGTGAAATGAAAATGGGAAGACAATCTTTTGGCTGCTACAATTTTTATCATCTCTGTCATCAAATCTCCGTTACCGGCCATTACAAACCTTACGTTTTTGTCTTTTTTTAAGACCTTTTCAGCAGCCTCGATAAAATATTCAGGCCCTTTTTGGTAGGTTATTCTACCCAGAAAAGTGACTATTTTTTCTTTGAATCTAGAAGTATCAAGATTTTGAGATGTATCCTTTTGCTTAACACCATTATAGGCTGTAATCACTTTTTTGGCATCGATGTGGTATTTATCGATTATGATTTTTTTGGTAAGGTTGCTTACCGCCATAACCTTGTCGGCAACTAACATGCCTTGCCGCTCAATTTCATAAATTTCGTGGTTGATCTTGGCCGAACGATCAAATGCTGTGGCATGTACATGCACTACTAAAGGTTTGCGACTTATTTCTTTAGCAATGATCCCCGCAGGAAAGGTAAGCCAATCGTGGGCATGTATAATATCGAACTCAAGTTCTTTGGCCAGTTTTGAGATCACTACCGCCAACCAGTAAACTTCCTCAATTAAATTCGGTCCGTAGGCTCCAGAAAAATTATATTTGTCGCCACTTAAGTTGTGAATTTGTGTAGGATCAACATTGGGTATTAACTTTCTTAGTAAGGGGTAAGTAATTGAATCTTTTTTTTTAGGAAGTTCAACGTTGCTCGCACTTATCAACCGAAATTGCTCCGATTGCATTTCTTCTACTGCTTTGGGTAATAGAAACAACACTTCATGGCCTTTCTTTAATAAACTTTCTACCAATCCTTGACAAGCGGTCGCCAACCCTCCTGAGATATGGGGCGGATATTCCCAGCCTAACATTAATATTTTCATTTTCATTGTTTTAAGTTCATGGGATGCTAAATGTAGAAAGGGGAAAAGGCTTTATGAATGATATAAATCATTAGTTGAAAATATTCTTAAGAATTTTGAAAATTTCGGGTTTGTGTAAATTGTTTTTAGATAACCTATATAGCTGTAGTTAAGCGTTTGTTTTATTAAGGCCTTTAATATTTATAATTATCTGAATACGCCCCAGTTGAGTTTTTAACCTTTTAAATTTAACCGCTATGCAGTATGATAAAATTCTAATTATTGAGGATTATCGTACAATTATAGAAAACACATCAGAATTTTTGGACTTGGAAGGGTATATACCCATGACCGCTACCAACCGAAAAATGGGATTGGAGAAAGTATTTCAATTGGTACCCGATTTAATTCTCTGTGACTTGCTAATGCCAGAAATGGATGGCTTTGAGGTATTGAGGACCTTGGGTGAACATCCGCATTACAAAACTATACCCTTTCTATTTTTTAGTGCAAAAACGGAAAAAAAAGACAAACGACGAGGAATTGATGCAGGGGCAATCGATTATATTGTGAAACCATTTGATTTAGATAACCTGGAACGAAAAATTGAACAATGCCTAAAAAAATCGTAAGCACCCGATGATATCTAAAGATTCGGAGTAGATAAAAGCCTATTGCTGGGTTTACTTTCAATAAAAATCAAGAAATACAAAATCACCAAGATAGTGGCCAACCCTGTGATAATAAAAGCCGTGTTTGCACCAAATGCATACCAAATAAGTCCTGCCAATGAGCTTGCAATCATAGTACAAATACTCTGAAACCCGGCGTACATTCCAATAGCTGTCGCCGTCTCTTTTTTATTTGTAATATTACTGATCCACGCTTTGGATATACCTTCGTTGGTTGCGGCATATATTCCATATAAAAAGAACAGACTTGCCAAACCATAGGTATTAGTAATCAATCCCATGCCAAAATATACGATTGCAAATAAAGAAAGCCCGATTACGAACATTTTGCGCAACCCTATTCTATCGGCCATTGCTCCAATGGGAAATGAAAAAAGTGCATATACAAGATTGTAAAAAATATAGACGCCAATAACCGCAGTGTCATTTAGCCCTGCTTGTTTGGCTTTCAACAACAAAAATACGTCCGAACTATTGATTAGAGTAAATGCCAATAAGCCTATAACAACCTTGCGGTATATTAAAGGACTTGTTTTCCAATAGCTCAAGAAAGAAAAGAAGGGGCTCCATTTCTTTTCTCCTGTTATATTCACGTTTTTATCTTTCAGAAGCAAGGATATTAGAACGGCACATACTCCAGGCAAAAATGCAATATAAAATAAGGTTACATAATCTTGCGGATAATAATATAGATACCATAATGCGAGCGAAGGTCCCAATACGGCTCCCAAAGTATCCATAGAACGGTGCAGGCCAAAAACTTTTCCTTTGGTTTTGGTGGTAGCCTCTTCTGATAATATGGCATCCCTTGCACCTGTCCGTATCCCTTTCCCAAAACGATCCAAGGTACGGGTAAGGAAAATCCATAAGGGATAAACGAAAAAAGCCAACATGGGTTTTGAAATAGCACTTAGGGTATAACCTATTTGCACAAAAGGTGCCCTTTTACCCAAATCGTCTGATCGTTTACCGAAATACCCTTTGCTGAGACCCGCGGTTGCCTCGGCGACCCCCTCTAAAATTCCAATCAAGACAATGGAAAATCCAATAGATTTCAGATAGATAGGCATTATTGGGTAGAGCATTTCACTAGCCATGTCAGTGAATAAGCTTATTAGCGATAAGGTCCAAACGGTCCGCGAAATATATTTCATGGCTTATAAATTTATGGAGTTAAAAATATCCTTTAAAAATCAAGATCATACTGACTTAAATCATTCCTATTTTTTTACCGTACTAACTTTGCTCCAAAAGAATGTTACTGACCAATGGTATTTTTTCTTGAAAGATTGATGATCCGAACAAAAAGTCTGGAAACGGAACAAAAACATTTTTTTACAAAAATAGATGAGAATTTACGGTTATTGGAACAGACCATAAAGTCCATTAAAGAAAGTATGCGAAATTTTGAGGTTTCTGTTTTCGGTAAATTGGATTATACACATTGGAACGACCGAGGACCTTTTGTAAACAATGAGAAAACGCTAAAACTGTATTGGAAAAAGCTTTTGGGGGCATCAGAAGGTTTTTGGAATTCTTTTCAATCCTTAATTTGGCCACATTTTTTTATATGATTTTTGGCCTCTGTTTTTCTTCATAATAATTGGTAAAAAAATACTTTGAGCAATGCCTGTAGGTTCTTATGGTATTTTAAGGGCTTTGGGAATTAAAGAAAAAAGGCCATTACCTACCTCAAAATTTTGGATAAGGCTAACAATTTATTGTTTGTCAGGGGTTATGCAAATGAACTGAACATTCCTGAAAATGAATTAAAAAACATGGGCCAAACAGGTTAGTATTAGAATTCAATAGGTGTATGTATTAAAACGCCCATGGATAGGTTTCGGGCAGTTGGGTTTTGTCCACAAAAAGACCCATCGCATGCAACCCTCGCGACTTATCAATATGAAGAAATGCATCATATCTTTCAGGCATAACGGAAGGTACGTAATTACCTATTCGCTCATAATGCGGATGATAGACCACACCTATTGCCCTTTGTAAAATGGGGTTATTGAATTGTGGGTCCTTCTTTAAGTCGTTCATAAGCAGCAATTGATCTCCTTTTCCTGTTTGGTGCATGAGATGTTCCCAAGAACCTTCCATTGCAGGAGGTACGATCATATTCCGCATAGGAGCGCCCCATTCCGATCCTGCGACTACAGTACCTTGATACGATCCGAAACCTACAATTTTTGGATTATAGTCGGAAAGCTGTTCCCTTACCAGTTGACCAACATTTATGGATCCCTCATGAGCCATGTTCGTTGCGCGGGCATCGCCCACATGTGTATTGTGTTCCCATACAATTACCTTGGCTTCTTGACCATGAAAATCCAATAACCTTTTCAAGGTGTCCATCATATGATGATCTCGAATATTCCATGAGCTTTGGTTGGCTCCTATCATAGAGCGATAGTATTTTTCAGCATTTTTGGCTATATGGGCATTTTGTTCCATATTGAGTGAGGCCTCTATATCGGTATTGAAAGATTGAACACGTTGCTTGATGTCCCGTAACAAATTGACCACTTCATCTTCACAGGTCTTGGGTGCAAAGCGATGTAAAGACCTTGCATAGGCCATACCCATTTCATCTCCAAAAGGTTCAAAACAACCCAACGCTCTTTTGGCGGAGGTTATTAGAGATGGGTCGTGTGTTTTTAGATAGTCCATAATGGCCTGCATAGATTCCCAAAGACTGTACACATCCAAACCATAGATGCCAACTCTTTTACTGGAGTGCAAATTATCATTGTGTTTATGCAACCAATTGATTAAGGCCTCTATTTCCCAGTTGCCCCACATCCAAGTTGGCCATCTATTGAATTTCTTTAAAACTTCTACTGCGCTACCGTGACTGTTCGTATAGTGTTTTACATATCGATTGACACGATAAAAATCAGGCCAGTCTCCCTCTACAGCAATACAGTTGAAACCGTGTTCTTCTATAAGGCGTTTACTGATGGCGGTTCGCCAAGTATAGTATTCGTGGGTTCCGTGGGATGCCTCGCCCAATAAAACAACACGAGAATCGGATAATTTTGATATTAAGGGATCAAGGTCAAGAACGGTTGACAATTTCCTACTTGCGTTTTTAAGTATGGCTATTTTTTTATCCATTGCATCCATGATTTTTTTTTTTTTAGTTATCGTTTGAAGAGATTGCCTTTTTTAACGATTTATCGGCATCAGCCACATTCAAACCAAATGGTACTGAGATGCCCTCAAAAATTTTTGGGCTTTTTGTCTGCCAATTCGGATTTTCTTCAGCCATCATTAACAATGATTTCTCCATTTTTAATTTTGCATGGGCAATTCCACTGTTGTTCATTAGTAAGCGTTGTTTTTCAATAGCTATAAAAGTCTTTTTATAAATTTAAATTGCTTTACCACAGCATTTTATGGTCAAATATGGGCTAAGAGTATATGCTCTTGAATAAATGTGTGGTGTTTGCATATTTTAATTTGCAAGTTATTTCGCTCTAAAATGGACATTAATGAAAGTTGGTATTATTCTGCAAATTACCTTAGATGGGAGCTGTAATTAATGATGTAGGTCAGTATAATGATTATTTCACTAAAAGAATTTCATAATTGTAACGAATCTAGAAGACCGACTCGAAACTTATAAGAGAATCATTTCCAATAATGACTTATATCATTTTATCTGCGGACTCTAGTTTGCATTTTTACTTCTTAAGATAAAGTAAGTACAATATTATGATAGACTCCATAATCAAGAAGTGGAACAACTACTTGATTAAACAATGAAAAATCTTAAAATAAGCCTATATACTAGGTTTTGGTGAAATGATTTACAATACCTAAAATAAATACAATGAAAACAACTACTTCAAATGTTAAAACAGAATTTCTACTCGGCGCAGGTCTGGATGTGCTTCATTTTGAAAGCAAAGAATGGATGAATACCGTAGCTTTCTGGAAAGACGAAACCAAATTCTTTGCCGATTTGCTTAAGAAAAAAGAGTCTGCAGATGAGAATAAGCAGGAATATGGAAGTATGTTGAAAGAACTGGACAAAATACATGCAGATCTTTATGAAGATTTGGCAGAGGATATTACTAATCATGAAAAATTTTTAGCAAGATTGGAAAAGGGCGAAAAAGGTTTATCAGATAGCGATTATCGAGATAAACACCGTCATATTAAATTTCAAATGGAAAGATTTGAGGCGGATTTTCAAAGGTTCAAGAGGGTGATTTTCCAACATATGAAGAATCTCTAAAAATATATATATGGAAATGGCCATTTTTAGAAGAGATTACCACACAGCTGATAGTATTGTCCATTTTATGGATTTCTATAACAGTATGCAAATGAAATATCTTGCAAGTGATTTGCTGAATAAAGGATTATCGCCCAACAATATCTCTGATGCCTTTACTAGAGCGATAAAAGTCGCAAAATCTTCAGGAATCGATGTGCGTAAACATTTTAGACCTGTTTTTAGTGGAATAGGCAGCGAAATCATTAGCGATTGCAAACTGTCTCGCTTAGGTTATGGCTTAGTGCTGTTGAATGCCGATGCTAAAATTTCGGTTGTTGCGTTATGGCAAGTGGACATTTTAAACAAATTTTTTGAATAAATACTATGGGAGAAATAGCAACATCAAACTGGGAGGTAATTTTATTTTATAATCCCAATTCCAATATTGCCAAGAAAGCATTGGCCTATGCCAAGGCAGAAGGTTTTCCGGTAAGGGATGTAGATATATTAAAAACCCCTTTTACGGGCACTCAATTGGAAGAATTGGCCGATCGGCTTCATGTTCCGCTAGAGGAATTGGTTAACAAAGAGCACCCAGACTTCCATAAACATTTTGGTGAGCCGGATTTGTCGGAAGATGATTGGATTAAAATTTTAAGAAAAAACCCAGAACTGCTCAAAGAACCCATTGCTATAAGAGGCGATAAAACCATATTGGTTAAAAGCCCAAGTGATATTATTAAGTTATAAGAGGAAAAAACCAATAAAGTTGATTTGTTCTTACTGGTACAGGATAATATCTCAAGTTCTACTTTAACCCATAAGTTATAACAATCATAATAATAGATTAACAATACTAAAAAAATATTCGATGCGACGTAGGTTTTTTCAGCGGAGTTCACAATATCCGAATGCCTAAAAAAATAGAGTATTAGAGTATTAATGTAATTTACCAGTTCTTGATTCTGCTTATTTTCGAATCAAATGCCCTTGTTTCCATTATTTTTTTATTCATCTAATATGCTATCATCTGGTGTGATGATTTTCTTTAATGCCTTTTTAATTTCGTCTATATCATGCTTGATTTCC